>Ga0308169_10005621_pt1 | contig 11318 bp, 8 predicted proteins | sample PhyBR1_2_FD_202139 | JGI IMG/M metagenome (GOLD analysis project Ga0308169, IMG submission 202139) | Phyllosphere microbial communities from UC Gill Tract Community Farm, Albany, California, United States - DLSLSB.R1 | ecosystem: Host-associated > Plants > Phyllosphere > Unclassified | place... | reverse complement strand
AACTGCGACCAATCTGGCTATCGCACTTGCACAAGCTGGCAAGACAGTCTGCCTTATCGATGCTGATCTCCGCAGGCCGATGGTGAACGAATATTTGGGCCTGGAAAGAGGGGCCGGACTGACAACGGTCCTCGTTGGTGCTGCTGACATCAACGATATGCTGCAGAAATGGGGCGAAGAGAGCCTATATGTGCTCACCGCCGGACAGATTCCTCCAAATCCCAGCGAACTGCTGGGATCACACGATATGAAACAACTCATTGCGGGCCTAGAAGAGGTCTTTGATTCAGTAGTAATCGACGCTCCTCCCCTTCTGCCCGTCACCGATGCCGCAGTACTAGCCCAGCATGTCGGTGGAGTCGTGGTGGTCGTTGGTTCCCAGACCGTTCGGCGCCAGGATCTGGACAAATCTCTTAGCGCTCTGGAACTTGTAGGCGCGAACGTCCTTGGCGTGGTCCTCAACCGGGTTCCCTTGAAAGGGCCGGATGCGTATTCGTACAGCTACTACAGTCACGATGAATCCGAAACTTCCTCAACGCGTAGATCAAAAGGCCCTAAAACGCAGAACCACGGTAAGCAAACCAAAGGCGTGTCAGTTGTACCTCCAACGGATGAGGCCGTGAACCCAAGCGACGAGCTCCGGCCAGCAAAGGCGTTTCCAGGTATCAACCGTGGATAGCGGAGCACCTCAAGCAGATGATGTTCGTCCCCAATACAACTTCATTGTCATGGGTCACGACATATCCTCGAACGCCTTGGGTCGAGCGATATCCCTGGTCTTAGTGACACGTGAATTGGGTCCATCGGCTCTGCTCGCTTTTGGGTCGGGCAGCGTTTGGAAGGGTGCGAAGCAGTTCGACGTAGCCATAAAGCGACTATCGCGAAGTTGGAAAGATGAAGTAAGGGATCAACTCCAGAGGGCGCCAGCTACCCAGAACGTAGTTTGGCTAGCAAAAGGCATTGCCCCCTTGGACAAAGCGGCCCAATTTGTGGCGGAGCATGATCCTCAAGCAATCATTCTTTTGGACTTGGACGACGATGACGCCGGGTTGGCAGAATCGTTTGCCAACCGTTCTCTCACCAACCGGCTCCGACTACACCCCTGGCGGCGTTCCAACCCTCGACGAATACGTAGTAGCCAGCTTGCAATTGCCGAGAGCGCTGACGGTTTCACTTTCTCTTCACATGCTTTGGCCACAGTTTATCCACGTTCCTTCGAGCCGGCTGGCCGTATTCCGCATGTACGCCTCAGCATGCAGGAGAGCGTGAATCGGGCTGCAGCCAAATCGGAGACGGTGAGGTTCGGCTCTTTCGGTACTCTACGTCCGCACAAGGGCAGCGGCTTACTGCTGGAGCTGATGCGTCACGACAGAAGCATGACACTTGTAACCTTCGCAAATTGTGGACTGGGACAGCCAGATTCATCTGATTGCAACTGGGAAGAGCTGCCACCAGACACGCCCTTAGATGTGGCATATTCCCAGGTGGACGTTTCTGTCATACCCATCACCGAGAGTGGCAGTGGCGCCCAGTACCAGTTGCCGGCGAAACTGATTGATTCCCTGCAGTGGAGAACGCCGGTGCTAGCGACGCCGACACCTGCCATCAAAGAAATTGCTGAAGGAGCCTTTACTCCTCTCTCCAACTCGATGTCACCTGCGGATGTTGCGAAGCAAATTCGGCTGCTTGCTTCAAGCGACGACGGCAGCAGAGGTGCAGCCAGGTTCCACGAACTCTTGACACCGCAAGCAGCAGCAAAAGAACTGGCGCAACTAATCGATCACATAGTTAGCCTCTGTAGGGCTCAATGAGGGTTCTTCGACGTGTTGCGCGAGCCGTGTTTCACCAGTCTCTTATCGCCCAAGGGGCAACAGCGGCAGCAGCGCTCGCCAGTGTTGCCCTGCTCGCCCGAGGCCTCGCCACAGAGGACTATGCACACTACGCAGTAGTCACAGCCGTGTGGGCTATTGGCAACGCCGTCGTGGGAACTGGGACTGGAACTCGCGTGGCAAAGAGTGCTGCCGAGGGAAGGACTCGAATCCAATTTCAACGAAGCGAGCTTATCGTTTCATTGGTGGCAGCGATCGTGACATCCGCTTATATAAGTACCGTCCGACATTCCCTTTTGGAGGGAATCGTTGCTGGCGTATGTATGGTCTCTTTTATTGCTGCCGAAGCTAGCACGTCATTCGAAATAGGTCTCGGTCGGTTTAATCGGTACTTGTGCCTCCTGGCTCTCAGGGCGCTATTGCCTCCGGCCTTGCTTGCCGTTCTCTTCATTTCTGATGCGGCAAGCTTCGCCGGAGCAATGCTCTGTGTCCTTGCTGGCAACCTAGGGTCGCTTCTTTTGTGGCCGAATCGCTTCTCTCGGCGTCTGGATCGCTCGAGAGATTCCACCGGTCATTCCGTTGGGGCAATCAACATGGGCCTCTGGCTGATCGCTAGTGCAGACCGCCTGGTCCTAGAGCGCGTTGTTACCCCGCAAGATCTGGCCTCGTACGCACTCGCTTACGGTCTTGCCGACCGGGTATTCCGATCGCTATCTAATGCATACATTGCGCGAACGCTAGGTAAAGCCTTTGCGGGACTTGCACGTCGAACACAGCTAAGGTTCTATAGCCTGACCTTCGTCCTCACAGTTCTGGTCGTCCCAGCTATCCAATTCGGGAGCAACGTTCTGTCGGGAGGACGTTATGAAGTATCACTACTAATGACCATAGCAATATCATTTTCTGGCCTATTCATGCTCTGGGCCGCACCGGCGTACGTCAGATTGATGACATCAAATGATTTTACATATACGTTAGTAATTGTATTCATCCTCGCCCTTCTAAATGTTGGAGGAAATGTTGCTTTTAGTCAAACACTTGGGACAACCGGTGCTGCTTTCTTCTCGCTGCTGACTTATTTTCTATGGTTTGCTTGGCTTACCCTTTACACCCGGCGCGACACGTCTGGACAGATGAATGGAGCCAGACATCTTCGAGCTCTCAAGAGTTACTCTTAAACATAAAGAAGAAAGCTTTACTTGCATGAATGATGATTCTCTCCTGGCTTTCCCGATGCACGGCCAGTTAAAACTTCTCTCAGAGGGTTACCGAACCCGCGATGGACATCTCATCGAATGGTTTGCAAGACTCAACGGTGATTCTGGACCGGTCGCCGTTTTGTCCCGGCCGGAACCTCTTATGCTTCGGCCATTGACTACCAAAATTCGTCGCAAATCGCCCGCCCCCAACACAAGAGCCGTCGATTCGTACTCGTGGCATGTACCCAATATTCGGGACCGACGCTCTTGGTGGGTTCAATCACGAAATTCCTACGTTCTTCCTCCTTCAAGCCAAGGCGTCCCGGGGGTCATCTGGAACCCGCTCGTAGGAATTTCGAACATATGGGAGGAATTGCGCGACAACCGACGAAAGATAGCGGTGGATCTTTTAGACGATTGGACTGTACATTATGCTTTTCAGTCGATCCGTGCCCACGTCGAGCAGGGGTACAGAAATATTTTCGATCGCGCTGAGCTGGTAACTGCCAACGCGGAAGGAACGTTGGAACTCGCCCATCGGTTCGGTCGCTCCGATGCTGTCCTACTGACAAACGGAGTCGACCCAGATCGCTTCGAACAGTCGCCCACCGCAAGTGGCCGGATAACTGTGGGTTATGTGGGGAAAATCGGAAAGCGCGTGAATCTGAAATTGGTGGAGGAGTGCGCCAGAAGTCTACCGAGTATCGATTTTGTGTTTGCCGGCCCAATTTTGGACAAGGACTACAGGCCGGCCCTCGAGGCCCTCGAAAACGTCGTGCTTCTTGGCGATGTGCACTACGAGGACGTACCCCAACTACTGAAGACCTTTGATATTGGATGGGTCCCGCACAACGTCGGTGAGTTTGAAGTTGGGGGTGACGTGATCAAAACATACGAGTACCGGGCCGCTCACCTTCCGGTTCTCTCAACCCCCGTGGCCGGAGCCGGCCAACGTGACCTTGAATCTGTCTATGTGGTGCCCGCCGAAGGTCACGCCTCATGGTTGAAGGCCAAGACCGACGGAAAATCCAGAATTGATCGAGAACCCGGAGAGATTCCGGTGCAGCATACTTGGAAAGACAAGGCGCAACATATTCTCTCAGAGCTTTATTAGTAGATTCAGCCCGAAGAAAATGAAAGCCTGCGAGATCATAGGGGAGAAGCTATGAAACGATCAGTAGCAATAATTGGGACGCGAGGCTATCCCAGTTACTACGGCGGTTTTGAAACCGCGGTGCGGCGATTGGCGCCGTACCTAGCCGAACGCGGGTGGGATGTAACCGTCTACGGACGAACCAATGCCACAAATGACAACGATCCGGCTAGAGACTCGCGCGTCCGAACTGTCGTTACACCTGGTATAGAGACCAAGTCTATAAGCACGCTTTCTTACGGACTCACTGCTTCTATCCACACGGTAATAAATAAACCAGACGTCGCGCTGGTAATGAACACGGCGAATGGTTACTTCCTGCCGTTGCTCCGACTGCGCGGCATCCCAACGCTTGTTAACGTTGATGGAATTGAATGGGACCGGGCCAAATGGGGTCGCTTGGCTAAACGAGTCTTCCACACAGGCGCGATATTGACCTCCCGCCACGGTACCCGAATGGTCTACGATGCTCGGGCAATTGGACAACGGTGGATGGAGGAGTTCAAAGTGGAGGGAGAATTTATACCTTACGGCGGTGACTTTCCGGACCGTCTTCCGGTTGAATCTGGTCTTACCCATCGAGGTTACATTCTTGCGGTTGCCAGGTTCGTTCCCGAAAACACTATTCCAGAATTTCTCACCGCAGCTGAAGAGCTGGCCAGGATCTGGCCCGTTGTCCTGGTTGGATCCACAGGATATGGTGGCGAGCTGGATGAGCGGGCGAAAGCATTGGCAGAACGTCAACCGAACTTTACCTGGCTAGGACATGTGAGTAACGATGCGAGACTCCACTCGCTTTGGCAACATGCGGGTGCCTATTTCCACGGACACAGTGTTGGCGGGACTAACCCGGCTCTCGTTCAGGCCATGGCGTGCGGCGCACCCGTCGTCGCTCGGGACACTGTTTACAATCGCGAAGTCCTTGACGAGAGTGCTCTCTTTGTAGCTCCACAAGGTGAAGCGATTGTTGAGGCAATCACGCGACTCATGCAGGATCCTGCGCGACAGGAGCTAATCTCTGCTTCAGCGATGACGCGAGCCAAAGAGCATTACTCGTGGGACGGTGTCTGCGCAGCTTACGAGAAGGCTCTCATTGATCTTGTCGAAAAGCCCCACAAGTCCCAAACTACGCATCACGTAATGCACCCGTAGAACAGCTAGGGCAAAGCTGCAGCGGGGCAACCTTGGTGCAACTATGCTCAACGGTCCAAGGTGGGCGGGATTCTGTGCGGACCGTTGCTGGTTAGCATATTCAGTACTACATTTAGGAATGCAAATTGGGGGCCCTAGTGGATTGGCGGGTACGCACGTCTCGCACCTTACAGGTAGTCGATGCGTTCGTTATTTTGTGGGCCGTGGCCGGCGCATACGTTCTTCGTTTTGGACTTGAAGCTGGTCAAAATGAGAATGCCCACGAAACGAAATATCTCCTACTTTCGGTGGTAATCGCGGTGGTGTGGTGGCTCATGCTGGGAGCGTGGAACAGCCGCCACAGCCGCGTGTTAGGCGCAGGTCCCGATGAATACAAACGTGTTACAGCTGCTTCTCTTTGGCTTTTCGGACTTATCGCAATTGTGTCGTATGTCCTTCGCATTGATACTGCCCGAGGGTATGTCGGCATCGCTTTACCGGTCGGCCTTATTGGTCTCTTGGTAGCACGCTGGCTTTTGCGGCAGCACTTGAGCGTGAATCGCACAAAAGGGCAAAGCATGTCACGTTTAATGCTGATAGGAGGGCCGGGCGCAATATCCCACCTATCAGAATCATTGGAGCGAGCCAAGAATGCGGGCTACATGCCCGTTGCGGCCTACTCGCCCGGAACGACAAACCCCACTGGCTGGCACGAGGACTCAGGACTACCGATACTCGGCGGATCAACGGAAGTCACTTCGATCCTTGCCGCTATCCAAGAATGTGAGGCCGACGCGGTCGCCGTGTCGGCCGGGGTCCAATTACATCCACAGACGTTACGTCAACTCGGCTGGGAGCTTGCCGCTCATAATGTCGGACTGATTATGGCTCCGGCTCTTACGGACATCGCTGGTCCGCGAATCCACACTCAACAGGTGGCTGGACTTCCTCTGATACACGTCACGACTCCGACCCTCGAAGGCGGTCAACGTGTGGCCAAGCGGCTTTTCGATGTTTGTGTTTCAGGAATCCTGATACTGCTCGCCTCACCGCTTATGGCCATCCTGGCGCTAATGGTGCGACTGGACAGCACCGGTCCTGCGCTGTTCAAGCAGGAGCGAGTTGGAATTGAAGGGAAACACTTCAAGATGCTGAAGTTCAGGTCAATGATCGCGGACGCCGAACTTCGCCTTGATGAACTTTCTGGAAAGAATGAGGGACATGGGGTCCTCTTCAAAATGAAGAAGGACCCAAGGGTTACTCGGGTTGGCCAGATCTTGCGGAAATACAGCCTTGACGAACTTCCGCAACTATTCAATATATTCTCCGGACACATGAGCCTCGTTGGCCCGCGGCCTCCTCTTCCTCGCGAGGTGGAAGCCTACGAACAAGACGTACGGAGGCGGTTACTAGTCAAACCTGGGCTCACGGGCCTATGGCAAGTCAGCGGACGCTCCAACCTCTCTTGGCAAGATTCCGTACGGCTGGACCTTTACTACGTCGAGAACTGGTCACTTGCTGGTGACCTTGTCATCATTCTGAAAACCGTCAAGGCCGTTTTCCGTAGCACTGGCGCGTACTAATTTTCGCTTTAACAGCTTCCCACCAGGAATAGGACTCACACCATGCGAATCTCAGTTATTGGATGCGGCTACCTCGGGGCCGTTCATGCGGCTTGTATGGCCAAGTTAGGCCACGACGTCGTCGGTATCGATGTGGATGAGAAAAAGATAAAGGAACTAGCGAGGGCAAAGGCGCCATTCTACGAGCCAGGCCTCGAGGATCTGCTGGCCGAAGTTCAAACTACGGGCAGACTTACTTTTTCGACGGAGCTTTCAGCAGCCGAGGGAAGTGACGTTCACTTTATATGTGTCGGAACGCCGCAGAAAAAGGGTGAAAATGCGGCAGATATGAGCTACGTCGACACCGCTCTGAGTGGGCTCCTGCCGTATCTGTCACCCGGGGATCTTGTGGTTGGGAAATCTACGGTTCCGGTCGGTACAGCTGCGCGTTTAGCAGGGATCGTTCAAGAAATCGAACCAGCTGCATCTTTGTTGTGGAACCCAGAGTTTCTGCGGGAGGGACATGCCGTTGCTGACACGTTAAGTCCCGACAGGTTCGTCTATGGCATCGAGGGCGGTTCCGAGGAACACCCTGCTGTTCAGGTGCTTGACAACGTCTATGCAGCCCCGTTAGAAGCTGGGACACCCCGGTTGGTCACTGATCTGCCTACAGCCGAACTGGTGAAAACAGCTGCCAATTCCTTCTTGGCAACGAAAATTTCCTTCATCAATGCCATGGCTGAACTTTGTGACACCGTCGGCGCTGACGTGACACTGCTGGCAGACGCCATTGGCATGGACGATCGTATCGGGCGGAAGTTCCTGAATGCTGGAATAGGCTTCGGCGGCGGATGCCTTCCGAAGGACATTCGTGCATTTATGGCGCGCGCCGGCGAACTCGGTGCCGACCAAGCGCTCACTTTCCTCCGTGAAGTAGACGCAATTAACATGCGACGCCGAACTCGGGTCGTGGAACTGACACGCGAGTTGTGCGATGGGTCCCTGTTGGGTAAGAGAATCACTGTCTTGGGCGCAGCCTTCAAGCCCGAAAGCGATGACGTACGCGACTCGCCTGCTCTCAGCGTGGCTGCCCAACTACAGTTGCAAGGCGCAGTGGTGACGGTTACAGACCCCAAGGCCCTGGCCAATGCTGCGCGCCGCTTTCCTGAGTTGCACTATGAGCCTGCAACGGAATCAGCACTGACACGTGCGGACGCCCTTCTTCTTCTTACTGAGTGGCAAGAATATTGCGATCTGGATCCCTACGAAGCAGCAGCGCGCGTTTCCACTCGCAACATCTTGGACGGTAGAAACGTCTTGGATGCCAGTAAATGGCGTGCGGCTGGCTGGACTTATCGTGGGCTTGGCCGACCATAACGATGAAGGTGCAACCGATTCCGCAAAATTCTTCCTCAGGCGAAGGCATCGGCGGGGACCAACCCGTCAAGTCGGGCATGACCCCTCGGATTCTTAAGATTGGCCTGCCCGTCGTAATCGTCCTTGTGATCCTTGTAGCCCTAGTTGCGTGGCTAGGCTTCAAGGCAACTTCGATTAGGACAGACTTAAATGCTGCGTCCAGTCTCGTGCCGCAACTGAAGCGAGAAGTCTTAGCTTCCGAGCATGACTCCGCCGAGACCACACTTTCGGATCTTCGCAACCACACGTCCAGTGCGCGGAGAGCCGCCGAAGATCCCATATGGACCCTGGCATCCGGTGTGCCTTGGCTAGGTCCGAACCTCGGTGCAGTTGCGGAAGTTTCAAGGTCGGCCGATGACCTCGTGAATCTTGGACTGGCGCCCCTGCTGAATGTTTATGAGTCCCTCGACTGGGATGCATTACTGCCCAGTTCATCGGGGGCCAGTCTGGTGCAGTTCAAGGCTGCGGCACCAAGCGTGGCGTCCTCGGCGTATGCCGTACGTGCGTCGGCTGAGCGGCTAGAGGGGATTGATGCAAGCCAGCTGTTGCCCCAAGTTGCTGAACCGCTGAACGCGGCACGCGACGAACTAAAGCAGGCGAAGGAGGCACTCGATACGGTAGCGGACGCAGCAAGCATCGCTCCTGGGATGCTCGGGGCGGACAACCCTAAGACATATCTCCTCATGATTCAGAACAACGCAGAGACTCGCGCCTCGGGCGGCATACCTGGGGCACTCGCCCTTATTACGCTTGACAATGGAAAGTTGTCCCTTGGCTCTCAGAGTAGCGCTGGCTCTATTGGAGTTCTGGCTCCGCCGATATCTGTGGATCCACAACAGCAGCAGATCTATTCAGCCCGCTTGGGCAAGTACATGCAGGACGTGAACCTGACCCCTGATTTCCCTACTGCCGCTGCAACTGCTAAGACCATGTGGGAAAAGAAGACAGGCCAGCACGTCGACGGAGTGGTGTCTATCGATCCAGTCGTCCTAAGCTACATCCTTCAGTCGACAGGGCCTATCGAGGTTGACGGGCCGGAGGTGTCCGTAGCCACAAGCGCGGGCCTACCCACTCGACTCACTGCAAGCAACGTCGTACCCACGCTGCTTTCCGACGTATACGCGAAGATCCCGGAACCAAAACTGCAAGATGCATACTTCGCGGGAGTAGCCAAAGAAGTTTTCGCCGCACTATCGAGCGGAAAGGGAGAAGCCAAAGGGCTTCTATCGGGGATCACCCGCGGTGCCGAAGAAGGGCGTGTCTTGGTCTGGTCTGCCGATACAGACGAACAGTCGGTGCTGAGCAAGTACGTCCTGAGCGGCTCGGTCTCAGGTGCTAGCGTCCCTCCCGCCCAATTCGGTGTCTACTTCAATGACGGCACCGGTGCAAAGATGGACTATTACGTGCGGCGCACAGTGCAGCTAATCAAAGAGTGTCCCGCGGGTGGCTACGAGCAGACGCGGGTCCGAGTGATCAGTACTAATACTGCGCCAGCCGATGCAGCCACATCATTACCCGCATATGTGACTGGTGGCGGCGCCTTCGGGGTTCCACCGGGAACCGTGCAGACCAATATTGTTGCTTATGGACCTGTCCAGGCGAATATCGAATCAGCTGCCCTCGAGGGGCAGAAAACAGCATTCGCACCCTACTTGCACTCGAACCGACCCGTAGGTGTTGTGGGCCAACAGCTCGCACCCGGTGAAACCAAAACGGTAGAGTTCGTTTTTGGCAAGATCGTTCAGCACGCCCAACCTAACTTAGTTGTCACGCCTTCTGTTCAATCCGTAAAGGACGTTATCCTGCCGACGGAGAACGCGTCCTGTGATCAAGGCCGGTGACAGTCGCGTTAACACTATGTAAACCGACTGCATTGAGGTTGGTTACAACCAATCCGGGATGGTACCTTCTATCTGGGATATCTATCCGTAGTTCTGCACATGGTCTCGTGCGGAGGGGGCATCTCCCCAAAATCGGGTATCAAAACTTAAACGTCTCCGGGGGGACACACATGAAGAAAACACTCGCAGCTCTCGCACTCGCGGGCTCCATCGCACTCGTCGGTTCCGCGCCTGCCTTGGCCGCAACCTACCCGGCACTTCCGCCGCAGGCCGCTGTTTCTGACGGCACCGTTGGCCCGGGTGAATCCTTCGTCTTCCGCGGCCAGGGCTTCCTCGCCGGCGAAGGCCTGACAATCACCGTTACGCCAGGCCAGGCTCCGGCCTCCAACGGCGCTGGCCTGGGCCGCTCCGTTGCCGTGAAGATTCCAGTCTTCCAGGCACCGCAGACCCTGTCCGCAACCGCTGACGCTCAGGGCGCATTCGCTCTGCCGATCTCCATCAGCGAAGCCGGGACCTACTCCCTGACCGCAACCGGCAACACCTCCGGTGTGACCGTTGGCCCCGTCACGGTCACAGTGGCTGCCTCCCTGGCAAACACCGGTTCCGTTGCAGGCAACACCGGCGGCGCTCCGCTGGCCAACACCGGCGGTCTGGCCAACACCGGCGCCGACTCCGGCCTGATCCTGTGGACCTTGGTGGGCGCAGGCGCACTGGCCGCCGGCGCAACCTCCGTCGTGGTGGTTCGCCGCCGCGCCAAGGCTGAGGTTGCTGCCTAGCACCAGCGCTTCATAGCACCAACGAAGGTGGGTGCTTCTCCGGAAACGGAGAAGCACCCACCTTTTGCTTTGTATGGTATCTATTTGATCTATGGGGAGACATTGGCGCAGGGCACCACGAGAGTACGACTTTTCCATCCCGCTCCCCCGCCCGCAGGTGCTGCAATACATGCTTCTGGCGCTCCTGGCTGCGTCCGCCCTCGGAACCGCCGCGTTTGCCCTTCTATGCGCCTCCTGAGGCCCCTTTGAGTCTCTTTCAGAACCAGCGCCTGTGGCGCTCGGTCCTGTCAGCCATGCTCATTCCCCTGGCGGTTGTTGCCTTTTGGCCGTCACCGGTAGACAAGCCTGTATCGGGACAGCTCACCGTGGTGCTGCATGTTCTTCACAGCTATGGCATCCCCGGCTGGTTCA
>Ga0308169_10005619_pt1 | contig 11325 bp, 19 predicted proteins | sample PhyBR1_2_FD_202139 | JGI IMG/M metagenome (GOLD analysis project Ga0308169, IMG submission 202139) | Phyllosphere microbial communities from UC Gill Tract Community Farm, Albany, California, United States - DLSLSB.R1 | ecosystem: Host-associated > Plants > Phyllosphere > Unclassified | place... | reverse complement strand
ATGATGAGGACAGCGAAGAGGACGACGACGAAGACAGAGGTGAGTGGTAGCTTTCGGAAGACGTGTCGCTCTGTCCGCGTTCTGATGGCAGACGGGTCACCCAACGCAGGCCACTCACTCAATAACGGCAACTCGGTCCAGCTTCAGGGGCCCAATCAACCCACTGGTCCGCCTGATCCTCATCCGCAGGGCGGAGCGTACAGCCGCCGTGGCAACCCTCGCAGTCGTCATGCAGGCTCGGGGACGGACGATCGCCGTAACGTTATCAGCTCAACACTGCGACGAGGCGGTCCACGAGCTGCGCCTCAAGCGTTCGGCGGGTCAGGTAACGTCCTGGGCGGTCAAGCGGTCGCGAACCCCGCGGACGAGGGCGAGGAGGATATGGAGGATGAGGATCAGGATGAGGACGCGGAGCTGCTTCGTCCGCTTCATGATGACGAAGATGCCGGAAGGAATACTGGCGGGGGTCGCGTTTTGGGTTCGGCGTGATCCACGTTATCTTACCTGCTTACTTCGATCGACCTTCACGACATGATTTCGCCGCGCTTTTGTATTGTATATATTACACAGCAATGATTGACCCGATTACCGATGTGGCATACATTAAGCTCATGCTATTTATGCTGATGTATCCGATCTCACCGCCCGATGCTAGATGTATTACCACGCGTGAGCTTTGATACGTCTCTGGCACCCCGCTTCTTCTTCACTAGGTGTTCACCATCCGTTGTAAGTCCCAATGGAGGATTGTCCTTCGATCCCCAGCGTGGCGATCCCCGCCCTCCACGACACCATAGATCGGGCCTAGCCTCATGCCTGTCCCGCTCATTACAGGAATTCGAGACCGACGCCGATGCCGAAGCCCCTCGCTGTCCTCTCGCCTTTGCGTCCAATGAGCGGCATCGTGAAGTTGACCTCTATTCTAATCGGGTCCAGTCTTTCCGTCAGCGTGGATCACCGTATCAGCACTCAGACCTACCGGTACATGATACCAAGGCCCGCCGACACGTTCGGATTGCGGAACATCTTCGCCGTGTTATCCGCTAGAGATCCCGCTGTTTGTCAGCTGAGGTCGGCGGCGATGATGCAGCAGCTCACCTCGGTCATAGTTGACGACCTTGCCGGCGTTCAAGAATCCGTGAGCCCGGACGGGCCAGTGCGCTTTCCCGTAGAACGGAGTGAAGACGCTCAGACCCGCTCCCCATGCCAGTTCGCCGCCGAGGGAGTCTTGACCATCGTGCAGGCCTACACCGCCCACTTTCCACCCTCGCACCGAGTTGGGGCCGCCGAGGAACAGGCGGTCGGGCAGTTCGGTGGGTTGCGAAGAGAGGGGAAAGAGCATTGAGGTGAGGGATGAGATTGAGAAGTGCTGCGGATCAGCTGTGCCGGGCTCAGGGCTTCCGAGGAGCGGTTCCAAGACTGCGTCGAGGGGGCAATGGGAGAAAGACCACTCACAATGTTCGAACCAGCGTATAGTTGGCGGGAGAGCTGTGATTGCGACACCGTTTTGAAGAAGTGTGCTGAAGGCGACGAGCCCGGCAGCCCTGCGTATTCCTGCGCGTGAGATTCCATCTACGACGGTGCCAGACCAGCTTACATGCGTGATCTTCAACAGTTGCCCGCGCGTACCGAGCCATGGGTCGTCCCGCGTATCGCGTGTGTACGTGTGCGACAAGCTAGACTTCGTGGATGGTCTTGCCAGCTCTCGTACACTCAATGTCAGCGTTTATCCCGCAAGAGACAGAGACGGCTCACGACACGGATGCACTCGGCAACAGGTTCGTTATGTCTCGAGCGATGTATTCATATTGCAGGTCGTGCAAGCCCCAAGGCGCAATCGCCTGGAGTGAGCTGCATCCACGGGAGATGGAAGAACATGCGACTCACACTGAATTTCGCCCGGCCTCCTTGCGCCAGCTCCCGGTGCGAAGCAAAAGCGCTGTTATCCCGGTCGAACGAGAATCCAGACAGAGCGAAGGACAGCAATGGCGAGCCAAACAAGGGCGTGGACAGCGACACCGAGTACGCCGACTTTGTCTTCGTTCCAACAGACGCTTGTCCTTCCAAGCTCTCTCCGCCGCCGAGGGCATTTCGTAACCTAGCAGTAATGTTCTGCCGTCAGCTTAGCCCCTCCCATCGGAAGATAACAGCTCACTCCTCCACCTTCGCCTCCGCCGACTTCCGTCCCGGCCTTCAGGAACAGCCTTCCCCGCTCTTTCAGACCGAGAACAAGCTCCACCTCGTCCGCGTCTCCGCCGCGCTTGTTTTCAAGCCGAACGGAGCTCTGGTCCAGGTCGAAGACGCCGAACTTGTCCAAGTGCGCAACGAGAGCCCGCGTTGAAAGCAGCACTTCATGCAAAGTCTTCGGCGGAGGAGGGGCGGGATTGAGCCATTGTGGCAGCGATGAGGGGGAGAGGAAGGGCGACAAGAGCGAGTTGAGGAAGGAAGAGCGGGTGGTAGGAGGAGCGGGGTGCAGTCGGATCGAGCTGAGCCGAAGCGGCCGGTCCATGTTGTCGTGGATCTGCAGTTCAGCTTGATCCTGCACAGAACGGGGCGGAAAACTCACCACCGAGCTGAGGCGCTGTTGCGCAGCGATATACTCCCCCTTCAATCGTCTTTCGAACTCTTCTTCTTGCATTCGTTGTATCTCCGCCGGATCCTGGTCGACCGGCTGCGTCGGCGTAAATGCGTTCAAGCTAGGCTTGTCCGGGACGCTCTCCTCCACGCGTCGACTTTCGGCCTCTTGCGACATCCTGAAGGCATCTCGGAAGATCGAGCTGGACCCAGGTAGGCCGATAGGCGGACCGGGAGGGGAAGTGGGGAGGGAGGAGGAGACGGCCGGGTCCTGCCCAATCAGCTTGACAGTCTGACGACTTCGTAGCAGCGCAAGCATACCTGCTTGACCTCGACCTCGACCTCGACGGTGTCGACGGGCACCTTTGGCGGACCTCCTTCCGCGGTGGGGTCCATCGTGGGCGCGAGTGATTTACAGGAAGGGGTATACAGACAAGAACAAGAGGTGTTGGAATCGCTCGGGCGGGTTTTGGAAAGTTCGGCGAAGCGCTCCGCCAACCCGTCACTTTGCGGGGCTCCGTCCATGATTTCACCAGCCGTTGCAAACGCGATTTTGCCTGGCGACAGCGGTGGGAGTGATAGCGTCGAACCTTCAAGCTAAAGGCTCTACATTGCGCACCGAATACTGGAGATGCCGTCCAAAGTCGAGGAGAACTTGCCGCCGACGAACGAGGGGTACGGAACGAAAGAGTACTGGTGAGTCGGGTTTGCTCGACTGAACCACTGTGCGCGGTGCTGAGCTGACTGCTTGCAGGGAGGAACGATACACCAAGTCAGCTGCGCCTGCATCCAGTTGCTCCCCAACTAACATGGCAGGGAAGGTCCAGAGGTCACGTTTGACTGGTTTCTGGCGCCCGAGTACCTTTTGCCGATCATGAGGGACCTGACGGGCGAGCTGGGGTACGAGGCGAGGGTGTTGATGCTGGGCTGCGGGAACTCGGGCTTGAGCGAGGTCGTACGTGTTGTTCCGGCCGTTCAGACCCTCAGCTGACAGCTAGATGTATGATGCGGGATGGAAGAATATCGTCAACGTCGATGTACGTCTGGTCTCGCGCCGTTGGATTGGGAAATGCGCTTCGCCGAACCTGTCATGCCATCCGCCCGGAGACAGCTAGGAATGGTCGCATCTCGCGCCAAGCCGGCTAACGGGCAGTACTCGGCTGCCCTTATTACGCAAATGCGGCAGCGGCATACATCTCGCCCACAGATGACATGGCTCGAGATGGACGTGTTGGATCTTCAGTTCGGCGAAGACGAGTTCGACCTGGTTGTTGACAAAGGTGCGCACAGCTGCCGGTCCCAAACGGAAAGCTAATAGTAGGAACAATGGAGTGAGATCGCAAGTGCATGTGAAGAGGATGGAAGGCTAACGCCCAGTGCGATGCTGACGACGAAAGGCGATCCATGGGTGAGTCCACACCGCTGCGTCGTAGCGGGCTTCGCTAAGGCCAGAACCCTCCAGAGAAGGACGTCCGGACGTGTACGCAGGAGGTGTCGGAAGCCCTGCGGTGAGTGGCATCGCTGTGCCGAACCCCTCAAACTCTGCTCGAGAGATTGCAGGATGCCACGGATCTTTGCCGCGGAACCTGGGCAGACCGACCAGCGGCCGGTGCTCGAGGACGCGTATCGCTGACGAACAGGGTCCTGAAACGCCGGCCGACCTCGAAATTCGTCTAGTGGGCTCCCAATCACCAGCAAAAGATAGCAATGAACTCTCACTGACCCCGCAGCTTCACCTTTGGTCAGCCGCACTTCCGGAAACGATATCTCGTCGACCGGCCAAATTTCTCCCTCACGCACCGCGAGATTGGCCCACCGGAAGGATTTGCCTACTTCCAGTACACTCTGACCTATACGCCTTCATGAGCGAAACGGTCATGCATCCTGCGTCCCACGTGCGGGACAACCCCATGCTTGTTACCACGATGTTGATGCATATTTTGGGCCAGAACGTAAACGATAACAGGCGCTCCGTATCATTACCTACAGCGCACCGGGCATGTCCGATGCCGATGGATATCACGCCAAATCACCCCACTCTGACCCTAAATCGCTATCTTTCAGACTTGTTGCACCCTCTCGCTCCCAGCCAGCCTGCTTGTCAATGCATAAAGCGACAGAAGAGCACGCGATGTTACGTTCTGACTTTATACGCATTGACATATACATGTACAGCATCGGGTTACGCTCCGCCTTCACGACAGGATGGCTCGCTCACGCTCACCACCGACCGAGAGGACTCCGCTCGTACCTCCCCAGCCGGGCACCGAAGAGGTGGTCAAACGCGGATGGTTCCCCTCGCTCAACCGGGTGTTGCTTACGACATGCCTCCTCTCGCTCACATTCGCGTTCACCCAGACGTCCATCATGTACGGCTTCCGGCGGATGACCTGCGAGGACTACTACCTGCATCACCCCGATGCGGTCGAGCCGACGCCGGATAGATGTACCTTGCGGCGTATCGAGGCGGACACGGCGGGGAGTATATCGATCATGGTCAGCACGACCATGACGTGCAGTGAGTCCACCAGTCCTTCGCCGCCCAGCTCTGCCCTCCTACGACGAAGAATCCCGGGCGCTGATCTCCAGCGGTGATCAACGTCTTCCTCACCGGATGGTGGATCAAGCGCTTCGGCCCAAAGTCCGCGATGTTCCAGCAATCCTTCTGGCTCTGCTTCCGCAGCATGTGCCAGATGTACGCGATCAGCCACGGTGGCAGGCTCGGAATCAACATCATCCAGTCGACGCAGATCTTCAACATCCTGGGCTCCGCCGGCGGGTACCAGCTGGCGGCGAACAGCTATGTCGCGTTGTTGGTCGATGGAGAGCGGCGTACAGGAATGTTTGGGGTTCTGACAGGGATGGTCATGCTCGGCAATTCGGCTGGGTATTCGCGTGAGTAGCTGCAGGCGCCCGTGGGTGGTGGGCTGCGCTGACAGCAGTGGGTGGCCTGACGGAGCGTCTCTTCGGGCCCCTCGCGCCGTTCCAGACGGCATTCTGTATGCTCGTCTTCTGCACGATATTCGGCGCGTTGTGCCTGCCATATATTGCGCCAACCAAGACGGCCGATTCGGAGGGTAGCAAGACGAAATCGAACAAGCTATCGTTCCTCGCCCCGTTGGCGCTGTTCGTCCCGCGCCGGATCACGTATGACGACGGCTCCAAAGGTCCCAGGCAGTGGTCGTTGCTTTTCCTCGCTCTGGGCGCGTTCTTCAGCGTCTTCGCGACGGCGTTTGTGCCCATGGGGCTGCAGCTGGTCTCCACGAATGTTTTTGGTTTTAGGCCTGCCGAGACGGGTCTGATGCTGGTGAGTGCGGGCTTCGTTTCTGGATTGGCCCAGCATTCGAGCAATACGTGGTGGGTTACACCGCTGACGACAGTCCCTGACTCTACTCGTCAAGGCCTTCTTCCTGTCAATCTGTTTCCCCGCCATCATCAAGCACGGCCGGAGGTGGTACTCGTCCCACAGCGTTATCACTCCGGGCTCGTCCACGCCGGTGACTTCCCCCTTCCCATCAGCCCCGACCTTCTCCTCGAGCCGGGCCGACCGCTCGGCCCGCAACCCATCGGAAGCGACCCTAGTCAGCTCTGAGCCCGTCTCGCCCAAGACCGTCCCCCTTTCTCTGTCCCCGAAATCGACCACCCTGTCCAAGTCGCATGACCAAGATCTTTCACCCGATGTCCCGCACCCGGAAGACCCGCACGAGGTCGTCCTCTCCACGCCGGCCAGACCAGACCAAATCGCCATCCCCCAGGCCCCGACCGACGTGAAACACGGCTCGACGTTCGACCTCCATTTCCTGCGGTACAGTATCCTCCTCGACGCGATCCTGACAAGTCTCACGAGCCTCATGAGCCGGTGGGAGCACATCTATATCGCCGCTGCGATCCTGCCGCTCGCGAGCGGGACCGGCGCGGCATGTAAAGGCGTTGCGACGGACTTTGTCGATGCGGAAACGAGGGCTTCGGTCTTGAGCGCCATTGCGCTTGTGGAGAACCTCGGTTAGTGTTGTCGGAGAACGACGGAAGCGTCGATCGCGGGCTCGCCACGGAATGAGGTAGGCTGGCGACTAGTAAGTGCTGACGCGCAGCGACGGTATCGACTGCTGGTCTCTTTGGGTTCGTGTTTGCTGCGCTGAGTGAAGCGGGCGTACCGACGCTGGTCTTCCTCGTGAACGGCGTGAGTGTAATGACCACTCACCACGGGTCGGGACTGACGGCAGTGCACGGCACTTATCGCGTTCTTCGTGCTCTTGTTGGTCCATATGCCCAGGGTCCAGACGCATTTGGCGTGACCGGCATTCCTCAAGCGATTGTAGAAGGATGCAACAGATGCAGATTAGATGTGGCTCGTCCAGAGCACGCATCCCGGCGATCAATAAGCCCATATCGGTCGTAATATCATTATCATAAGCCATCTCACAAGCACAGCGCACAGTAGGCACCGCCTTCAATTATACAGACCCTCCCACTCGTCTTCTTCTTCCAGCGCTGGGGGAGGTCCATCCCCGCGAAAGTCCGTCTCGTTCCGAGTATGGCTGTTCGCCTCCCCTCCACGCTCGACCGCCTTCATCCGCGCCTCCCTCACTTCCTGCAATGTCGGCTCCGCTGCCTGCTCCCGTTCCATCTCTTCCATTGCCAGCAACTCATCAAAGTCCGGTCCGTCGTCGTCTGGGCGATCGAAAAGCGGTTGACTGGAACCGCGACCACTTGTTTCGCGTCGGTTCGCTGTGTCCGGACCGAGGTCTGCCTCGTCTTGACCTTCCGTCAACCCCTCCGGCAGAATGTCTGCGTGGTTTTCTGCAGGCGATAAAACAGCCTGGTGTTCCGGCGAAGCCGGAGGGTAGAAGGCATCCCGGTATCCCTTCATCGCGATCTGTGATCAGCTGTGATCATGACCTGGCGTCATAGATCTCCATCTGACACGCGTTGCGCGCTCGAATGGAATGCTAGAGAGGAACCCACCTCCATGCGCCTTGATCGACATATCGTCTCCACGCGCTTGATCGTCCCCTCGAAATCGCCCTTCGGGAACATGCCATGCGCCCACAGCTGATACACATTCAAGAGGTCTCGCAGGTCCTTCTCCTGTCCGTGAGCGCGACAATTCATCCAGGTTCCATCAGCTCACCTCTTTGCCCTTCCCACGTGGTCTGAATCGTTTGGCAGCTTTCATGAGAGCCGGAAAGCCATTGTCGCCCATCAGCCTAGCATCAGCCCCCAATTCCCTTCCTCACGAACGATCATGACAGTTTCGATGAGGATGATGGATGCCAGACCAGACGCACCTGTCAATATCTACCTTCGCCATCACCCGCCGCCTTTTCCCCGGCGGTTCATCGTCACCCTCACCCCGCGCTTCATCCGCCTCGCCATACGCCGCGGAGAGGTCGAGCGGGTCAAACCCCTCATCGAAGATGACATCGTCAAAGTTCTCGACCGCGCTCTGGTCAGCCGCTTCTGGCCGAGGGATCTGGAAGGACGGCTGGGCAGGAGGCGATGGCGGTGGGATTGTGGTCGGTCGGACTCGAATGGGAGTGTCGCTCGGAGAGAGGAAGAGCGATTCGCGGTGGGCTGGTGAGGGCGAGCGAGGTGTAGGGGAACGTGGAGGCCGAGGTGGGGAGGGCGAAGTGTCGGAAAAAAGGTCAGCGAGATCCGCCGAAGCCATGCTGTTCTTTCTATTGCTCCGTGCACGAGGTACGGAATCAAGTATCGATGGAGTGGAACGAAAGTTGATGAGGTGGATGTACAATCGGTTTAATGTCGAAAGGTCGAGACGCGTCCGACGAGACGCGTCGCGAGCTGCAGCGACGATCGGCTACCTGCGGGTGGCGACGACAACGAGCGCATCACTTGTACTCATTCTCACCGTCTAGGCATCAAGCTGAGGTGAGACCTCGACGAACAGGGCCTCAGTGAGGTCGACTGCTCCAGCTGCCTGGACGCTATTGCTAGACCGATCCACAGCCGCAATCCCGAATTTCAGTCTCTGGCTCCCTCACGTCCGCAGGTACGAAGGCTCTTCTGCGTACTGTCGATAACGCAACTCAAACTAGGCAGCGCTTCATCCTATGCATACTTTCTGTCCGCTTTACGCTCCTCAAGACATTTTTCCAGCCCTAATTCACCTCAGCATCTCTGATTGCTTTTCCTTTGTTTCTCATCTTCTTGCCTGAATCCGACTGTCTGCCATCGTGACCTATTCCGCCAGTCTGACTTGCTTGCTCGCGCGCACCGCGGCAAAGACCTATGCCAAGTCAAACTCGAAAGAGTACGCCGTGGTCTTGTCGTTCTGGTATATAGGGAAGGTGACACTGCCGCCAGAGTATGTATGCCCGTAGTAACCGAGGTCTTCTGGGTCTCCGACCTGACCGTAGTGTCCGTTGTCGACAAACGAATGCGTTAGGATGTTGAGGGTGCCGGACGATGGCAGGCCAAGCGATTCCAAGTCGTTGAGCTGTACGTACCATGTGCCGGTGACCTGGCGGGTGCCGACCAAGATGCGGGCCTTGTTCTGCTCGGTGTCGTACGTTGCATACACGTCCAGCGCGAGATCCGACGACGCGTCCGTCGCAACCCGCGTGCCGGTCATGTTGGTCGCATAGTACTTGTACACCTGCCATTCGCCGTTGGGGTAGTAGCCGGTCCCCGTCGCCGAGTACTGATCCGGCGCCCCCGGCTTGGACAGCAAGTTGGCCATAAAGTCATGCAGCTGGGTTGTGCTGAGCCAGTTACCCCGCAGACCGTACGCGTTGGCCCGCTCCAGCTGCGCAATCCACCACGCCGCATTCGCCGCGACCTGCTCGTCGAAGACAGCGTACTCGTTGATGTTGGCCGGGGTGGAGCCGCCCGTGAGGCCATATTGGGTTATGACTGCTTGCTGGCCCGCAGACGCGCGGTTCATGCTGCTGTCCCCGCCGGTCTCCATGTGCCACGACCATTGATCCGGCTCGGTCCCGTTCGACTTGACGAAAGAGGCAAAGTTCGTGTACCACCCGTTGTTCGTGCCGGGCTCGCTCGAGGACGACGGGCCAGAGATGATCATGCCCGGGAAGGTCTCCTTTACTTTGGCGTAGGTCCGCCCCCACATCTCGAGGTACTGTTCCTGCGATCGCCCCCAAAAGACAGTGCCGAGGTCCGGCTCGTTCCATGTGTCCCAGACAAGACCTTCGATCATCGAGTTGGCCTGCATGTCGGAGATGACTTGGGTGAGGTATGCATCGTAGTAGGTCCAATCACCGTCGTCTCCAGGGTACGGCGTCGACGAGTTCTGCGTGCTGTCCGCGCCGTATAGGTCGTGCGGAAGGAATACAAAGCCCGCGTTGTACTTGCGCGCCGTTTGGTAGTTGGACAGCACAGACGCGAATCGGTTCTGCAGTCAGCAAAGTCCGAGATGGGAAAGCAAGACCGCAAACCTTGTATTCGTCCAGACCCCAGATCCACCCACGACCTGGTGCCAGTACTTGCGCCCCGCCCGCTCGGACGTACTGCAGATCGATATCGGTGTAAAACTGGTCGGGGATTTGATCGGGAGTGTCGGGCACGCCGTACAGGATGCCGGCGGCGTAGTGCTGTGGGGTGCCGGTGTTGGAGGCCCAATGTACCACTGCCGTGGTACCGTCCCGCTTGCTTGGGATGGCCGTGGCGTGGATGAGGCAAAGTTGCGCACAGAGCGCGAGAAGCTGGGTCGGGGAAGGCATTGTGGAAGGGGGATGGAGGTGGGGCGACATCACGAGACGCTTGGGCAAGGTCTTTATACGTCGAGGTGGCATCGCTACCGGTAGTTTCGCCTTGACAAGTGTCCTACTTGTGCATACCGGTAGGCTCATGGTCGCCCCGTTGATCCGGATTCTAGAAGGCCCGACTTCCAGTAAGGCCGACAGCTACGCGCACATCCGTCATCCTGACGAAGATCAAGCGACAAAGCGGCGAATGAAGGGCAGACTGGTGATCTTTCATGACGAAGTAGTGCCCGATCAGGTTAGCTGAAACTTGAGAGGCTCCGCGGGGTATGAGCTGCTTAGTCGCGCCGTTTCAGGCGGCGCTCGATCCAGTTCATCCGCCCATTTGCCGAATGCTTAGCCGGTCAAAGCCGCTAACCCTTTCTGATCATACCTCACGTTCATTGCGCGGGCTTGGACCGAGCACCATGGGATCTTTCTGGCAGTTGACTGCTTCGGAGGCAAAAATAGACATGCTGCTGCAGACCTGACGCGCAACTCGGTGTTACTCGACGTGAAGCCGAACAGATCTCGCGCTAGTGGATCGTGCTGCACGTGATTTCCGGAGGATCTGATCAGATGAGGAGGGGCCAAAAGCGGGGGCTGGAATGCTTACGACTCAAGATCTGCACCATCCCGGATCGCTCACTCTCGCTTCTCTGTGAAGGGTGCACCAAGCACGGGACGCCAGTACATGTGGTTGACAGGGGTGGACACGACAGCTGCGCAATGCGCGTCTCACCATACTGCTGGGAGGTCGGGCTGGCATGCTCCCAACCGCGTGAATCTCCTCTCGTGCAGGGCAGAGTCAGTGGTCGAGGCTGAGATGTGAATTGTACTGTGAGCGTGTAAGCCTGTTCCGCCGTGGCGCCCGAGAAGACTCGTACTAGTGGCAGCCTATCGCACTATCGTGGGTTCCGGTCATAGCCGCCGCTCGAACACCGATAGACAGGCTACGAATGTCTCAGCAACGACAGGAGAAGGGTCGCGTCGCTGCCCAGTCATGCATGGCCGCGACTCGCAGCGAGCT
>Ga0308169_10005618_pt1 | contig 11325 bp, 13 predicted proteins | sample PhyBR1_2_FD_202139 | JGI IMG/M metagenome (GOLD analysis project Ga0308169, IMG submission 202139) | Phyllosphere microbial communities from UC Gill Tract Community Farm, Albany, California, United States - DLSLSB.R1 | ecosystem: Host-associated > Plants > Phyllosphere > Unclassified | place... | reverse complement strand
CAGTGTGCCCATCGAGATCAGCAATACGGCCAACAGCACCGCGCTCGTGCCTTCAGGATCGGACATCGGACACGACATCATCCCTGTCCCGAACCCGTTCCTGCGCATGCGATATGTCATCGAGAACTTCGCGGGCCTGATGAACGCTCGCCCCAAGTTCCGGGACATGCGCCTCGTCAACCGGCGGCACCAGATGATCTTGCTGGCGCGGAATGACCCGTGGACTCTCCCGCCCAGCCCGTATAACCCGCTGAGCAAGGTCCCGCGGATACAGTGGGTGGAGAAGGACCGGTTCGAGGGCGCGGAGATTGAGTGGAAGGGCGCGTGGGAGGAGAAGGTCAAGAAGGGGATCTACAACAACCGGGCGGTCGTGTTCAAGGGAAAGAGGAGAGAGAGGGAGAGGGAGGAGAAGGCAAAGGAAGTCGCGGAGCGGATGGAGGGTATGGAGGAGCGGATTGCCCGATGGCGCGAGGTGAGTCTAGCCGTTCTGGTCGTCACGTTCCAGCTGATGAGAAGCAAAAACGAGAAGTCAGGAGGTCAAAGATCCCCAACTTGCCATTTTAGTGGCATCAACCCGGTCGTTTCAGCAGTCGCTCATATCGTTCACACCTGTATGCATGTACACCACATCACGCGACTATCATTCTTATCAAGACTACTTGACGTCTCTATCCTGATTGATGCGGAAACCCGAACCCCTTCGCTCTGACGTAGCACTCCAATCCTGCCAGATCCGGAGGAGGGGTATCCTGTCGGTACACATGCGAAATGGGCCATTCGCCATTGTAGATCACGGCGATGTGGTCGAACTCGTTTTGATCCCTCACATTGACGGCATCGAGCATGATCACCGCTGACACCCTCTCCCTGCTTTCGAGCGACTTCGGCTTGGGGCTGGGCAGCGACGGGGAACCTGAGGTGACCTTTCCGTCCCCCGCGACAGACCCGCTCGCTTTGGGTTTTGGCAAGCCGTAAGTCGGTCTCACGCCATCCACGTCCGCGTCGTTGTGTTCGAGTGCACTGGTACGCTCCGCCCTTTCCGGAAGTGTCTCCCTCGGCACCGTGAACAGCGAAACCATCACCGCCGGGAGTCTGTCTGACCGGTCAGCCACCGTGCGGTGCCCAACCTCAACCTCATAAGCGCTGAACACCTCTCCGCAGCCCGCCAACTCCCCTACAGCTCCCGCGAGCGTGTGCCCAAAGTCTCGCTGGGCCTTCCGTTGTTCGCCCTTGAAAATCTGCGCCACGTCCGCCCACATACGATCGCGGACTTGAATCGCCGAGTTCAGCCCGTCTCTGCCGAGGCGCACCCGTTGTGCTCTGTGCTCCTCCTCCGGTTCGCACGGGAAAGACTCTGAGCCTTGGTGGGTGGTCCAACATCCTCAATCGTCTTCGTACCGCTCCGCGACGTGATCAACTCGCAAGGCCTTCCCTTTCGCCTCCTGCGCGGCGACCCGTGCCACTATCTCAGCGACGGCCCGGTGGCCCGAGCTCTCTCCAGGGCAAGCGACCAAAAAGAGGACGTGTATCTGCCTCGGAGAGTCCCCGTCTGAGGAGACAGGTTTCTCGTAGCCTGCAAGGTGGAACAACTCATGATCCCTGTCCCTTCGGCGGAGCTGTAGGCATACCCGCGCCGTCGCATCTTCAACCGGCCGCGGAGGCAATGTACCGCGTAGCAGGCGGAAGAGATGCTTCAGTCGGCTCCGCATCACTCGGACCGCATCGTTCATGGTGGGCTGGCGGAGTTCGGAACCTTGGTCGGTAAAGACGCGGACGCGTTGGCAGTAGCAATCGGTCAGGCGGAGGAGCAACGGCGATGTGGCGAACTTCTGGGAGGCTGAGGGCAGTATTCCGGGAGCAAACGCGAGCGTCGATGGCGGGGTGGTGGAAGACCTGGGGCTCGGCACGGACATGTAGTTTCCGAAGACGCGTGGTGGAGCAAGGCTTGACTGGGAGTCTAGCAGGAGCTCCGCGGTGGGTGTGGTCGGATACGGAGGAGAGAGTCGGTCTGTGGCGGGCTGGCGGCAGCCGCTTGACTCACGGTGCCAAGTTGCGTACTGGGGCAAGCGGGAGGTGAACAGGCGAGTACCGTGTCTGAAAGTTGTTCGCCTTTTGCAGTTGTCATCTTCGTGGAGGCGGTCGAATCGATGTCGAATGTCAATTATGTTGATTGTTTCGTATCCGGGAGCGCCGTCGACGGGGCCCGCTGAAGATACCCACAGACAGGCCTCAAGACCAGCATATTCCACGGCACATTGTAGTAGGCTCTGAGACAGACAGTTAGATGCGGCACAAAGGACCGGGTGCACAAAGGCTGTCGATGGACCTGTCGCAGAGACGACTGGTCGTCTGAGTGGCACTCCTGCGCGGCCACCTGACTTGACTGGAGGCATCATCGGCCCGTACTGGATCCGACTCACGTATGAGCTGAGGATAAGTACACCCCGCTGCGAGGCAGACATTCTCCTGTCTATGAAATGTACATTAATATCTTGCTAATGTGGTCCTCTCTCGGCATCAACTCGATAGCATGCATGGTCAAAGCACCGTATCCAGCTACAAGCTGAACTATGCCCTCCTTCTACTGAGCCACGCTGCCCATCCTCGCTCACCACCCACGAGCCCCTTCCAGCCCGGGATAATCAGGATACGCAACTCCCTACACCTTGACACAGTCCGCCAGGCCCGCCATATCCGGTGCAGGGATGTTTCGTCGATAGAGGTGAGAAATTGGCCACTCGCCAGCGTAGACCACCGCGATGTGCTTGACTTTGTAGTGACCTCGCGAGGTAGAGACATCGACGAGCATCACTGCCGGACACGTCTCCTTGATTCGCTGCGCGGCCGCATCTTGTGTTGAGCCGGCCGATTGGTCACCGCATGTGTGGTCGTCATCAGACTGATTCGCGCGGTCCGCCGCGCCCGCTCCGCCACTGGTTTCTAGTGATTCTCCGGGTATTACTCCACCTTCTCTATTTTCAGCGCCTTCGAGGCCTCGCCCTGCCTCCAGGCGATCCTGCGGTACCGCAAAAATCGAGACCTTCACCACCAGGAACTTCTTCCAACTCCCGGGTTTCTGCCGGTGGGCCATGTCGACCTCATAGGACGACATGACCAGTCCGTCCTCCACCAGTCGGGCAATGACCTTGACGAGCCTGTGCCTAAAATCGCCCGGCGCCTCGTCGCACTGTCCATCCAGCATCTGGACCACCTCGGCCCACATCGCCTCGCACACCTGCACCGCGGTCTTCCGGCCTTGTTCACCCAGTCGCCTTCTCTCTGGCTTGGGGCGCTCCGTGTCCCTGAAAAACTCAAAGTCCTGACACACTGTCCAGTCCTCCCAGTCGTCCTCGTACCGCACGGCGACGTTCTCGATCTGCCGCGCATGTCTGGGCGTACTGACAAGGTGCACCAAGATTTGTGCGAGGGCGCGGTGGCCCGATGGCGAGACGTCCGAGGACTCAGGGACCATGAAAACGATTGAGATCTCCCGTCGGGGAGGTTGCCAAGCTGCAACGTCTCGGTTCTGGTTTGCGATGTACGCAGGCTCTTCCCATCCGGCAAGGTGGAACAGCTCGTACCCCCGCGTACGGAGCTCGTAGCATACGCGCATGGTCGCGTCGCAGATCTCGCGGTGGGGCTTCATCCCGCACAGGCGGCGGAGTACCTTGTCGAGCCGGCTCAGCATGAGCTGGACGGTATCGTTCACCGTTGGCAGGTCGTCCTCGGTATTGCCCGGGCCGTGTCGCGAAGTCTGGCACTCGCAATTTGTGAGGCGGAGGTTGTATGGCGATGTTGCGTACGTCCGGACCCGTGTCTTCTGCAAAGGGGGCTGGACCGCCGAAGGTGACAGTTGGGCGGTCGACGCGGTAGAATCGGCAATGATGGCAGCGGTCTGCGATGAAGCGGGCGCTGCCTTGGGAGTCGGGACCAGACTCGGGCTGGCGGATGGCGAGACGGATGGCGAGACGGGCGAGATGGGTGGAGTGCTGCTCGGGGATGCCCCGGGTGAGCGCCGGTCCGTCGACCCCTGACTCTCGGTCCAGGGATTGGGTGGGGACGACGTACAATCGGGCGAGCCCGGCGCAGGTGTGGCAGGAGCAAGTACCTCTTCGGGAACGTCAGGCATGCTCGTTGTCAATGAGTACAGACTGTAGAGTGCAAGTGTAGTGAGCCCGACCAGAATGAACATGCCGTGAGGCACTGCGTGGCTGCCTGAGCGCTTGCACAAAGGACAAGCAGACAAAGGTTGTTCGCACGACCTATGCAACGCCAGAAGCCCACTGGGCCGCGCCACTCGAGTCGCCACTGCAACGCAGCGCATGCCAATATACCTCCGACGCTATCCACTGCGAGGCCAGCACGACAGTCCATACATACAATACTTCAGACGCTATCGACTACTCAACCCACCCCTCAGCTACGTATCACACCACACCGCGGGGCAAAGGGCTGACGCTTCCCTCGCGTGTCATGGGAATGGCCTCGTACTCCGCCTCGACCGACCTCGTACTAAGCCTCCTCAACAATGGCAGAGTGCTGCCCCTCCTCTTGGCCGCCTCCCCGATCTTGACGAGACTTCTCAGACCTGCAAACGCCGCAGCCTTGCTCTCGCCGAAGATGTCTGATACGCCACGGACCACTCCGCCCGTCACGTGCATCTCCCCGGGCATGATCGACGACCTCGGGCGGCGCCACCACTGCTATCAGCCTGCATCCTTTTCTGCGCCGGCATCGCTCGGACTCACCCGCAGGGTCAGCGACGAGCACACGACCGACACGCTCGAGAACGCCATAGCGGCCGCGGCCATCATCGGGTGAAGATGGATATTCCACGGCAACAACACGCCCATCGCCAGCGGGATCATGAGGACATTGTAGCAGCACGCCCAAAGCAAGTTGACCCTGATCTTACGGAAAATCGTCTGGCCGAGGTCCAGCGCCGCGACCACATCGAGCAAGTCCGAACGCATCAGGACCATATCCGCCGCTTCGATCGCGACGGACGTGCCTGAGCCGAGGGCAATACCGAGGGACGCGGCGACAAGGGCGGGTGAGTCGTTTATACCATCTCCAACCATTGCGACGCCGCCGCCATCACGTTCCATGATATCACGCACGACCTTTGCTTTGCCCTTGGGTGATACGCCGGCGTAGACCTCTTCCGAGTCGATGCCCACTTCGCGCGCTATGGCCTGAGCCGTCGTACGCGCATCGCCTGTGAGGAGCGTGACAGTGATGCCCATTTTCTGCAAGGCTTGAATGGCGTGGATGGAGGATGGTTTGGGCGAATCAGAGAGAGCGAGGGCAAGGACGGGGATCGCTGCGTTGTTGCGGATGAGGGAAACGAAAATGACGGTCTTGGCCGCATCGGACTGTTTCTCCTCGAAGTCGCGCATCGACGCCGGCATCGAGGCGGACCCGAAGGCTTCGGCAGTCTTGCCAGAAGCGGAGAGCACGTAGTCGGCCTTACCGATCCGGATACGCTCTTTGACGTTCGCGTGCGTGAGCTTGATGACGGCCTCGATTCCCTCGCCTGTCGCCGAATCGAACTCGACCACCTCGCCGTTGGGCGGCGAAAGTCGAGCGTTCGAGAGGGCTTCACGACCGTATGCAGCCACTGCAACGGCCAGGGGGTGCTCGGACCTCGACTCTGCGAGCGACACAAGCGACAAGACCGTGTGCCGTTGGAGGGGCGAAACCGCTGTGGACCGCGATAGAGTGCTGGCCGTGTCGAGCTCATGCGTCTCCGGAACCGGCGCGAGCGTCGCTGATGGGGCCCACGTTGTCGCCGTGACCTTCATCTTGCCTTCTGTGACTGTCCCCGTCTTGTCCAGCACGACTCGCCTGATGTCCTTACTCGCCTCGAGCGCCTTTCCGCCCTTGATAAGGATGCCGTTCTTCGCGCCAACGCCCGTACCGACCATCACCGCCGTCGGGGTGCTCAGTCCCAGGGCGCATGGGCAAGCGACGACCACGACGGAAATGCAGAGCTTTAGGCATACACCGAATTTGCTCATGCCGGGCGACTGGAACACCTTCGGCAGAGACCCCGTCGAGCGCAGCATTGAGATGACCAGCCAGGTAACGAACGTGAGGAGCGCGAGGGAGATCACAGCCGGGACGAAAACTCCCGCAACGCGATCGGCAAATTGCTGAATGGGAGCTTTGGACGTCTGCGCATCTTCGACCAGCTTGACTATCTGCGACAAGGCCGTGTCCGCCCCGGCGCGCGTGACGCGGAAAGTTATCGTGCCGAGCCCATTGACCGTTCCGCCGATGACTTGCGAGTCGATTGTCTTCGACACGGGCACCGACTCGCCCGTGACCATCGATTCGTCAACAGACGTCGAGCCAGTGAGGACCTGACCGTCGGCCGGGATTTTCTCGCCGGGCACGAGCAAGACGACATCCCCAACCTGGACCAGCTCGGTGGGGATCTTGCGCGTGGGTGCATTCGCATCGAGGGGCTCGCCGGGGACTGGCGGATCGACATAAATCGTTGCAGACGAGGGAGTGAGGGCCATGAGATCCGTCAGAGCCGCGGACGTCTTGCCCTTGGCGAGGTTCTCGATGTATCGACCCAGCGAGACGAATGTGATAAGCATCGTGGATGTGTCAAAGAACGTCTGGGGGCGGTAGTCTGCGTCGGACGAGAACATGGCGAAGAACATGGCTAGAACGGAATACGAGAATGCGGCCGACGTGCCCAGCACGACCAGCACATCCCTGGCGTCAGCTCGGCTATGTTTCGGAATAAGAGTGAAGCTCACATAGTCGCCGACTTGTGCTTGAGCGATTTCCAGGCATTGACGTAGAACCGCCGCGCAAGGAAGACTTGCACCGGTATGGTCAACAACAGACACGCCAGGTCGCCCAGGTATATCCCGCGGATCAGCTTCCAGCTTGTCCAGCCCATGAGCCAGTGCGGGAGGTACATGTGCATCATCCCGATGACGAACACCGGGACGGCGAATGACAGGGCCCGGAGGAACGTCCGCCTCCACCTGGACGTCTCCTTGTGCTTCTGCAGCGAGGCGAGCTGCGAGTCGTTTTGCGTCGACGTGGGCAAGAAGGACAGTTGTGGGAATGCCGCACTGAGGGAGTCGACGATGGTGCGGAGGGTGATGAGTGCCGGCGAGTGGTTGAGAAGGAGGTGGGTATGCGGGAATGGGAGCAGGGCGGTATGGACCCCTGCGAGGGACGTCGTGGTCGATATCAGCGGCTCGACCAGCGTTGCGTTTTCCAGCCTGTCGTCAGCTTTGCAGCCTTGGTTGGACCAGATGAGCTCACCCGTACACCCGCAGCTCAACTTCGACCTCCTCGCTCTGCTCCACGAGCTCCGCTTCGAAGCCTATATCCTCAATCTCCTCTGCGATCTTGGCATCGTCCCATCTCTGGCCGTTCGGTCCGACCCATTCCTCGTCGTATTCTACCACCCCCCTTTCCGCCAGCAGCGAGATCTGCACCGATTCAATACCCGGCTGCTTCAATTGTCCCTCTATACTCGCTACGCATGCACCGCACTGCCATCAGCATCTGGGCTCAGGATGGATGCCGAGCGCAGCTCACGGTCATTCCGCCGACTTTCAGCTCGACCCGCTTGATGTTCCCGCGCTTCGCCGCGGCAGTACTGCTCTCCCCTAACTTTCGCTCTCCGTCATCATCCTCGTCGTCCTCGTAGTCTTCGTTGAGAAACAGCGCATGCGTAGCGACCTTGGGCGAGGTGAAGATGGTCGCAATGGGATTGGTGATGCTCGAGAGGAAGGTGCCGGACGTAGTCCGGTGGTGTTTCGAGTTACTGCCCGACGAGGGGGGAGCGAGCGACATGTCGAGGGTGGCAATTGCGGTGGTGTGGACAGCGTCAAGCTATACAACAACACCTCTCCACTCCACGTCCGACTTGTGAGAGATGACAAAGCAGTCCGAAGCGAAGTGTGTTCCCGTTCCCGTATATGCGGCCGTCCGGTTTCCAAGTAGCAGGGGTGACGTTGCCAGTCGTTGTGTTCCGTGATTATTCAGTCGTCCCGTCGTCGGGTCGCCTTTGAACCGATGAGAGTGTATCGTCGCAAGTCGCTCATCTACGGGACAGCGATATCGAGCCCTTCGCCGCCGTCCTGGAGCCCGGCAGATGACGTCTTGGCGAGCCAGAGTACTGGAATAGCGAGCGGCAAGGGACGGGAGGCGGAAGATGGATAATGTTCTCAGCTGCACTCGTAATCAAAAGCTTGGTGGATTATCAGCAGTGCATCCTCGCGCTGGACTGCCGTAAAAGGAAAATAACACGCGATCGGCCGAACTGTATCTTTTTAAAGCTAGCCTGGGCGGATGACCCGGGACGCATGCCCACGAGGGGGTTCAAGGCAGATATGCTCGCTACTGCGGGAATGGATAGGAGTACGGAGGCCAGGCGGAGGCGCGCGGAGTGCGGAAGAGGTGGACGGGAGCGCGAGAGTTCTCAAGGTGAGCGGAAGTCAGCAAGCCCGACACTACGGCTGCTATCCTTTCGCTTGATACGGCCTGTGCGTAGACTTTGATCATAGACGCTGGACGCACACGCGGTGATCAGCTATGTAACAATGGGCATCCACCTCCCATGGATGGTGCTCGTCGATGCATGCGTGCATGCAGGGGCAGATCAGCAACGTGCCCTGTCCAGGCAGGCGTGTCGAGCGGAATCAAATCTGAAACGTCGGATACCGGGTCACCGTCTTGCACTGACAGACCGAACCGCGTTCACTGGTCCACCTCAGCCTCCTCGATTCCCCTGCAGCAATCACGACGTTCCGCCAGATCTCCCTCTTCCTCCTGACCCTCGCTGGTCTGGCCTTGCTTCTGCACAACCGCAGCCAGACACCCCTTGTTCCGGCGGAACCTACCACTATGGCAGCGTCACTGAAACACCTCAAGATCGCGCCCAAGGACGCGCACACCGCGACCGTCATCTTCCTGCATGTGCGCCATGATCCCTCCTCGATAGATCAATCAGCTGACATCAGGGTCTCGGAGACACTGGTGCGCTTGCTTCCTACCTGCGGTTGGCCTAGTCCGGTAGCTTTCGCTCATATCGCAGGCCATGGCTGGCTGCCCGTCGCCAAGATGCTATGGTCCTCCTTCCCTAACGTCAAGTGGATCCTCCCCCACGCGCCCGAGATCCCGATCACGATCAATGGGGGTGAGTCGGTGATCCACTCTCCGATGCAAGCTTGGATCCGCCCTCCTCGGCACAGGAGCGGCCTTGCTTGGGTTCGATACTGACCTCAGGCCACCGCATGCCCGGGTGGTTCGACCTCGCCGCGCTCGACAAACTCACAGACTCGGTTCACGATGACGAGAAGGGGATGCTCGCGTCCGTGAAGGCTGTCGACGGACTGATCCAAGCCGAAGTCGATGCTGGTATCCCCGAGAACCGGATCATCGTCGGCGGGTTCTCGCAGGGCGGAGCAATCTCCGTGCTTACTGGTTTGACCACGAAGAGGAAGCTGGGCGGCGTGATCGGGCTGAGTTGCTGGGTGGCTCTGAACCACAAGATTCAGGAGGTGAGTGCGCACTAGAACTGGTGTCCGGCAGAATGTACCGAGACCGGCAACGCTGACGACAGTTGACGAGCCCGTCCGCGCGAGACATACCGATCTTCTGGGGGCATGGAACGGACGACCAGGTCGTGAATTACCACTGTGAGCTGCCGCGTCTTGATGGGCGCCTGCAAGCTGACGCGCAGTCGGGGAGCGATCTGTCGATCTTTTGACTCGACAAATGGGTTTCGCGACCGTTCCGGCCGGCACCAAGTTCGCCCGGCCTGGTATCCGATTCGAGAGCTATCGGGGAATGGGCCACTCATCATCACCAGAAGAGATCGCTCATCTGAAAGACTGGCTGACAGAGGCGCTGAAATAATCAAGCGCTACACGTGTCTCGGACGATACCCCATTGCCTGCCCATTGTAGATACAACATAAACATTATGCATCTAGTCTAGACTAGCGACTGCCATGTCTGTCGTTCATGAGGACGGCCGTCTACTGCTGCTACACTTGCGCAACTGCGTGCGCTTATTGCCCGTTCGCTTCCGTCGTCTGGGCCGTCTCCGCTGATGACTCCACGTCCTCTCCCTCTGGGATCAAACCCTCGGCCAACATCCTCTCCAACCGTCTGACCTCGTCTGCCGTCTTTGCCCGCGTCAAAGCCTCCACCACCCGTTTCTTCTCCTCTGGCGTCATGAGCCGTCCCTTTCCGCCCTTTCCGACTGCCGACTTCGACTGGATAGCAATTGCGCCTGCTGGGACAGCCGTTGTCGACGTCGAGAGCTTCACGGCCAGGGCGTTCGGCAATGACGTAGCCGGGTCCGTGAGCAGTTTCCGCGCCGATTCGCGCTCAGCGTCCTTTATCCGTTCGTGGTCAAGTGTGCGGAGCTTCCCCTTCGCGACCTGGAGTCAGATCCGCCCAGTACTGATGTGCGCTTGCGGCTCACCTTCCAGACGGCGAATTCGCGGTAGTGCTCATGTTGCGTCACTGGGTTGCCCCGCAAAGAGAGATGTTGAAGGTGTATTAATGATTCCAGGGGGACGAGGGCGGCGAGGGAGGCAATTTGGTTGTTGTTGAGGACTGGGAGGTTAGCGCGGGGTCGCTGCCTGCATGTTCTCCGTTTGATTGCCCGATCGCCCGTATTAACCGAGTGTCGGTGACATACAACCAGCGGCTGCTGTGACACAGCGCGCAGACTAACCTAATGTGACAATGTTTGGGATCTATCGTCAGCTCAATGAACCACCCCAGGACGAGACAGCTGAACGCACATTGGGAGGCAGACTCGGCGCAATCGTCGTTATTTGGTTGTTCGCCGCATGTATCGCCGTCAATCTCGTCGAGAGAGGGATATTGCCCAGCGTCGTCAAGGAGTTATCCGTCAGGTTGAGGGTATCATAGCTGCCCTGGTGCGACGCCAAGTTCTCTATCACCGGTATTTGCAGGCCTGCCATGAGCTCAGGTCAGATTCCTCAAGTCGGCAGCTTACCCCGCAGATCCAGCTCCCGCTCTTTCAATGCGTTCAGGTGCTACGACGTTCAGCGACATGGTCAGGAGTGCTCTGTTTGACTGACCGATGGCTGCTTCGAGACGAACTAGAGTGAGCTGGGTCCGAGGTGGGGTTGAGAGGTACATACCTCGGGCGTGAGTCTCATTTTGGGTGTTTCTCCTCCGCTCGGTCGATGGAGCTTGTCAGATCGGGGCAGAAGGTGTCCAGCCTCTGTTTCGGCTGTTTTGATGCTGTTGCTGCAATGATGACTGTGCTTGAATGAGCCTTTGAAGGCGTCTCTAAGTTGTGCTG
>Ga0308169_10005617_pt1 | contig 11326 bp, 7 predicted proteins | sample PhyBR1_2_FD_202139 | JGI IMG/M metagenome (GOLD analysis project Ga0308169, IMG submission 202139) | Phyllosphere microbial communities from UC Gill Tract Community Farm, Albany, California, United States - DLSLSB.R1 | ecosystem: Host-associated > Plants > Phyllosphere > Unclassified | place... | reverse complement strand
TTTTATTGTCGCGCCAAACGAATGGGGCGAGGCATCCATGTCGCATCGGATACACGGCAAGGATTGATATCTAATCCACCACGACGTGTATAGGTTGCATATACCATCAATTTTTCAGGTTCAAGATTTTGCCAGATATCGGCAAACATCTGTTCCACACATTGTTCATGGAAACCATTATGCTGACGGTAAGAAATAATATAAGCTAAAATACTGCGATAACAAGGTTTTTTACCTTGATAACGTATAAAAACTGTACCCCAGTCGGGTTGGCCGGTGACTGGACAGTTACTGCGTAATAAATGTGAATATAGTTGCACTTCAACTGCATCACTATTTTCTACATCTAATTTTAATAAGCTTGCATCTGGATGGTTCTCTAAGTGATCAGGGTTTAAATCATCAATACAGATTCCTTCAGGTTGAGCAATCTCCAGATCATCAGCCCGAAATAAAGTCAGCGTGACCGGTGCACCGGCAGCAGCAGATAAATCTTTTTCAACCGTGGCAATAAACGCTTCTTTTGAATCGAATTTAGTAAAGTTCATACTGTTAAAGTAGAGCTTGAGAGATTTTGATTCGATCAGGTTGGGAGAAGATGCCGGCAAAGTCATACGGCCAATCGCCACCTGAGGAATGCCGACCGCATTGAGCCAAGAAATTTCAAAAACATGCCACCAGTCTTGGCCTTGCTGAATGCCTGCAACGTGGGCATATTTTTCCCGCGCTTGAGCACGTGAAATTGGAAACAGAATATCGGGTTGATATTCTGTTGGATAATTGGTGTCTTTACCTAATAGAGAATGTTCTACACTCATTATTCACGCATTCCTGAACCACGAGAAAGTAAATAGTAAGCTACGCCGTAAAGTGCCACGCAACATAAGGTGATGATGCTTAATGAAACAGAAACATTGACATCACTATGACCTAAAATGCCGAAACGGAAAGCATTGACCATATATACGATCGGGTTAATTAAAGAGAGATTTTGCCAAAAAGGACTTAAAGCACTAATGGCATAGAATACACCACCTAAATACGTCAGTGGAGTCAGTACAAAAGTGGGGATAATTGAAATATCATCAAATGATTTTGCATAAACGGCATTAATAAAACCACCGATTGAAAATAAAAATGAAGTAATCAGCACGGTATATATAGTCACAAACCAATTGGTAATATAAAGGTCAGTAAAGAACAGGCTCATTGCAGTGACAATAATACCGACCAAGGCACCACGACAGACGCCACCAATCACATAACCCCAAAGAATCATATGTAAAGGCACGGGACTCATAATCAGCTCTTCAATGCTTTTTTGAAATTTGGCACTAAAAAAACTGGAAGATACATTGGCATAACTGTTGGTAATCACTGCCATCATAATCAGGCCAGGTACAATAAATTGCATGTAGCTAAAGCCGCCCATTTGACCTATGCGTGAACCGACCAGATTACCAAAGATCACGAAGTACAAACTCATGGTAATCGCAGGGGGTAACAGGGTTTGTGGCCAAATGCGCATGAAGCGACGCACTTCTTTATGCACCAGGGTATACAGCGCAACACTGAGTTGATTAAAGTTCATTGCGCAGCTCCATCAAGATTTTTTTCCACCATTTTCACAAACAGTTCTTCTAAGCGATTTGATTTATTACGCATACTGCGCACCTGAATACCTTGCGCTTCCATAAGCTGGAACAATTCATTCACGGTATGTGCCTTGTCCATGGTGACTTCTAAAGTCACAGGATCAATTAAATTAAAACGCACGCCAATAATTTCAATATTAATCGGTTGAATCGGTTCGACCAAATCGAAAATAAAGGATTCTTCGCTGAGCTGATTCAGGAACAATTTCATGCTGGTATCTTCCTTAATCACACCACGATCAATAATCGCGATGCGACGACACAGCATTTCCGCTTCTTCAAGATAATGTGTCGTTAAAATGATGGATGTGCCTTTTTCATTCATTTCGGTAAGGAAGTCCCACATCGAACGGCGTAGTTCAATGTCTACACCGGCAGTCGGTTCATCCAAAATGAGCAGTTTAGGTTGATGCATCATGGCACGCGCGATCATCAAACGACGTTTCATCCCGCCAGAAAGCATACGCGCCTGAATGCCACGTTTTTCCCATAAGCCTAATTTTTCTAAATATTCTTCAGCTCGGCTTTCTGCAATTTTTTTAGCAATACCGTAATAGCCGGCTTGAGTCACCAAAATATCAAAGGTTTTTTCAAACTGACCAAAGTTAAATTCCTGTGGTACGACACCCAGGCATTGTTTGGCTGCTGAAGGATGGGTATCCAGATTATGCCCAAAAATTTCCACCGTACCGGAGGTTTTTTTGGTCAATGAGCTAATGATACTAATGGTGGTGGATTTACCTGCGCCATTGGGACCAAGGAGGGCGTAAAACTCACCTTCAGGTACCGTCAAGTTGATCCCTTTTAGTGCCTGAAAACCATTACGATAGGTTTTGGATACGTCTCTCAAGGTCAATGCATCAGTCATGAAATTCTCACCGGGTGAATAGTAGGAGTATTGTGATTGATCTTGCAAAATAAACCAAGTAAATAAGCAGGAATAGTCTGTTGCAATTCTGGAACATTGTATAAAGACTGAGCACAAAAAATGATGACTTATATATAGTTGCTTTACCTTACGGTTTTTTTTGTTATGATGTGCACGCGCGCTCATAGCTCAACTGGATAGAGTACAGGTCTCCGAAGCCTGTGGCGTGGGTTCGAGTCCCGCTGAGCGCACCATTTTCTTGTTTCATCCCTTCCGATGTTATCTGAAAATCATTTAAAATAAATAACTTACGCAACTGGGTTGTCCGATACTATCCAAAGGCGTTTTAGGATACCGTAATCTTTTACGGTACATTCCATTTCTGAAAAAATATACCGTAAAAAATGCCTAAATTAGTTATCAGTCTGACTGACTCAAAAATTAAGTCTGCAATATCAATGCAAAAGAAATCATTTGAAAAAAATATCAAGCTTTCAGATGGTGGTGGTCTTTATTTATTGTTAGATAAAAAAGGTGGGGCATATTGGCGTTTTGATTATATTCGCCCAATCTCTAAGAAAAGAGCCACTATAGCTATCGGTATTTATCCAAGTTGTACATTGGCCAGCGCTCGTGCAAAACGAAGTGAGTTTAGAGAACTGCTTGCGCAGAATATTGACCCAGTAATTCAAAAGCAAGATAAACAGTCCCAATGTCGAAATAATAGTTTTAGATCAGTAGCAGATGAACACCGTAAGAATGAAGAGCTAGAAGCAAGTACACAACGTCGGAATCAGTTTGTCTGGGATAAGCTTTATGCGGCTATTGGCGAATTTCCTATTGATGTAATAACACCCTCTCAAATTTGGAAGTATGTCGTCTTTATGAGAAACAAGTTAAAAATGACTTTGCAAAGCGAATGAGAAGTAAAGCATCTCAAGTTTTTCGCTATGCGATTGCCTTAGGGGTGTGTCAGTTCAATGTTGCTGATCAAATTAGCGGTATTCTGAAGGTGGGTAAAACTAAGCATCGAGCGGCTATTACTGATAAGCAAAAGCTAGGAAAACTATTAAAGAATATCAATACACATGCAGGTCGTGGGGATATTGCTATTGATTATGCAGTCAAAATCTTACCCCATGTATTTGTGCGTCCTGGAGAATTACGTGCAGCAAAGTGGGCAGATATCGATTTTGAAAATTGAACATGAAGTTATACACCGCCTAAGATCAAAAATCAGACAGCCCCACAACATATGGTTCCTTTGTCCGATCAAGTCCTGAAGCTGTTCCAAGAATTGTATTGCATTACTGGATATACAGAATATTGTTTTGTGTCTATGCGAGATAAAACGAAAAAGTGCGAGGAGAGATTTCTCTAAGCGTTGTCGATATTCTTGATTCAGACTTGCGACCACCGGATCTTTATTTCCTATTTCTAAGCCGGAGAATGAGACCATTGCTTGTGCTTTTCTGATTGAGAAAGATCCTCGACAATCCCCCAAAGTAAGAGGAATCATAATCGATTGGTACTGAGAAATAGTTTTTTAATCTAATGGTTTTATTTCGATAGCAAATTTTTCTCTTACGAAATAATCGGGCTAAAAAGCCCGATTTATATATTTCTCAAAGAGAATGTATTTAAACTTGAAATAATAATTTTTCGTAGCTTAAAAGTTAAAAGAGTATGAATAGCCACCGATTTTGTAGATACCTTTTAGTTAGATAAAATGGCTAATTAAAGAGGGGCTTATACAGCTAAGAAATTTCAGAGACTTAAGAATTTTATAAAGACAAAATTATAAGTATTTGAAAAAAATAATATTTAAATTTGGCATAGGGATTCTAATAAAGCTTAAAGGGAATATGATGATTTTGGTATACAGCCATTAGATGTAGAACAGCTTCCTTGCTTTATTCATGTTACAGGTACTCAGCGGGAAAAATATATCGAATTTGAATTTTCGATAAGTGATGCAGAGTTAGCTGTAGAAATGATTAGGCACAGTCAATCTGCCCATCCAATGGAGTTTGAGTAAGTAAGTCTACAAGAACTTAAGAGCCACCGACATTTTTCTAATTAGCTGAGCTAAACCTATTTGCAGGGTTTCATCATCTATACTGATACTAAGTTTATGCAATTGGTGGTGATATTCAGGCTGATGTTTCTTAGGCTGCCATTAACCTGCCCTAAAAACTTTAAGCAAGTTGAATTGACCAATGGATAAACCCCATCAAGACTTTTTGTTAGCTAATCGCAATATACCTTTTTTCTACTTTTCTACATAGCTTACAGTAATCCAATATTGTCCCATCTAGTCCACAAAGTTTAATGAGAGTTTGAGCAAAGCTCATGATCATACAAAGAAAGTCGGAACAGAAATCAGATAATATTAAATAACTAGCAGACTTAAGTGACTAGACTTTGAATTAATCACTATTTTTTGTGACAAAAAATGTCAATAAGTGAAAATTATTTTGATAAAAAGACAATAGATACACCATTTACAAGAAAAATGTGACTTGTGCGACATTTTTGTGTATTTTTTTATTTTCTAATGTGAAAATACAGTGACATTATGTTAAGAAATGTATCAAAAAATGATTAAATCCGAAAAAATTTTGAGTTTGATTCCTCTATCTTTGCTATTAGTCTCAGGATGGACAACCTCTTCCTTCGCGAATAGCCAAGCTTTAGTTGCTGATATGAAAGTGTTTCAAATAGAGGCAAACCAAAAAGTAAAAAAAGAATTAAAAGCAACCGATCGAGTAAAGCCAACGGCATTGCTTGAGTACAAAGTCGAATATTCAAATATATCAAGTCAAAGTCTGAAAAATTTAAAGTTGAATCTTCCACTTCCTGCGGATGTAACTTACACAGGGCAAAGTTTACCCCAAGATGCCTATGCTTCAGTAGACGGTAAAAGTTTTGCTAAAGCACCACTCACCCGTATGGAAAATGGCAAAAAAGTGAATGTTCCACTGGCTGAATATCGCTTTTTACAATGGAATGTGAGTGAGTTAAAACCAAAACAGAAAATTATTGTTTCTGCTCAAGTACAAGTTAATACATCTAAATAAAATTTTTAATTGGTCAATATCGACTTTATTGTTGGGTTCTTTATGAAAAATAATTTTCAATTAAGTAAAATTGCTGCATCACTGGCAGTAATGGGTGGGGTATCGCTGCTGAGTAGTCAAGCTATGGCTGCTGTACCTTTAGCTGGTACTAATATCAGTAACGTTGCAACTGCATCTTATACTGATAATACCGGTACAGAACGTGTAGTAACGTCTAATGAAGTAAAAACGCTGGTCGCTCAAGTCGGTAGTTTTACACTTGAAGCTAACCGTGCTGCGCAGACAACAGCAAATGGACAGGTAACTTTTTCACATATCTTAACCAATACCGGTAACGGATCGGATAAATTTGCGATTTCGCTTATCGATATAGATGACGCAACCACAACATTTGATTTCGAAAATGGCAAGTTTGCAATATATATTGACCGCAACAAAGATGGAGTTGCGGACAGTAAAGTCGCTTTAACAGCTACTGACCGGATTGAACTGGCAGCAGGGGAATCTGTAGGTTTAGTTGTGGTAGCAACCACACCAAGTACGGCCCTTGCTAATCAGCTTGATAAGTTACAGGTGTCAGCGACAGCACAGTCAATTGCTTTATATGATTCAAGTGCTGTAACGAAAAGTAATATCGACACTACGACCATTACCACTGGTGCAGTAATGCAGATTACCAAAGCTGCCAGTGTAAGTGTGACTCAAGCAGGGCAGGAAGTTGAATATACTTTAACTTTTAAAAATACAGGTAATGCAGCTGCAACTAATGTTGCAATCTTTGACGTATTGCCCGCTACTGTTCAGTTTGTTGCTGGATCTGCACGTTATAATGGCAGTTCAGTGGCGCTTACCGATGCAAAAGATGCTTTAGACAAGTTTGAAGTAAGCGGAAATAAATTCCTTTTCAATATTGACAGTGTTGCAGCAAATACCTCGGGCAAGCTGACTTTTAAAGTTAAAGTTTTAGATAGCACCAGTGCTGGAGATATCAAAAATACTGCTTATGTCGATCCGGATGGCAAACCCGGTACTTCTGGTGGACCGAATATTCCATTAGTTATCTCCGATGTGCCGGATACCACACCGACTGATCCGACGACTGTTCCATCCAATCCATCGATTGTGAGTGTAACAGGAAAATTTGACGGTTCGATTAATGACTCTGTATTAAACAACTTCAAAGATGGCACTATTCCGGGTGCTCCAGTGGATGACCTTATTACCTTGGCAGGTAAACAAGGTGTTCCTGTTGTATTTGGTGACAGTACAACAGAAGGTAATATGATTGTTGTACATAACCGGGGCAACACAGCAGATTCTTATACGCTTACTGTAGATAAAACAAGTCTGCCAGCAGGCAGTATTGTTGAAATTCTTAAAGCAGACGGGAAAACGCCAGTAACGTCGAATAATACCGGTCCAATTGCAGCTGGCGGCTATGAGAAATATATCGTTCGCGTCACTTTCCAGAACGGTGCAGTAGTCAATAATAATCAAATTATTTTGACCAGTACTTCTGATGCGAACAAAGGCACAGATAAGTTAACTCTAGTTGTTTCCAGCTTACTGGCAAATACGGTGGATTTGGTTAGCAAACCTGATTCAACGACAGAACTGGGTACAGGTCCGGGTAATTCAACATCTGTAAAAACTGTAACTACCCCACCGGCAATCCCAGCAACTTTTGATATTACGATAAAAAATACCGGCAACATTCCAGATAATTACATTATTAATGTTCCAAATATCCCTACAGGCTGGACTGCTGAAGTTTTTGAAAAAGATGGTTTAGGCAACTGTACTGCAACTAAAGTGACCAATTCCGGCAATATTGCCAATGGCGCTGCAAAAAGTTTCTGTTTAATCGTAACACCTCCTGCCGGAACTCCTGCCGATACCAGTATTGGTAAAGATATTAAAGTCGAGATTTCTTCGCCTGCTACAGGTACGAAGGATGATATTACCTTTAATGTAAAAGTTGCTGAAAAACGTCAACTGACCTTTACTCCAGACCGTCAAGGTCAAATTGCACCAGGTGGTACAATAGTATACAGCCACACATTAACCAATACGGGAAATGTACTGGAAGGTGAAACCAGATATCCAGTCGAAATTAACTGGTCTTCTACTTTATCAGGTATGAATACCTCAGTTTACGTTGACCTTAACAAGAATGGTATGGTTGATGCCAATGAACTGGTGATAGGTGCGACTGCTGCAGAGCGTAATGCCTCTTTGACTGCTTTATTGGCACAAACCAATGGGGCTGGTTTATCACAAAATGAGTCAGTCACAATTTTGGTCAAGGTAGAAGCACCTGCCACGGCAACAGCGGGTGAAGCGGATACTACGATTGTGACGTTCAAGCCTACAGGAAGTAACAAGCCTGCGGATGTGATTGTAACGGACCGCACGGTGATTAACTTAGGTCAGATCCGGTTGGTTAAGACTCAGGCTGTAGCAGACTGTACAACGACTCCAACAGTTTATGGAACAACTGATTTACAGGCAAAACCAGGTCAATGTGTGTACTACAAAATTGTAGCCACCAATGATGGTAATGCAAATGCAACCAATATCGTGATTTCCGATATGGTGCCAAGTTATACCAAGCTATTTTCAGGATCATTGAAGCCATCGTCTGCAACTCAAATCAATGGTCAGGTGAGTTATACCGTGAATACCTTGACTCCAGCAACATCGGCAACTTTAGAGTTTGCTGTAAAAATTGATGACAGCGTAACCACTCCATAATCTTTAAAAAACTCTTCTCCCTCTTTTTTCGAAGAGAGGGACTCCATTCGTTTGTTCTAATTATTTGTATTTTCGTATTTTTGGTTTTGGGGTGTGGCAATGAAAAAAGCAATGAATAAGAAAGTGGAGACATTATCTTTGTCTGCACTTGCATCTGCTTTGTTCTTTGCACAGCACGGTCATGCTGCGATGCCTATGGCTGGACAAATGATTCAGAATATTGCTTATGCAAGTTTTGAAGTTAGTGATTTGAACGGTGGACAATTACTGCGAACAACTCAATCCAATGCAGTCAATATCGAAATTGCAAAGTTTTATGGTCTTGAACTATTTCCAAATCAGCTCCAGCAAGTAGAAGCGGGTTCAAAAGTCATCTGGTTAAATCAGGTGACCAATACCAGTAATACAAATGCGTGGTTTGATTTTAAAACCGTGGCTATTAACCATTTATCCAATTTAAAAATCTATTTAGATGCCAATCAAGATGGTGTTCTGGATATTTCAGACACCCTGATTAAAGATGGATTAGAATTACAACCCAATCAAACTGTACACTTATGGGTCGTGGCAGATACCTCATTACAAACTCCCGATCAGTCCAAGTTAGAGCTTCCTTTAACCGCACAAATTCGTGAAGAACCGCAACAACAAAAAACAGTGCAAGACCCTGTACAGGTCTTTGAAGCAAAGTTAAAAATAGAAAAAGCCGTAGACCAACAACTGCTTAGCATAACTCAGCAGGCACAAACCCTGAATTATACTTTGACGGTAACCAACTCGGCATTATTACCAGTATCTCCTGCAACAGTCACGGTGGATGGACAGGAACAATCATGGGTGATTGTTGAAGATCCTTTGCCGGCAAATACTGTTTTTGAAGATATTCAGGTTTCAGATCTGGCTTCTAATACACTGGTTTTGCATAAGTTGGCAGAAGGGCAATATTCAAGTCATTTACCTCAGGATAAAAGCCAAATTGGCCATGCCGTCGTTGCTTATAAAAAACCATTTGCAGCCGGTCAAAAAAGCGAGATTAAGTTAAAGGTTAAAACGCAGCCGACCATTAGCTATACCACATTGGTGAATGGAGCTTATGTTCTGCATCAAAAAGGGCAAGTGAATCAAAAAACCTTATCCAATAAAGTTGAAACCAAGGTTGTGGGTCAGCCAACTTTGGATAGCACCACAAATGATTTTAAAATCAGCTTGTATACCGGCAAAGTTAATGAACCGATTTATTTAAAAACCAATGCCGCGGTTTGTAATGCTAACCGTTTTAGCAAAGAGCAGGCACGCATTCGTATTCAGTCTAAATTGACGGGTGATATTGTTATTATTTCTGCCATGGAAAGTGGTGAAAATACCGGTCTGTTCCAATTTAGTTTAGATACTGAAGAAAATGCAGAAAAAAATCTGAATGATGCTGTTTTACAAACGCTTAAACGTGATGAGGTTACAGCGAGTCTGGTTGAATGCGTCGACGAGCAAGGTCAGGTCACTACACCGATTAATGATATTTCAACGCAGATATTGATTGATCCATACGGCATTATTTTCGATGCAAAAACGAAAAAGCCTGTGGCTGGGGCAACCGTTATACTGGTGGATGAAAATGATCAGCCGGTCGGTAATAATGTGGCTTTTGAAGTTGACCGTACCACAGGGGCTTTACGTTCAATTCCTGCGAAACAGGTAACGTCTGCGACAGGTGAGTTTGTTTATCCGCAAGTGATTCCGGGTAACTATAAATTGTTAGTCGATACCTCAACAATTGCTACTCATCAATATAGTTTTGTCAGCGATCAGGTGGTTTATCCGATCAGCTCATTTAACGGCATGGCGGTACATTCGCAATATTCTTATGGTGGCTTATTTACCCTGACATCCAGCAGTCCGGCATTGAATATAGATATTCCGATTGACCCGCTATTAAGCCAATCGGGTTTGATGGTACAAAAAACTGCACGTGATAGCAGTATCGAATTGGGTGATTTCACCAATTACAGTATTACCGTGAGTAATAAAGGGGATGTACTTGCACGTGATGTCAAATTGCAAGACAGTTTACCGCGTGGTTTTAGCTATGTGCCAAGTACCATGCGTATTGATGGCAAACCAGTGGCAGACCCGGAAGGTGGCAAAGGCCCTTATCTAACTTTGGGTCTAGGTGATCTTGCAGTCAATGCCAGTGCCAAAATTGAATACCGTGTTCTGGTCGGACCCAATGCTTTAAATGGGGATGGAATTAACCGGGCTCGTGCAGTGGATGGTTCTGGTCTCAGTTCAAATGAAGCACAGGCTAAAGTTAAAGTTCGTCCGGGTGCGTTTAGTGCCGATGCATTTGTGGTAGGTAAAGTTTATACCGACTGTAACCGTAATGGCATACAGGATAAAGGCGAGTTGGGTGTGCCGGGTGTCCGTATCTACATGGAAGATGGCAGTTATGTCATCACGGACCGTGAAGGTAAATATGACTTTTACGGCGTGTCGGCAAAAACCCATGTGCTTAAAATTGACCGCACCACGTTACCTGCCGGCGTAGAGTTGCTGACTCAGTCCAACCGAAATGCAGGTGATCCATCCAGCCGCTTTGTCGATGTCAAACGTGGCGAATTGCATCGTGCTGATTTCGCCATGGCGAATCAGATAGATGCCTGTTCTGCACCCTTAACAGATGCAATCAAACAGCGTCAGGAAAAAATTAACAGCAGCAATTTAAATCTTGAAAAAGCGATTAACAAGCAACTTTCTATTGATGCACCGAGCTATCTGGAAAGCAGTACCCGTTCAGAAAACGCCCAAGGCTGTTTGGCAAATGACAATGATCAGAATTGCTTATTGAATCGGGGGGATTTGGCTGCACAAAAACAAGCGCAATTGTTGATTGATCCCGTAAAACCGCCTGTTTTAGTAAATCTTGAAGAATATTTAAAGCGTAGCGAAAACAATGCTTTAGAAATTTTGAACTT
>Ga0308169_10005616_pt1 | contig 11327 bp, 17 predicted proteins | sample PhyBR1_2_FD_202139 | JGI IMG/M metagenome (GOLD analysis project Ga0308169, IMG submission 202139) | Phyllosphere microbial communities from UC Gill Tract Community Farm, Albany, California, United States - DLSLSB.R1 | ecosystem: Host-associated > Plants > Phyllosphere > Unclassified | place... | reverse complement strand
GCCTGACGTCGCAGCGGGCGCTGCTGTTGCTTCCGGCTCGACAATTTGGTCAACCTCCGGGCGGGTGATGGCGAGATACGCGAGCTCTTCCTCTGGACGGACTGATGAGCCTTCGCACTTGTATAGCTGGAGGAACAGCAGGCGTAGTTGCCGCACGACTGTACGGTCAGCTGCGCAACAACATCTAGCAAGGCCACCCACATCGACGCGATCGCTCGATCTCCGGTTTGAGGGGTGTCTTCGACCCAGATGATCCCTGCTCGAAGGACATGACGGCGTCTCGCAGGGGCTTGATGGAGTAGAGATACTGCTGGATCAGCAATTGTGTTTGGCGCAAGAATCTGCTGTACGGACCTGGAGAATGGAGTTCAAATAACACGTGTTTCTGATGCGTCAGCTCAGGTTCGCACAAAAAAGGCGTCGGCTTGCCCGATGTTGTGCAGACCGACGGGGATGTCTTTACGGGGTGGAGCCTCCGGAGCTGAGGTCAGTCACCGGTCGAGTCATCAGCGTGTCACCCTTACCTCGACTGCCTGTCTGTATGAAATTCTGCAGACCTGGACGCTCCTCTCCCTGTGCGCTAGCGATGATACCCAGACACATCTTGTAATGGTCCGCCTTGCCCGGGAAATCCGCCACCTGCACGTCAGATCATCGAGTTGAGGCCCTCTGCGACATACCGCCAGCTCATACTGCCTACAAGTCAGCGAACGCCCTATGCGAGAAGTTCAAGTCGACGCACATTAACAGACCCTCATCGGTTGCCTCGCGCGGAGCGCCCAGAGCCGCATACGCATCCTCGACAGAAACGAAGGACTGCCCTTCTTTGCCCAGCCGGATCATCAACGCGTTCTCGCGCTCCTTGCCGATGACAAGCAGGGCCTTGTTGACCAGCCGCCGTTCGTCCGAGGTAGTCGCTGCGTTCTGCGCCTCCTTGTGTAGCTTGAAGATGAAGTCGTCGGGTGCATTCTCCGGTTCGATCCCGATGGCATCGGCTTCGTAGCCGATAAGCCGGTATGCATCAGCCAGGTCCTCTGTCATTAGCATGATATCACCCGACAAATAGGTACACTTGCCATCGGTATAACGGTCCAGGGACTGCTCGACCGCCACCTTTGTCTGAATCAGTTCGCGGCCCGTCAAGGATACTTCCTGCAGCTTGAATAAAGCTGAGAAGTAGGCTTTGGCGCACGCCGGGTCGGCTTCCACTTGCAGCTCGTACGCGTTGATAATGGTTTCGGCGATATCCTGCTTGGTGACGCCCAGGGTGTGGAGTGAGCGGATGTACTGGTCGGACACTGGAACCGTACCTGCCGTTCAGCGTGTGCTTGCCCAGGACACGTGTACACCTACGCTTGGGATATCGATCGAGGTGCAGTGGCTGATCAAGCACGTCATGGAGTGCCTGCGTCATGACGAACTGTTCTTGCGTCGCATCGAGGTCTGCTCATCAGACAAGTCCGTTCACTGGGTCGGCCAACGTACCGCTCCGCTGCTGGAACTGCGCCAAGGCGATGCTGAGCTCCACCCAGGTCCGGAGCATGTATTGGTCCATGATGGCAACATCCTCCTTGGTGATTTTGTCGTTCGGCATGAACGGTCCCACGCGCAGTGCATCCGGTTCCTGACGGCATCCAAATCCGATCTGACACAGCAAATTCGACCTGGACGTGAGCTGACGTACGGACAGACACTTGCACGACTCACGACGCCAAGGAACTGCCGATAGTCGTACGGAACTTGTTGTTCTCAAGCTGCACCCATCCACGCTGACGCTTGAACAGCGGATTCTGAAGTAGTCTGGGGTCAGCTCCCTCCTGCACCACTACTCGAGTGGGCCAAGCGCCGGACTCACGTCACAAGCAGGATTAGGGCCTGATTGACGCTTTCCGCCCCATTGAATCCCACATTCGGGTTGCTATGCTTCTCTGCCTTGAAGTCGTGGTACAGCTTCGGAGCAATCTGGCCCGGCACCATCCCCTCGTCGACCTGCACCCACATGTCCGTCCCGGAATCGACATACAACGCGGCCGGTCTCTTGGTCGGCGAGCCGTACTTTGACCACCCCTCGTCCTCTTCGAACCCGAAGCTGATATGCGGAAAGGCATTCCACTCGTCGTCGGCATGTATCCGCTCGATCCGCGAAACCCTCGTGGGCGTCACGAGCGCCTCGAACTTGTGCAAAAAGTGGTATTCCGGTCCCGTCCGCATTTGCCGGAATTGCAAGACGTTGTTATACCGCGACATCTCCTTCTGCCTTGCTGCTCGCAATTCATCCGTCACGCCCTCGGTGCTGAGCTCCCACTCCGACATGGACTGAATGGGCGCCGGGTCGGTCCCACCCGTGATGCGCAACCAGGCCCAACAATTGACGCAGAAGAACCATTCGCCGCGTTGCTCCAGACCGCCAGGACAAGCTTTCCAGACGTCGTCGAGAGTTGCGGCGTGATACGGCTCGGACTGGTTCAAAGGTTGACTTTGCGTCATCATCGATCCGAGAGACGTCGCACTTGCGCCGGCGTCGAGGATCGGCGACTTGGGCGGTTCTGCTATCGAGCTGGATGAGGCGTGGCTCCGTCTTTCCGAAGGCTTGGGGAGGGACTCGATGATGGGCTGGAGGAGCTCGTGCTCGTGCACGAGCTGCAGAAAGCGACGCGGTAAGATTCCCGGTCCTATTCTGGGCTTCTCAGGGCCGTCGGGTAGCGTGGGGTCGATGTCCATGACATCGTAAGCATGCGATGACTGCTGCCAAGATGATATGTCGTAGTTCGCCTTCTCGTTCCATGCTGTCTCCGTGCCAGGCATCCCATCGTCCGACACCGAATCCTCGGCTATTCTATAGTCGGGAGGCGGCCCGTCGTCCTCGATAACAGCCTCCGGGGAGCGATACGGCGCGTGCGGGACGTCCATGTCAACCTCCGCCGTCGGGACACCAGCTGCAGAGGCCGCAGATGGATTGTCCAGCTCGGAAAGGGGTGCTTCCGAGGCAGCAGGCCCGACCGTGAACATCCCGACTGACTTGTTGCTGCTGGCGGATGGGTCGGTGCTGTCGTCCAGCTCGATCAGCGTCGGCGTCGGGGCGGAAGGAGTAGATATGGAGCCTTTGCGGGAATGCAAAGGGCCAGGTGGACTTGAGAGTCCGTTGTCCTCCCGAGGGGCATAGTATCTTGTCCTAGAAGTACCAGCACGCTCTCGGGGATCCTGGTTCGGCGAGCGGGGGGACAGTTGGGGGGACTTGACGGTGCGAGGCGAAGCTGATCGAGAGGCCATGAGGGGACTCGTGCCGTCTCCCCCATGCTTCGTGCTGGCTGAGCTCGAGTATGATTCCTTACGTCGAGACGAGGAGTTTTGTGGTGAATGTGCCGTCATGTCCGGCAAGAGTAGCTACACAGAGTCAGTGGACATGCTCTGGACCAGAGCGGTCGAATGCTTACTCTAATTTTGTGAAGTCGGTGCGAGTACGTCTACTTGGAATCGATCTGCGAGACGCCCAGTCGTAAGGCGAGTGCGTGTGCGATGGATGCGGCGCGTGCTGTGCTAGCCGACCGTTCCGCTGACGACTCTGCTGGCGGAGTGCCTTGACGACGCACGCTTCCTCAACAGACGGTCAAAAGATGAGAGATCCGTCAAGAAGTAGTCCGTAAACCGGGACAGGCGAGCACCACGACTCAGATGGGACACAGGAGGTATCGGTCGAGCAGTCGCTAGGTGGGCGATCAATGACGATGCCGTATGCATGTCTCCGTTGATGCATGTCACGTGATTCCAATCGCCCGCTTTCGCCACGTGGGACTTCGATCATTTGGTGCTCTTCTCCCTGTTTCGATTCAACCTTTCCAGAGCTCATTGTCTTCTTCGCTTTAGGTCCGCCCACGTTCGATAGCTCACCCTGGCGAGCTTTCTTGTCATCTATCTACATCATTCCATATCTCTCCAATCTGCAATCATCGAACTCGCGTCCGCAAGATGGCCAAGAGAGGGGCAGATGACCAATTGACCAAGGACGACATCGAGCGGGATGGTCGGGACTCTGACGGCGAAGATGTACGTCTGGAACCGTACAGCACGACCGAAGCTCGAGCTGATACAGTAGCCCGGGCAGCGAGAGGCGCCATTGGCCCCTGTGGAAGGCAGAAAGTGCGTGACTTGCCGTGACAAGCGCTGACAGCAGAATAAGGGGGATGCCAAAGAGGACAAAAGCCTCAGGCATAGTGGCGCCAACTCCTGTGCGTGAACTGATCAGCCCCAAGGATGGTACTGACGTAACAGTCAAGCCTACCAGCTGCCGACTCTGTGCCCAAACCAGCTTTCGGCGGTTTCTCCTTCGGCGCTCCGGCGGCTGCGCCAGCATCCACGGCCTCGACTTCTGCCCCGACTTTCAGCTTCGGAGCGAGCACCACCCCGAGCGCACCGATTTCTTTCGGTGCTCCTGCTGCTGCTTCCTCAGCGCCAGCTCCCGCTGCCGCTTCACCGTTTGCCGGCTTCGCTTTCGGCTCGACATCGACTACCCCGGCCGCTGCGCCTAAGCCTGCGCCCACAGGAGCCGACGCTGCTGCCGCGACGAGCCCCTTTTCTGGTTTCTCCTTCGGCGCGAAGCCTGCTACACCCGCTGCTACAGCTAATACCACGAGCACAACTGCTGCGGAGACGAAAGCGCCTGCGTCGAGCGGCTTCGCTTTCGCCTCGAGCTCGACTCCCGCCGCTCCGGCACCAGCGTCATCTGGTTTCTCCTTTGGCTCAAGCAGTAACGCCTCGACGACTTCTGTCGCTCCGGCTCCCGCACCCGTCAGCACCGGATCTGGCTTCACGTTCGGCTCGACCGCCCCATCCTCCTCGAAGCCCGCGGAAACCGCCTCGTCCACCTCTCAGGCTTCTTCTTCGTCTTCTGCGCCAAAGCCCAGCTTGGCCGAACCACCCGCAGAGGGTCAGGTCAGCTACTTCACTTCGATCCGGGGTCTCAATACGTCGATCCTGTCGTTCTTGACATCGACGCTGGAGAACGACGCGTTTGTCAACCTGGGCGAAGTGCTGCCGGGTCTTGCCGACCAATACAACAAGCACCTCGACGAGGCTGTGAAGAAGGCTGGCTGGAAGCCTGAAAGCTCGACGCCTGCGGCCCCAGCAAAGAAGGCGGAGGAACCGAAGAAGTCCGGGTTCTCGATGCCCGCTCCCCCGACCGGTGGGTTCTCATTGCCAAGCGCTCCTTCCGGCGGTTTCTCATTCGGCGGCGTCTCCGCCCCGGCAAAGACAACGACGTCGACCGACGCACCGAAGGGCTTCACCCCTAGCGTCACCCCTGCTGCTTCCTCCTCGCCTTTCAGCTTCGGAGCCAAGTCCACCGAAACGCCAAAGAAACCCTCCGCCGCAGTCAACAAGATTGTAGGAGAGGTACTTGCGGAGAAGCCTGCAACCGAGGACAAAGCCGAAATCGAGAAGAAGCAGGAGGCATCCGCTCCCGCATCTTTCAACTTCGGCTCCTCGACTCCTCAGCCCGCCGAGAAAAAGGCTGGATCGAGCTTGTTCGCGTTCGCGCCGTCTGGCCCGCTCCACCCCGCTACGCCCGACTCCAAGTCATTCTCCCCTTCTACTAACATCGAGAGCGTATCGTCCTCCACGCCACCAGCAAAGCTTGGTAAATTTGGCCCAGGCGGCTCGACCCCGCAGCTCCCGTTCGGTGGAGCTGCTACTACTCCCGGATCCGCCAAGAGCACGGGGACTGGCTTCGCCTTCGGCACGCCATCGACCGGCGGTGCGGGATTCAGCGTCGGTACAGGCGGGTCAGCCGCAACCAGCGAGAAGCCCTCGACCGGATTCAGCTTCTCGACTCCGACTTCAGGCGCCGACAAGCCGAGCACTTCTGGATTCAATTTCGGATCAAGCAGTACGACGGAGAAGAAGGACGATAAGCCAGCGACACCGTCGTTTAGCTTCGGCGGATCGACGGCTGCAGGAGGCAGCGGCAGCACCAGCTTCTCCTTTGGATCCTCCTCGACATCGACCACCACTCCATCATTTAGCTTCGGGGGTGCGAGCTCGACGCCGGCTGCTCCGGCAACTTCTGGTTTCAGCTTCGGCGGAAAGCCTGCTGGCACGAGCTCGCCCGCGCCAGGGGGCTTTACCGGTTTCGGCAGCACGGCCACTTCGACCGACAACACCCCTGCGGACAGCGCCGGGGTCTCTGCGGAAGCCACGCCTGAGCCACAAGGCAAGAACCTCGCTGAAGTGGGCGGTCAGGGCGAGGAGGACGAGGAGACGCTGCACCAAGTGCGAGCGCGATTGACGAAGCTTGAAGCCGGTAAATGGGTTGTGCTTGGTCTGGGCGAGCTCCGGCTCAAGAAGGCGAAGGATGGGAAGAGGAGGTTGCTTCTGCGCTCGGATGGAGGCGGAAATGTCATCCTCGTGAGTGCAAGGCGCGAAGAGCTCCGAGATACCGCTGACATCAGAACATGGCGGTGACGGCCAGTCTGGATCCCAAGGCGGAGAACAAGAGCGTCCAGTTCATCGGGGCCGACCTTGAGGGGAAGCCTATGCCTTGCAGGCTTGCTATCAAGACAGCCGAATCGGCCAAGGCGTTTGCGGATGCGGTGAAGAAGGAGGTGGAGGAGATCAAGAAGGCTTGAGCCTGGTTTGGGTCGCGCGACCGATTGTAGGAAGCGGGCCTTTGTCAATGTGCGGCGGGAGTCGTGCATGTTGGGGCGTTAGGGGTGCTTGTCGGATCGAGACTACGCTGAGATGCATGTATTTTCATAGTGCCACCAGCACGTCACTGCCCTGCCATGTACCACGCACCAGGTAGCTGACGCGTACCGGCGGGATATGGCCGAATTCGTCATCCTAAGCGACCTCGGACCGATGAGCAGGTCGTTTAAAAAGCAGTCATGAAGCCGGATTGTCATTCGACAATGGCCAAGAGGGCGCAATGACCATCCTCGCTTAGATGACTGAAGCTTATCCAAGGGTGCCTTGCGGCATGTGAATGGTGTGCGGCAAGATGAAGCTGCGACGCGCTCCGATGAAGTCGTATGTTTGCTGACATCCGCAACATGATCTTTAAAGGGACCAAGGAGCACTGGCCAGAGCGAGGTGTTGTTGTGCTCAGCTGGCTCCGAGCATGACCGCGTGCGAGATGTGTACAATTTTCTTGGCCTGGTCGGCCCGGCCGTCTGAGTGTATGCTGTAACAGGCACGGGATTTCAGTCGGTCAGGACTTGAACCACCTCTTCTGGGGAAGCGATCCTGAGCACCTGAATTGGAAGGGTCCATGTCGCAGTGGGACTATGCATCTACCGCAGCGAGATCAGAAGACGTGTCCAGCCTTTTGATGGGTGACCAGATGACAGATTGCTGTAATGATCTTTGTCGACCATGTAGAGCGGGCAATTGACACCGAGTCTCGGGTGGACGAGGGGGCCTTTTGACCAAGTACTCGCCGTGGATCACTTTATGACCCAGTTCCCAAATGTCCGGCTGCATCGGCCTGGCGTGGCAAGGAGAGAGAGGCAGAGATGAGCGTAAGAGGCCGAATAGGCAGGGAGCGGGGATCTTGCCAGATGAGGTAAGGCGTGATTGAGATTCGCCGCCACTTCGAAGCCATAACAAAGGGTCCGACCCTGAATAACCCGTTTGGGTTTTTTTGCCTGCTCCCCTTGGTCCGGGTTCTTCCTTGGCCCCCTGCCCTGCCCTCGCCCCTTGCCCCCTTCCCTGCCTGCAGCTGCCCACCCTTCCCTGCGTACGGGTACGAGTACGTCTCGTCGGGTGTTGCAAGCTGGCCCAATTTGCAAGGCGAGCGACGTGCATCGACCGACTTCGAGTTCGCGACCACATCCACCGCTCGTGCTGGGATTTACATCTGGTGTATACATTGACAAACGTAGACTGTCATCATCGCCACTAGATCTATCATCATCATCGTCGTCATCCCGATCATCATCCCATCGCCATTACGACCAAGCCTCGCTGCCCATCCGCCGCACCAAAGACTGGCACGGCCGAAATATACTTTACAACCCCGGTCAAAGTCGATTGGATTGGTAACCATCATCCCGTCCTCGCAAACCACTCGACATACCTTTGGACCACTTGGGACACCCAACATCTCGGACAAAGCGTGCGCTCTACCAACCCTTTGGACCGTCATAATATAGGTGAGTCCGCAGTCCCCGGTCTGGTCGCAACAAGCCGCACAAGGACCGGCTCCATCAATGATCCCCTCATCTCCCCTCCGTCACCTGTTTCTCCCTTGATGGCGCCCCCGACCATCACGATCATCCTCGCGACACAGACGTCAGGGAGCCTTCCATCCCGGCCGATGGTTTATTGGCTCGTGCCATGATGCGCGCGGCGCCGTGCAGACCGTCAAATCATCCGCCTAGCCAGGTCTCATCCCTTGTCTTCTGCACGCAGTCCGATTCGGAACTCCTCGCCTTCCCACTCACCATCGTCACGCGCTATCTCTCTTTTGACTGCACGCTCCTGTCAACCTTGAGCGTATGGCATCCCTCCTTCGATCGCCGCCCTTCCGCCCCGCACTTGCTCCGTCGTGTCATTTCGCACCAGGCCTCTGCATTGCTGACGTCCTCACAGCCCAACATATTCCCTTCATCCACCATATCCCCATTATCTAACGCGTCGCCGTCCCCGCCCGTCAGTGGCCCATCTCCACGGTCGACTACCTCGTCCAAGTCGTCTCCGCGTTCGACAACATCGGCCAGCTCGTCAAGCACCACCAAGCTTAGACCGTTACTACCCAAACCGCCTGCTGCCAAAGCCGGCGGTGGGACCAGTACAGCCGCGCCGCCCGTTGCGAATCGGAGCGCCAAAATGGACAAGCTTCCATGGAGGACTACGTCGAGTGGGAAGAAGGGCCCGTTTACCGTCGACGGCGGAGGCGGTAACAAGGCGGGGACGAGTCCGATCACGACAAACCGGCCGCCTTCCGCTGCATCTTCGCGTCATTCACAGCCTGGAACACCCGCCATGTCGCCGGGAGGTGGATCATTTTCCAAATCGTCATTCCCATATCCTCCCACCAACCCCAACAACATCAACACCAATATCCCGCAATTTCAGGTGCCAGGGCCGGTGCCCGTCGGAAGGCGTAGTCGCGAGGGATCGATGTTCAGCAATCACGACAGTATCGCCATGTCCGCGCCTGCGACTCCCGTGGATAGCCCATACACGCCCAGTCGCCACGCCTTCTCCCCCATAAACCCCAGCGGCCTCACCTCGTCTTTTCAGAACCAACCTCATCTTGCCGGCGCGTTCCCCAACAATTCGTTCTCGTCGGGACTGTCCACGACCCCCCTTGAGCCCCCGCCGACGTGGATGCAGAACGCAGCATCGGTCGGAGGAATCGATTGGAACGCCGCGATGCAGAATGCGGTGGCATGGCCAGAGATCCCTCAGCAACAAACACCGAATCAACAACACTTCCAGCAACAGCTTTCCAGCTCGTTCCAGCCGCAGTCGTTCCCCGGATCTCAGCAATCTTTCAACGAACCCTCCGCATCCACAAGCAACGAGAACAATCCCAACTCGAATGACGAGATCGACCCGGCGCTGTTTGACACCCTTGCGGAATTGATCGAGCAGAGTCAGAAGCAAGCGAATGGATCGACCACCACCTCGCCTTTCGACTTCATGGGCGCACTCTCGCAGGCGCCATCCCCCCAAGCAGCACCTCTTGCTCCGCCGCCGCCGCCGCCTCCACAATCTGTCTCCGGCATGTCGCAGAGCCTTCTGACACGAAGGCTGCAACAGCATCAAGGCGGAGCAAACGGCATGAACAGCCAACAGCCGCCGCCCAATCAGTCGCTGTTCAACCTGCAGAACGTGCTTGGTACTTCGCCTTCAGTCCAGCAGCCTCATCATCTCCAGCAGCAACACCAATCCCCGTTGAGCGGATCGCTCCCGGGCTCGCACATGTCTTCTTCGCTTGGAGCGCTGCCAACCCCGCCGCCGAGCTTTGGGTCCAGCATGAACGCGTCGAGGCAGGTCAAAGTGGAGCAGTCGCCAAAGACGCCCTGGCCACTGCCTGAGAGGGCTCCGGCTTATTCGGAGACCCCAGCCACGACTCCTGGTGGGAGCGATCATGGCATGCACAGTCCCGCCGATGTAAGTAAAAGTTGTGGCGAACGCGATGAACAACGCCGGTCCCTCTCGCATTCGTCCGATTCGGCGAGAAGCACCTCATCACCCCGCCCCACTACAAAGCCCTCACGCCCAGTCCTTCAGCTCCTCATACTCGTCGTCCCATCAGCCATCGATGGAATCGCTTGCCGCGCAGCAAATGCAGTCGATGGCGCAACTTCACCAGCAGCAACAACACCAGCAGCAACATTCCGGGCAGCAACCACCGGCGGACTGGCCTGCGGGACTCGACCCGTCGCAGCTACCGCCTCTACCGCCCGGATTCTCGATGGAGCAACTGAGCCAGATGGGGGCGGCTGGCTTCGAGATGGCGATAAGGATGGGCATGGGAATTGCATTGGGCATGCAGCAAAACGGCGGAACTCCTTCGGCGGCCAACTCAACACCAGTAACGCAACCGCCTTCGGCTCAGGCTTCGCTAGCAACTTCACCCGCGGACGCGAACCAAAAGGCTACGATGGAGTCGCCGAACCTGAATATGCTGGAGAGCATGATCGGTCGAGAGAATTTCTCGTCTCAGTCGCCCGTGCATCAGTTCGCGACTTCTCCGCCTATTTCGACCTCTGCCGGCACTGGCGCGTACTCGATGTCGCGCCGCCCGTCCCAAGATGGAGCTGGTAGCCCGTTGTCCGACCTGGTCTCGCCGGAGGATCCATCGAAGAAAGACCCGCTGGCAGCGCAGGTGTGGAAGGCGTACGCGAAAGCGAGGGAGGGCATGCCGAACGGGCACAAGATGGAGAACTTGACATGGAGGATGATGCACTTGACGCTGAAGAAGCAAGAGGAGCTGGCGGCTGCTGCGGCTGTCAAGGAGCTGGCGGAGCGACAGAGGCATCTGCAGGATCAGCAGCGGGCAGCTCTACAGCAACAGCAGCAGCAACAATCATTACCGCAGGAATCGCAACATTTGTCGCGGGAGCAGCAACCATTGCAGACTTCGCAGCAATCTCAACAATCGCAGTCCTTCCCATTCAACCGGCAAAATGCTGCGACGTCTGCGCTGCACTCCGACCCGACTGGCACGCCTTCTGCACAGGAGGGAGAACAGAGAGGAAGGCGGAAGGGCAAATCGAGGGTCGTTGGATTCCAGAATGAGAAGAGCAGCTCACCAGCACTTGAGTGAGTCGCGAGACGATGGGGAGGTATTCGCACGGGCTCACGCTTACGATAGACCGATG
>Ga0308169_10005614_pt1 | contig 11328 bp, 14 predicted proteins | sample PhyBR1_2_FD_202139 | JGI IMG/M metagenome (GOLD analysis project Ga0308169, IMG submission 202139) | Phyllosphere microbial communities from UC Gill Tract Community Farm, Albany, California, United States - DLSLSB.R1 | ecosystem: Host-associated > Plants > Phyllosphere > Unclassified | place... | reverse complement strand
CAGGAACGGCGCCGCCTGCCCGGCGGGGTGGCCCGTATAGGTCGACGGGACGTACAGCTTGTAGTCGCGCGTGCCGGCGTCGTTCGTGTAGCTGCCGTCGATGAAGCGGCCGGGCAGGCCCGCGGCCGCGGCGCCGCCGGACAGCGGCAGGATGTGGAAGGGATTGATGTCGAACTGGCTGAGCCGGCCCAGGTCGGCCAGCATGTCGGAAAACGGATCGAAGCCGCTGCGCGCAGCGGCGCGCTGCGTGGCTTGCGCCGGCTGGGTGGTGTCGGCAGCGGCTTTGCCGGCATGTTGCATCACCTCGGCATTCTTGATGGATTCGCGCACCATCGTGCGCGCGACCGCCGGGCCGCGGCGGATCAGGGAGCGGGTTGCGGCGCGCATCTGCGCCAGCAATCGGGTATTCGGTGACATCGGCTCCTCCTTGTGGGTGTGCCATCGCAAGCGTGCAAACTTGCATTGATGACTATCAAGTCTACCCAGCTCACCTCGACGGTCAAGCGTGATTCGTCCGGATACGTTAATCTCGCGGCCATGAGTTCAACCATCCGATATGCCCGGACGCACAAGTGGCGCGATGCGGTACTCGCGCATGCTGCAGTGCAGCAGGCATACCACGATATATGGAAGCGAAATACCGGAGTGTGCAGCGCATGAATATCCGCCTCGAAGACGCGACGCCCGTGCCGTCGCCCTGCATCGGCGCGTGCCGCATGGTGCCCGCCACCGGCCTGTGCGAAGGGTGTTTGCGCACCATCGACGAGATCACCGGCTGGCGCGCGGCCGACGACGAGGCCAAACGCGCCGTGTGGCGGCTGATCCGCGCGCGCGGGTACGACAAACCGACGGAATAAATTTAGAACGACCGTGCTTTTTGTTGCCGATTCGGACGTATAATCGGCGTTCGACCATTGACCACGGAGAGCCCATGGCGCTGCCCACTGTCCTGCAAGACCTCGCGTTACCCGTCATCGCTTCGCCGATGTTCATCGCCAGCGGCCCGGCCCTGGTGGCGGCGCAGTGCAAGGCCGGCATCGTCGGCTCGTTCCCCGCGCTGAACGCGCGCCCGGCCGAGCTGCTCGACACCTGGCTCACGGACCTGCAGCGCGAACTGGCCGATCACCAGGCTGCCCATCCGGACAAAAAGGTCGGCCCGATCGCCGTCAACCAGATCGTGCACCAGTCGAACGACCGCCTCGAGCACGACGTCATGGTGTGCGTGAAGCACCAGGTGCCGATCATCATCTCGTCGCTGCGCGCCCCGCCGAAGGAAATGCTGGACGCCGTGCACGCGTACGGCGGCATCGTGCTGCACGACGTGGTCTCGATCCGCCACGCCGAAAAGGCGCTGGAAGCGGGCGTCGATGGCCTGATCCTGGTCGCGGCGGGCGCCGGCGGCCATGCGGGCGCGCTGTCGCCGTTCGCGCTGGTGGGCGAAGTGCGCCGCATCTTCGACGGGCCGATCGCGCTGTCCGGCGCCATCGCGACGGGCGACGCGATCCTGGCGGCGCAGGCGATGGGCGCCGATCTCGCGTACATCGGCTCGCGCTGGCTGGCGACGAAGGAATCGAACGTCACGGACGCGTACCGCGACGCGATCGTCGAATCCAGCGCGGCCGACGTCGTGTACACGAACCTGTTCACGGGCGTGCACGGCAACTACCTGAAGAAATCGATCGTCGCGGCCGGGCTGGACCCGGACAACCTGCCCGTGTCGGACAAGAGCAAGATGAGCTTCGGCGGCGGCAGCGCCAAGGCCTGGCGCGACATCTGGGGCGCCGGGCAGGGCGTCGGCCTGATGGACGACGTGCCGACGGTGGCGGAGATGGTCGACAGGTTGCAGCGGGAGTACCAGGCGGCGCGGGCGAGATTAGGGCTGCGGGCCTAAGATTACCGTCGTTCCCGGCACTGCCGGAAACGACTCCCCGCGAACGCGGGGACCCATGCCACCTGCTTTCGAACACCCGGGCATGGGGGGAAAGCGCGAGCTTTCCCGCCTGCGCGGGAACGACGTCAGTGCGCGGGACCGACGGGCTCAGGTCTGCTTGTCCTCATCCTTGATCACCCACAGCCCCGGCAGGTTGCGCCAGTACCCGTGCGCATCCATGCCGAAGCCGACGACGAAGCGGTTCGGGATCGACAGCCCGACGATGTCCGCCTTGACCGGCTTGACCTTGCCCAGGTCCTTGTCCGCGAACACGGCCAGGATCACCTCCGCCGCGCCCATGTCGAGCAGGCGCTGCTTCACGTGGGCCAGCGTCTCGCCCTCGTCGAGGATGTCGTCGACGACGATGATGCGGCGTCCCGTCACGTTCTGGCGCGGGATGACTTTCCATACGACCTCGCCGCCCTGGTCCAGGTCGCCGTAGCGGGTGACGTGGATGTAGTCGAACTCGAGGGGGAAGCGCAGCTGGGGCAGCAGGTGGCCCGTGAACACGACGGCGCCGCCCATCACGCCCAGCACCAGCGGGAATTCGCCCGCCTCGTCGCCGTTCTCGTCATTGAAGCGGGCGTTCAGTACGTCGGCGACGTGGCGCACGGCCGTCTGCACCTGGTCGGCGCTCACGAGTTCCTCGGCATTGGCCAGCAGGGCGCGGGCGCGTTGGTAGTGGAAGTCTTGCATGGTCTTTCTGATCGATCGATGAAGGTGGAGGCCGATTATCCGCCAGAATCCGTGCCCGCGCGTCCCGCTTGACGGCGGACCGTGTCGCATGCGCGCCGGGCGGCGTATCATAGCTCTTCGGAATAACACAAAGCCACATACCATGCCCGCACAAGATACCAGCGCCCTCGACCGGCTGCGCGCAGCGATGGCGCGCCAGCGCGTGGACGCCGTCGTCGTCCCCTCGAGCGACCCGCACCTGTCCGAATACCTGCCCGGCCGCTGGCAAGGCCGCGAATGGCTGACCGGCTTCACGGGTTCGGTCGGCACCTTCATCGCCACCGCCGGTTTCGCCGGCGTCTGGACCGACGGCCGCTATTACACCCAGGCGGAACAGGAACTGGCCGGCACCGGCATCCAGCTCATGAAGATCCCGTCCGGCGCCAGCCTGCTGCACATCGACTGGCTGGCCGAACACATGGCGCCGGGCCAGACGGTCGCCGTCGACGCGCGCGTGCTGGGCCTGGCCGTCGCGCGGCTGCTCCAGGAGGCGCTGGCCGCGCGCGGCGTGCAGCTGCGGACCGATCTCGACCTGCTGGACGACGTCTGGCCCGACCGTCCCGGGCTGCCGCCGGAACCCGTGTTCGAGCACGTGGCGCCGTATGCGATCCAAAGCCGCGCCGACAAGCTGCACGCCACCCGCAACGCGATGGCGAAGCTGGGTGCCGAGCGCCACTTCCTGTCCACGCTGGACGACATCGCGTACCTGTTCAACCTGCGCGGCGCGGACGTCAGCTTCAACCCCGTGTTCGTGGCCCATGCGCTGGTCGAGCCGGGGCGCGCCACGCTGTTCACCGGCGCCGGCAAGGTGCCGGAAGCGCTGGCCGAACGCCTGGCGCAGGACGGCGTACGCATCGCGCCTTACGACGACGCGGCGCGCGCGCTGGCCGCGCTGCCGGCGGACAGTTCGCTGCTGGTCGATCCGCGCCGCATCACGGCCGGCATGCGCGCCGCCGTGCCCGACGGCGTGCGCGTGGTCGAGGCCATCAACCCGACGACGTTCGCCAAGTCGAGGAAGGGCGAACGCGAGCTCGATCACGTGCGCGCCACGATGGAACAGGACGGCGCCGCGCTGTGCGAATTCTTCGCCTGGCTGGAAACCACGCTGCTCGACACCCGGCGCGCACCGCTGCGCGAGACGCACATCGACGAGCACATCACGGCGGCACGCGCGCGCCGTCCGCATTTCGTCTCGCCCAGCTTCGCCACGATCGCCGGCTTCAATGCGAACGGCGCGATCATGCACTACCGTGCCAAGGCGGGCAGCGACGCCGTCATCGAAGGGGACGGCCTGCTCTTGATCGATTCGGGCGGCCAGTACCTGGGCGGCACGACGGACATCACGCGCGTGGTTCCGGTCGGCACGCCGTCGGCGGCGCAGCGGCGCGAGTTCACGCTGGTGTTGAAGGGGCTGATCGCGCTGTCCAGCGCGCGCTTCCCGCGCGGTACCCGTTCGCCGCTGCTCGATGCGCTGGCGCGCGCGCCGATCTGGGCGGCCGGCATCGACTACGGCCACGGCACCGGCCACGGCGTCGGCTACTTCCTGAACGTGCACGAAGGTCCGCAATCGATCTCGCCGTCGACGCCGCCCGATCCGCACACGGCGATGGAGCCGGGCATGATCACGTCGATCGAGCCGGGCATCTATCGTCCGGGCCAGTGGGGCATCCGCATCGAGAACCTGGTGGCGAACATGCCGGCGGAGACGAGCGAGTTCGGCGAGTTCCTCGCGTTCGAGACGCTGACGCTGTGCCCGATCGACACGCGCTGCCTCGATCTGTCCCTGCTGCGCGGCGACGAGGTCGCGTGGCTGAACGACTACCACCGCACCGTGCGCGCGCGCCTGCTGCCGCACGTGGAGGGCATTGCGCGCGAATGGCTCGAAGTGCGCACGAAGGAGATCTGACCATGGCGAGCAACCGATCCACCCGCGCCAGCGCCGCCGTCGAGCGCCTGAAGCGGCGCACGGGCGTGACCACGTATTCGATGGCGAGAACGGGCGCCGGCCATTTCTTCCTGTCCGAAAAGCCGGGCGCGCCGCCGCTGTGCGCGCCGCTCGAGCTGGACGACTTCGTGACGTTCGTCGACGGCCTCGGGCCGCAGCCCGAAAAACGCATGACCAAGAACGACATCGCCTTCGAAAAACAACTGGTCAGAAAGAACAAGACTTGAACACGACCGCGGCGCACGACCCCATCATCTTCACGATTCCCCAACTGATCGAGGCCTACTGGTCGAACGCCGAAGTCGCGACCAACGGCCTGATCCTGCTGAACCTGGCCGGCGCCCTGCTGCTCGGCCTGATGGTCGGGTACGAACGCTCGTATCATGGGCGCGCGGCCGGCATGCGCACCTATGGCCTCGTGTGCATGGCGTCGGCCGCGCTGACGATCATCGCCGGCTACCCGAACTTCTGGTACGGCGGCCACGGCGCGACGGTGGCGCTGACCGACCCCACGCGCGTGATCCAGGGCGTGGTCACCGGCATCGGCTTCCTGGGCGCGGGCGTCATCATGCGCTCGGGCTTCAACATCAGCGGGCTGACGACGGCCGCGTCGATCTGGGCGTCGTCCGTGATCGGCATCATGGTGGGCGTGGGCTTCTACATGGCCGCGATGGGCCTGGCGTTCTTCGCGGCGATGATCATGATCTACCTGAACCGCGCCGTGGGCCTGCTGCCGTCGCGCCACGCGGTGGCCGTGACGCTGCGTTTCAGGGCCGGCATGCGCCCGCACGAGGATAAACTGCGCCAGGCGGCGCTGGAGCGGGGCTACGAGATCGCGGGCGGATCGCTGGTGATCCACAGCGCCAACGACAGCCAGGAATGGCGCTTCGTGGCGCTGGGCCTCGCCAACCAGGCCGAGTTGCCGCTGTCGCTGCTGGCGGCGGAACTGGCCACGTTCGACGGCGTCGAGGGCTTCGAGCTGTCGCACGCACGCAATTAGGGGATGCCATGGCACCGAAAGATGTACTCGACTTCTGGTTCGGTCCGGAGACCAGCCCGACCCGGGGCCAGCCGCGCCGCGAATGGTTCGTGAAAAGCGACGCGTTCGACGCGCAGATCCGCGCGCGCTTCGGCGCCGCCATCGACCAGGCCATCGCGGGGGGCTTGCGCGAGTGGGATGCGCAGGGGCCGCAAGGCGTGCTGGCGCGCATCCTCGTGCTCGACCAGTTCACGCGCAACGCGTACCGCAACACGCCGGCCTCGTTCGCCGGCGACACGCTGGCGCTGGCCGCCGCCCAGGAACTCGTCGACAGCGGCGCCGATGGGCGCCTGGCGCCGATGGAGCGCGCGTTCGTGTACCTGCCGTTCGAGCATGCGGAAGACGCGTACCAGCAGGAGCGCGCCGTCGAGCTGTTCTCGATGCTGGCGGCCGGGCACCCGGGCTTCGACGAGATGCTCGACTATGCGCACCGCCACCGCGGCGTGATCGCGCGCTTCGGCCGCTTCCCGCACCGTAACGAGATCCTCGGCCGCGCGTCGACGCCGGAGGAAACCGAATTCCTGCGCCAGCCCGGCTCGCGCTTTTGAGGGGACGACGATGGCGCCCTCGCTGAACCTCATCGGCGCCGGCCACGTCGGGCGCGCACTGGGACGTCTGTTCGCGGCGCGCGGCGTGTTCGCCGTGCAGGACATCGTCACGCGCAGCCTGGACAGCGCGCAGGCCGCCGTCGCGTTCATCGGCGCCGGCCGCGCGCTGGCGCCGGATGCGCTGCCGCGCGCGGCGGACGTGTGGATGCTGGCCGTGCGCGACGACCAGATCGCCGCCGCGGCCGCCGCGCTCGCGCGGGCCGTGCCGCTGGACGGCGCCATCGTGTTCCACTGCAGCGGCGCCAAGGCGTCCGACGAACTGGCGGCGGCGCGCCAGGCGGGCGCGCTGGTGGCGAGCGTACATCCCGTGCGCAGCTTCGCCGATCCGGCCGCGGTGGCGCGCGCGTTCGACGGCACGTTCTGCGGCATCGAGGGCGATGCCGCGGCGCTGGCCTTGCTGCAGGGGGCGTTCGGGGCGATCGGCGCGCGCACCGTCACGATCGATGGGGCGGCCAAGACCGTGTACCACGCGGCATCCGTGTTCGCGTCGAACTACCTGGTGACGGTGCTGGATGCGGCGCTGCGGGCATATCGCGCCGCCGGCGTGCCGGACGACATCGCGCGCGCGCTGGCCCGGCCGCTGGCGCTGGAAACGCTGGAGAATGTGTTCCGGCTCGGGCCGGAGACGGCGCTGTCCGGCCCCATCGCACGCGGCGACGCGGAAACGGTGCTGCGCCAGCAGGCGGCGGTCGACACCTGGGATGCGCCGACGGGCGTGCTGTACGCGGCGCTGGCCGGTGCCACCTGGGACCTGGCCGCGCGCCGCGACCCGCCGGCGCGGGATACGGCTTGATTACTTCTTGGCAGCCTTGCGACGGATGAAGCCGGCGCCTGCCAGGCCCAGGCCGATCAGCGCCAGCGAACCCGGTTCCGGCACGGCGTTGACGGTCACGTTGTCCAGCATGTTGCTGATGTAGCCGGTGCTGCTGAACTTGACCGACGAAACATTGTTGAAGTTGAGCGTGGCCAGGCCCGAACCGCTCAGGAACTTGTTCGTGTAGCCGGCAGCGCTGATGGTCAGGCCGCCGGTCGTGTAGTTGAAGCCGGTCAGGTTGAACAGGCCGCCGTTGGCCGCGGTCAGGGTGACATAGGCGCCGACGCCGTTGTCGCCGTCGTCGTGCCAGTTGTACGTCTTGGTGGTGCTGCTGGCGTCGCCGATGTGCGATGCATACGTGATGTACGGATACGGATTCGGCGTGTTGAGCGTCAGCACGAAACCGGCTTCGGTGTACGTCAGGCTGGTGCTGGTCTGGGTCATGTTGGCGCCCAGCACGGCGCCATCGCCGTATTCCGTGACGAGGTTGTCGAACGTCAGGACCGTTGCCTGGGCGGCGGTGGCGGCGAACAGGGCGACGAGCGCGGCGGCGAGTTTCGATTGCAGTTTCATGGACAGTTCCCTTGGTTATAGGTTGATTCCACAGAGCAGCAAAATTTATGCCAGGAAAATATTTCTGATACAGATCAAGTATTTACGCAAAACCAAGTATATTTGCTTTTTGGAACTGTAAAGATTTTCGACAACACATGAGGAGACGGGATGGGAATGACGATGCCTTGGAGCGCCTGGGTCACGCTGGCCGTGCTGGGCGTGTATTTCTGGACGGGCGTGATGGCCGGCTGGGCGCGCACCCGATACAAGGTGCCGGCGCCGTCGATGGACGGGCCGCCCGCGTTCCAGAGCGCCCAGCGGGTGCAGGCGAATACGCTGGAGCAGTTGCCGCTGGTGCTCGTGCCCCTATGGCTGTGCGCGGTCTGGATGGGCGACGCCTGGGCGGCCGCGGGCGGACTGGTGTGGTGCGCGGGCCGGATCGCCTACGCGATCGGCTATTACCGCGACCCTGCGAAGCGCGAGGCCGGCTTCGTCATCGGGATGCTCGCATGCGGATTGCTGGTCGCCGGTAGCGTCGTCGGCTTGCTGCGCAATGGAGCGTTGCATTAGAGCAAAATATGTCGCCGAAGAGGTCGACAAAGTTCCCTTGGTGCAATAAGCTATTCCTCTGAAGAAACTGGAGGAAGACATGCTGTTTTTGAAAAGTACCACTGTGACCAAAGCGCCGGGCGTGTACGAGGTCGATGTCGCCGCCAAGCCGCCAGGCAAGACGTTCGGCGTATTCCTGGCAACCGATCCGGACAATCCGCCGAACGCGCTGCTGACGGGCCTGGCCGAACTGGGTTTCCAGACGACTTACCAGCAGAACTATGTCCACAAGGACAAAGGCAAGGTGCTCGACCTGCACTTCCACAAGGACGGCACCGACCTGTTCAAAGGCTGGAAGGCCGAGGAGTGTGCGCAGAACCTGGCGGCGCTCGACGACCTGCTGGGCAACTTCGGCATCAAGGCCGCGCCGCGCGTGATGAGCCTGGCCGAAGCCTACGCCTGACGGGCCGGTGCGCTCAGCGCACCTCCACGTGGTACAACCCCCACGGGCATTGCGTAAAGCGCTGCGCGAGCGGCTGCGCGGCCATCTCCGGCACGCGGTCGGCATCGTAGACCGCCCATAGCGGGCCCAGGCCGCCCAGCGGCATCGGGCCGCCGTCGACGTGCGTGGCGACGATGAAGCGGCGCGCCCGCGCCTGCGCCACGCTCACCTCGACGTTGTAGCCGTCCACGGCGCGCAACACCAGCACCGTCTTGTCGTTCACGCCGGCGCCGGCGCGCGCCACCACGTCCAGCAGCAGCGGGCCGCGCAGCACATGCGGTCGCGCGTCGTATTCCAGCGTCGGCCGGATCGTCTGCGCCGGCAGGGCCAGCAACGCCGGATAGTCGAACGCCCAGGCCTTCGTGAAACTGACCTGGTGCTTGTGCATCATCTGGTCGAGCACGGGGTCGAACGGGCCGCGGTTGCTGCGCGCGATGGCGCCGGTGACGGTCAGCAGGGCAGGGCCGCGCGTGGCTTGCGCGGGCGTGGCATGGGCGGCGCGGGTGGCGAGGGGCAGGGCCGCCGCCGCACCGAGGAAGTGGCGTTTATGCATGGTGATCCTGTGCGATGGAAGTGCCGCCATCATAACCGTGCCCGGCCCCGCCGCGCCGGTGGCAGGTTAGGTACGCAGGCGCGCCAGCACGGCGTCGACATTGTCCGCGTTCAAGCCTTCGTCCAGGATGTCGCGGCTGGCCAGGATGGCGGCGTCGGTCAGCCGGCTGAAATCGAAGGCCAGCATCCTGTCGATGACGGCCTGCTCGAAGCGCAGCTTGATCACGTGCGCCGGATTGCCGGCCACGATGGCATAGGGAGGCACGTCCTCCGCCACCACGCTGCCCGCCGCGATCACGGCGCCCTGGCCGACCGTGACGCCGGACAGGATCGTCGCGCCGAACCCGATCCAGACATCGTCGCCGACCGTGATGCCGGCCTTTGCGCGCGCTTCCGGTTCGCCGAAGTACGCCGCCTTGAATGGATAGGTCGCAAAACCCCGGCACGGGTCATCGCCGCCCAGGACGAAGGTCACGTCCCCGGCGATCGACACGAAGTGGCCGATCTCGAGGCGCTCGTCCGCATGGCCGGACGACCACACGTGCAAGGGGCCGCGGCTTTTGCGGCCGACGCTGCACCGGGCCGGATCGAACGGTCCGACGACGCGCCCAAGATGCGTTTCGTTGTGGGGATTGCGGGCGCGCCAGTACGCGTCGGGCTGCTGCGCGGCGTCCGCGGGAGCGGGCGGCATGGATTCGTCGATGCCGAAGCCTTGCGCGCGCAACTGTTCCACGGCCTCGTGGAAATACGGCTCGTCCGCATAGTCCTGCAGGTGCGCGATGAAACCGTTGCGCTGGAAATCGTGGTCGTTGCTGAAGTAGTAAGGAATGATGTGCTTGAGCAGCACCGTCTTCTTTTCCGCCGCGTACACGGCGGGGTCGAGCTGGCCCGTCGCCAGATAGGGCTTCAGCAGCGACAGGTAGTTGTGGCCGAACACCTGGGCGATGTTGTAGCCGCTCTTGCGGCCCGGGTCGATCTGCGCGAAATACGACTCGAACAACAGCACGGCGCGCTTGCCGCTTGCCACCATCCGCAACACGACGTCCGTCTGGATCAGTTTCAACCGCTCGTTGCGCCCGAAGTCCGGCATCGCCTCGAAGTCGGTGCGCCAGATGCCGAAGGCGCCGCTCCAGGTGGTGAAGAACGATGCGCGGCGCACGAAGTCCGACAGGTTGTTCACCACTTCGAGTGCGTCGCCGGCGCGCTGGTTGCCGTTGGTGAAGAACAGCACGGGCTGCTCGGCACGGGTCGCCTCGATCACGCGCAGCATCTCGGCCAGCGAGCCGTCCCGGAACGTCAGGTTGTCGTTGTGCAGTTTGAGAAAATCGCCGCGCCCGCGCCGCAGCACGGTAATGAAGTTCTCGTCGGGACGCAGGCCCGGATCGTGGCGCTGGTAGATGATCCGGTCCGGATACGCCTGCACGAACGGCGCCACCTGGGCGGGCGTATCGTCGGTCGAGCCGTTGTCCGACACGATCACTTCGATGGCGGCGCTGTCGCGGAACGCGTCCTGGGCGACGATGCTCGCCAGCGTCTGGCGCACCAGCGCCGCGCGGTTGTAGCTGGGAATGCAGATCGACAGCACGGGAGCCTGCTGGTCCATGGGTTCTCCTGGGGTTACGACAGCGAGGCGGCCCAGCCGTCCAGCTGGAGGCCCATCTGCTCGCGCAGGAAATCCTGCGTGCCCGCCGTGCCGATGAAGGTGTTCGGGATGGCGATGCGTTTCACGGCGGGCAGCGCCGCCAACCGGGCGTCCGACAACAGGTCGTGCAGGCGTTCCAGCACGGCGGAGCCGAAGCCGCCGTTGGCCTGGTGCTCTTCCAGCGTGGCGATGCCGGCATAGCGCGCGGCCAGCCGCGCCAGTTGCGCCGTGTCGATCGGGTTCACGAACGGGAAGCTGTACAAGTCGACGGCCAGGTCGCGCTGCGCCAGGAAGCGCGCCGCGTAGCCGACCATGTCGCCGGTGGCGAACACCGCGTGGCGCGCGCCTGCGCGCTCGCGCACGGGCACGATGCCGCCCAGCGTCAATTGCGGCGGCTGGGCGTGCAGGCGCGGCTCGCCCGCCTTGTTCAGGCGCATGTAGCACGGTCCCCGGTGGT
>Ga0308169_10005613_pt1 | contig 11330 bp, 10 predicted proteins | sample PhyBR1_2_FD_202139 | JGI IMG/M metagenome (GOLD analysis project Ga0308169, IMG submission 202139) | Phyllosphere microbial communities from UC Gill Tract Community Farm, Albany, California, United States - DLSLSB.R1 | ecosystem: Host-associated > Plants > Phyllosphere > Unclassified | place... | reverse complement strand
TCCGCCGACGGCCGGGCCAACGTGTTCCTGGTGCTGGTGCTCGCAGCCCTGGCGTCCTGGCTGGGCGACATGGTGGTGTTCCACCTTTTCCGGCGCCGCCTCAGCCATGTGCTGGACCGCTGGAAGTGGGGCCGGCGCGTCCACGCCGGCATCCATGCGGCCCTGGCCAAGGCCGGAAGGTCATCCACCTACGGCACGATCATCGGGGCCAGGTTCATCCCCGGCGGCCGGCTTGCCACCTCGGCAGCGTCCGGCATCGCCAACGTCTCCGTCCGCGGCTTCAGCCTGTGCGCCGGCCTCGGCGCGGTCCTGTGGGCATGCTGGCTGGTAGGGCTTGGTTACTTTACCGGCTCAACCACCAAGCTGCCGTTCTGGGCCAGCTCCCTCATCGGCGTGGCGGTGGGCCTGGTGATCGGCGCCGTCGTGGGAATCCTCGTCACCCGCCGGCGCGGCAACCGTTCCCCGGTCGAGGAGGAGCCCCTCCCCGATTCAGGCCGGACCGACGAAGGTTAGACGGGCAGCCACTTGCCGCGGCTGCGCCGCAGCACGCTGAGCGAGCCTGTCAGCGCAACGCGTTCGACGGCGTCGCGCATCATGGCTGCCGATTCCACCGCCTGCCGGTTCTCGCCGCTGTATTCACTCGCCTCAACAAGGAAGCGAAGGTTCAGCTGCGGCACGCCGCCGGCGATCTGGAGCTGGTGGGCTTCCACGTGGTGCCGGGTGCCCAGCGCCTCCACCGCCGCGTCCATGACGGACTCGGGCGGATTCCCCGGCCGGAGCCCGGTGATCTTGAGGCGGGTCTGGAAGGAAGGCATGCTCCCAACCCTATCCAAACCCCCGCTCAGATCTTGCTGTTAAACCCAAACCCCCGCTCACCTCCGGCGCCTAGAACCCAAACGCCCGCTCACTTTTCCAAAGAAAGTGAGCGGGCGTTGCCGTTGGGCCGGCGAAAAGTGAGCGCGCGTCGCAGGAAAAACGGCCAGAAGAGAGCGGGCGTTCCTAGCCGGTGTTGCGCAGGCCTGCGGCCACGCCGTTCACGGTGATGAGCATGGCCCGCTGGAGGCGCTCGTCGAGCTCGGCCCCGCTGATTTCGGATTCGGTCCGGATGCGGCGCAGGAGCTCCACCTGCAGGTAGCTGATGGGGTCCAGGTACTGGTCGCGGATCTCCAGGGAGCGCTTCAAGGTTGGCTGCGCGTCCAGGAGGATGTTCTCACCGGTGAGCTTGCGCACCTCGGCTACCGTGAGTTCGTACTCCTCACGGATGGTCCGGAAGAGGTGGTGCAGCTCCTCCGGGACCAGGGTGGACACGTAGTAACCGGCGATGTCCATGTCCGTCTTGGCCAGCGTCATTTCCACGTTGGACAGCACCGAGCGGAAGAAGTGCCAGTGGTCCATCATTTCCACCAGCTGGGCGGAATGGCCTGCCTCGCGTGCGGCCTTGAGCCCGGAGCCCACGCCGAACCAGCCCGGCACAATCTGCCGGGACTGGGTCCAGCCGAACACCCACGGGATGGCGCGCAGGCCGCCCAGGCCCGCACCGGAGTCGGGCCGCTTCGACGGGCGGGACCCGATGTTCAGGGAGCCCAGCTGCTCCACGGGAGTGGAGGCCATGAAGTAGGCGGGCAGGTCCGGGTGGTCGATCAGCTTCCGGTACCGGTCAAAGGCCGCGTCTGAGATCACCTCCATGACGTGCCCGTAGCGTTCCCGCTGGTCCTCCGAGGTCCGCGGATCGCGGTGCAGGGCGGACCCCTGCAGGACCGCCGCGAGCGAGAGCTCCAGGTTTTCCCGGGCCAGCTCGGGCAGGGAGTACTTGTCCGAGATGACCTCACCCTGCTCGGTGAACTTGATCTCGCCTTCCAGGACGCCGTTGGGCTGGGCCAGGATGGCGTCGTAGGTGGGCCCGCCGCCGCGGCCCACGGAGCCGCCCCGGCCGTGGAACAGGCGGACGCGCACGCCGTGCTTGGTTGCAACGTCCCGCAGCTTGCGCTGGGTCTTGTGGATTTCCCACTGGCTGGTCATCACGCCGGATTCCTTGTTGGAGTCCGAGTAGCCCAGCATCACTTCCTGAATGTCGCCGCGCAGGCGCACCAGTTCCCGGTAGGAGGGGTCGGACAGCAACTGGTCGACGATCTCGGCGGAGGCCCGCAGTTCCTCCACCGTCTCCAGCAGCGGCGCGAAGCCGAGCTTGGCGTAGGGCTTGTCCCCGAAGAGATTGATCAGGCCGGCCTCGCGGGCCAGCACGGCTGCAGCCAGGACGTCGTCCGCTCCCCGGGTCATGGAGATGATGTAGGTCTCGATGACGTCGGGGCCGTACATGCGCAGGGCCCGGCGGATCTCACGGAAGACGTCGTACGTTCCATCGGCGGCGCCGTCGAGTTTGATCGGGTGGCCGGACAGCGGGCGGCGTGAGGCCAGCTCGGAGCCGAGCACCTCGAAACGTTCCTCGCGGCTCAGCTCGGCGTAGCGCAGCCCCGGGCCGCCGATCCGGTCCATCAGCTGTCCCACGGCATCGTGGTGGTGGTCTGCGTGCTCACGGATGTCCAGGGTGGCCAGGTGCAGGCCGAAGGACGCGATGGCGCGGCGCACCCGGGCCAGGGAGCCGTCCGCGGCCAGCGCCGCGGAGTGGTTGCGGAGCGACAGCTCCAGCAGGTGCAGGTCCGCCAGGAGTTCCTCGGTGCCGCTGTAGTCGCGGCCGTGCTCGTGGTTGGAGTTCACGGCAACACGCTTGCCCGTGTTGATGAGCTTGGCCTTGATACAGGTGAGCTTCAGCCGGTAGGGCTCCTGGGCGTTCAGTTCCAGGACGCGCTTGTCCAGGCCGGGCAGCTTTCGAAGGTCCTCGTCGATGGACTTGAGCAGGGCTTCGTCCGCGCCGGCAAGGGCCGTGGAGTTGGACAGGATGGAGATCAGCTCGTCGATCATTCCGATGCTGATCCGGATGGCGCTCTGGTTCTGGATCTGCAGGATCTCCCGCGTCACGGCAGCGGTGACGTTGGGGTTGCCATCCCGGTCACCGCCAATCCAGGAGCCGAACCGGATGGGTGCGTCCTTGGAGGCAAGCGTGACGCCGTGCTCGCCCAGGAGGTCGGAGAGTTCGGACAGCATCTCGGGCATGGCGTCGGTGAGGATGCCGCCCAGGTAGTAGATGGCGTTCCGGGCCTCATCCACGGGAGTAGGCCGGACCTGGCGCAGCTCGTCGGTCTGCCACATCTGGTCGATGATCCCGGCCAGCTGCCGGTCCTGGCGCCGCCGCGCCGTGGATCCTTCGGCGGCCGGCTGGGACAGGACGTCGGAGAGCTTGCGGATTTTGTCCAGGACGGAGCGGCGGGATGCCTCGGTGGGGTGCGCCGTGAAGATGGGGCGGACGTCCAGTCCGTTGACCACTTCCTGGAGCACGTCCGGGCCGGCCTGGGCGGCGATGTCCGCCACGGTCTTGGCCAGCCAGCCGTCCTTTTCGGCGCGGGTCCGCAGGCCGCGCACGCGGTGGACCTGCTCAGCGGCGTTGGCCAGGTGGAAGTAGAACGCAAAGGCACGCACCAGGTCGGTTGCCTGCTCGATGGGCAGGGAGCCGAGGAGTTCGCGGACCTGGGCAACGACGTCGTGGGCGCTCCAAGGCCCGGTGGCGTGCGCACCGCCGCGGGCAGCTTCCTTGGATTCCTTGGTCAGGAGCCGGACCTGCTCTACGAGGTCCAGCAGCTCCGGTCCGTGCTGGCGGACCAGCGATTCACCCAGCAGGGTGGACACGCGCCGGACATCCGCGCGCAGTTCGGAGGCAAGATCGGTCTCGGGAGGTGTTGCAGTGTGAGCCATTGAAACAATCTTTCGAGGGGTTCGGACTTGGCTCGTACACTGCGCTGGATACTGTGAGCCACGTTACTAGCTAAAGATGCTACCCCTGCTCCCGCGCCACAGTGGAATCCGTCTCAAAAGATGTCGCGGTACCCCACGTGGCGTTTGACGGCGTCGAGCTCTTTGCGTAGTTTTTCCACTTCGCCCTGCCATGCGGCATTCGCCGCCCTGCGGCTGCGCGCCCGCTTCGACTGCACTGCTGCGGCCGCCAGCGCCACGGGCACTGACACGGCCAGAGCCCAGCCTGCGGCCGCGAAGAAGCCCAGCGCAACAGGCAAGGCGGCCTGGAAGTCAATGAAGTCGTTGACGCCGCCCGCCATCCCGGCCAAGGCTCCGTCAAGGGGCGCCAGGAACTGGCCCACCACCGGCGCCCCGGCGAGCGGCGGCGGAGCGAGCTTGGCCTGGCCGTCCCCTCCCCAGCGCCCGTCCGCCAAGTGGTTCAGGACATAGACGCCGGCGCCGGTGTTCGCTGCCATGAAGACGACGACGGCGGCGAGCGCGGCAAGGTCCGCCCGCCTTCGGCGCCACGCCAGTGCGCCCGCGGAGGCAGCCGCGGCCGCCAACCAGGTCAGCGCCGCCAGCCACTCCCGATTCACTCCGGCAAGGATGTCCACCTCCCCATTCAACCCCCGCGGACGATCTTGAAGTTGAAATCCGGGGTTCCCAGCGCGCCGAACAGCCGCAGCCAGATTGGCAGCACCATCTCCGCGCCGCGGGCCGTGGTGATGTCACCGAGGTCGATGATGTCCCGGTGACCCAGCGATTCCAGCAGCCCGGTGACAACCTTCTTGGCTTCGGCGTCGTCGCCGGAAACGAACACTGAATGGTCCCCGTCGGCCAGCCTGCGCGGGTCCACCATCAGCCCGGCATTCATGGTGTTCAGGGTTTTCACTACGCGGGCCTCCGGGAACGACCGCTGGATTCGCTCGCCCAGGCTTTCGGTGTTGACCGGATTCAGCACCGGCGGCATCCCCTGCGAGAAGTCCAGCGGGTTGGAGACGTCCACCAGGACTTTTCCGGCCAGCCGAGCGGCACCCGCCGCGCCCAGGGCGGCGAGGGATGCGGTACCGTTCGTGGCGTTGACCACCAGTTCGCTGCGGCCTGCCGCCTCCGCAAACGTCTCCAGCGCTATGCCGGCGTGCGCTGCCTGCCACTCCTTAAAGGGCCGGCCGCCCGTGGGATCCGGACTCGTCCGGCCGGCGGTCCCGCCGGGGTCCCGTGTCCCCAAAACCACCTCATGCCCCAATGCGCTGAACGCTGCTGCCAGCGTCCGCCCTACAGGGCCCGTGCCCAGAACTGCGATCTTCATGGCAAAACGCTACTCCCGGAGCCGCGGGGAGCAAGAGGACTTAGGGCGGAATGAACGCGCCCCAACGGCGGTTGTAGCGGGGGCACACCAACGGAAGGAACCATGACCACCACCCCAGCCGCCGCCCCCGCCGCCAAGGTCGAGCGCTGGCAGCGCTTCCGCGCCAACCGGGACAAGGCCCTCGCAACCCCGCACGGCTGGCTCACCCTCACCTCCTTCCAGTGGCTCGGGGACTCCCCCGCCGCCGTCGACCTCGCCCCGGGCCTGTGGTCCACCGACGCCGCGGGCACGATGGCGTTCCTCACCGCAGTGCCCTCGGACGGGCTCACGCTGGTGGAGACGGGCGAAAAGGTGGACGGCACGGTCTCCGCCCTCCTGGCGGACGAGGAGTCCCTGATGTGGGTGCAGTACGGCGGCCTTGACGGTGACCAGGTGGTGGTGGAACTGGCCATGCGCGGCGGGCGGTACGCCATCCGCACGCGGGACAACGCCTCACCGGCCTTTGCGGAATTCGACGGTGTCCCCACCTACCCCTACAACCCGGATTGGGAAGTGGCGGGCCGCTTTGAGCCGTACCCGGCGCCGGTGGACGTGCCGATCGGCACGGCGAATCCGTTGGTGGACGGCGTGCACCGCAGCGTGGGCGAGGTAGTGTTCAGCCTCCCCGGCAGCAGCCACGAGTTCCGGCTTCAGGCCGAAGAAGAAAAGCTCGGCGCACTGACCGTCACGTTCCATGACGAAACGAACGGGGACACTACCGACGACTGGCGCAAGCTCTCGGTGCCGCGGCCGCGGCCGGACGGGTCCGTGGTCCTCGATTTCAACCGGACCATCAACTACCCCAGCGCCTTCACCCCCTACGGCACCTGCCCCATGCCCGTGAAGAACAACAGCCTGGATGTCCGGATTGAGGCGGGCGAAAAGCAGCCGTACCCCGCCTAACGCCAGCGCCTTGGCGCTGCCCCGCTCAGGAAATGGCTGAGACTCCGGTGATGGCCCGGCCCACGATGAGGGAATTGATTTCGAACGATCCCTCGTAGGTGTAGATGGCTTCGGCGTCGGCGAAGATCTTGGCCATCCGGTAATCGGTGACAATGCCGTTGCCGCCCAGAATGGAACGACCCAGCGCCACGGTTTCCCGCATCCGGGCGCTGATGTAGGACTTGGCCAGGGCCACCTGCGGCATGCCGGCGGCACCCTGGTCCTGCAGCCGGGCAATCCCGGCCATCATGGACATGCCCGCCACGGCGTTGCCCAGCATGGTCACTAACTGCTGCTGGATCAACTGGAAATGGGCCAGCGGCCGGCCGAACTGGTGGCGTTCCACGGCGTACTGCCGGGCGACGTCGAAGGCCGCCAACTGCTGGCCCACTGCCTGCCAGGCCACCATGATCCGCGAGCTGCGGAGCAGTTCCTTCGTGTCCTCGAAGCTGCTGATCGCGGCAAAGCGGTCCGCTTCCGGCACCCGCACGTCCCGGAACTCGATGTTGGCGTTTTGGACCGTGCGGAGGGCGATCTTGTTCTCGATCCGGCTCCGGCTGACCCCCGGCAACGTGGCGTCCACAATGAAGCCCCGGACCGACCCGTCCGCCTCGTCCCGGGCCCACACCAGCATGTAGTCGCAGAACGTCCCGTTGCCGATCCACCGCTTGGCGCCGTTGAGCACCCAGGTGTCGCCGTCGTCGTCCGCTTCTCCGGTGCTGGCGGAGATGCGCCGGGCCCGCGTCTCCAATCCGCCGGCAACGTCGGAGCCGTGCAGGGGCTCGGTCAGGGCGAAGGCGCCGGTGGTGCGCAGTTCCGAGGCGTCGGCCAGCAGCCGCTGCTTCTGGTCGTCGGTGCCGAAGGTGTGCAGGGATTCGACGAAGAGGTCGTGGTGGACCAGGAAGAAGGTGGCGAGGGAGGTGTCCACGCGGGTTATCTCGGCGATCACCAGCCCTGCAAACAGGTGGCTGTAGCCGCGGTGGACGGGCGTGCTCAGTTCAAGGGCGGCCAGCTTGGGCAGGATGTGGGCAGGAAATTCGGCCTTGTTCCACCAGTCCCCGGCGTAGGGTGCAACCTCGGCCGCCAGGAAGTCGCGGAGTTCGGCGAGCTTGTTCCGTTCAGCCTGGCCCAGCATCGCTTCGACGGCGAAGAAGTCCGCGCCCGGCAGCTGCGACAGGTCCGGCGTGCTCATTTCGGCCCCATCCGGATGGCGCCGTCAAGGCGGATGGTTTCCCCGTTCAGCATGGCGTTGTCCACGATGTGCGCCACCAGGTTGGCATATTCCTCGGGCTTTCCCAGCCGCGAGGGGTGCGGGACCTGTGCGCCCAACGAGTCCTGGGCCTCCTGCGGCAGGCCGGCCATCATGGGCGTCTCGAAGATGCCCGGCGCGATGGTGACCACCCGGACCAGCGAGCGCGCCAGTTCGCGGGCGATGGGCAGGGTCATGGCCGCCACGGCGCCCTTGGACGCAGAGTAGGCCGGCTGGCCGATCTGGCCGTCGAAGGCGGCCACGGAGGCGGTGTTGATGATGACCCCGCGCTCGGGCCCGCCCAGCGGGGTGGAGGCGGGCTCGGTGGCCACCATGGCTTCGGCCGCCAGCCGCAGGACATTGAAAGTGCCCACCAGGTTCACCTGGATGACGCGGCTGAACGCATCCAGGGGCAGCACGCCGTCGCGGCCCAGCACCTTGCCGGGCGTCGCGATGCCGGCGCAGTTCACCACGATCCGGAGCGGGCCCAGCCCCGCGGCGGTCCCGACGGCGGCCCGGACGTCAGCCTCGCTGGTCACGTCGGCGGGGGCAAAGACGGCGGACTGGCCGGCTTCGGCGCGGGCGTTGAGTTCGTCCGCCACCGCCTGCCCGGCTGAGGACGGCAAGTCGACGAGCACGACTGTTGCTCCGCCGTCGAACAATCTCCGTGCGGTGGCTGCTCCCAGCCCGGACGCGCCGCCTGTCACCAGAGCGACGCTGCCTGTGATGTCCATACATCCTCCTTGATGCGTGTCCCCATGCCGCGGCGCGGCGTCGAGCAACAGTTAATGCATGTTAACTGAAATCGGGAGCCCCCGCACTCTCCGCTGGTGTTGGGCTGCCCTGCCGGCTCCACAGGCACGGTTAGGGTGGACGGCATGACGTCCAGCAGCACTTCCCTGACCGACCGGCAGGACCAGGCAAACCACGCGGCACGCTCCGTAACCGCGCTGTTCGGCCGGAAACTGCTGTTCCTCCCCGGCACCCACCTGGGAGCGGTGCTGTGGCAAGGCAGGCACCCGGCGCGGCAGGTCCAGCAGGACGGGGGCAGCCGGCTTTGGAACCGCTTGCCCGCGGCGCTTCGGCGGGCCCGGCCGGCGGCCGGGCTGGTCCTCCCTTGGCATTACTGGTGGCAGGCTCATTACGTGGACTGCCTTGTGGACACGGGCCGGCGGGAGCTTGGCGGCGGCGCCACCCCTGCCGCACGGTTTGACGGACCGGAGCGGCCCAGTGCCGGCCACTTGGCGTCCCGGCTGGTGACGGGCATTCGGCTCCGCAACGCCCTGACATTCGTCAACAACTACTACGACGACATGGCCTGGCTTGCCCTGGCGACGCTCCGGCTGGACCGGCTCGCTGAGGAAACGCGCCGTCCCGGCCGCCGCCGCAACGCAGCTGTCCGTGCGTCCCTGGCGCTGCAGTTCGACGCCGCCTGCACGGACGACCTTGGCGGCGGCACGTTCTGGAGCAAGAAGCGGGACTTCAAGAACACTCCTGCCACGGCACCGGTGGCGCTGTTCTATGCCCGCACCGGCCAGCCTGCCAAGGCCCAGGCACTGCTCGATTGGCTGGATGCCACCCTGTTCGATCCGGCGCAGGGCCTGTACCTGGACGGCGTGCGCCTGAATCCGGCCGGCGGCGTGATGGTGGAACGGACGGTGTACACCTACAACCAGGGCCCCGTCCTGGGCGCACTCCTGGCGGTGGGCGGGGCGGCAAACCTGTCCCGGGCAGCCGTCCTGGTGGACGCTGTGCAGCGGCAGTTGACGGTTCCCGGCGGCGACGCGGAGGGCGTTTCCGCCGGTGGTTCGGTGCTCCGCTGCGAAGGAACCGGCGACGGCGGCCTCTTCACCGGGATCCTGTGCCGTTACCTGGCACTTGCGGCAGCGGATGCCCGGCTTCCCGAGGCCACCCGCGCCACGGCTGCGCGGCTGGTGACGGATACAGCCGACGCGTTCTGGTCCGGCCGGCGCCCGGTGGGCCCCGGCGAAGCCAGTCCCCGGTTGCCGGGCAGGAGCATCTTCTCCATCCACGCGGCGAAACCGGCGGCCGCGACGTATCCGCCGGGCGCCGCCGTCGAGCTCGCCACCCAGTTGCAGGCGTGGATGACGCTGGAGGCCGCTGCGGCGGTATCCGCCGCACCCCTTCCCTAGTCCGGGGCCTGGCCCTAATCCTGCCCGGCGGGCCGCTTCTTCTGCGGGTAGGGCGTCTCGCCGCGCGCCAGCATCTCAACGAACCCGGCGATCCTGCGTTCCCGGGTGGCCGCCTGCTTCGCCGAGTTGGTCCGGTAGACCAGGGAGAACAAGTTGGTCTTGGTGAGCACGTCGAACATGGCCTGCGCCGCAGGATTGGCAGCGATGGCGGCTGCCAGGTCCGCCGGAACCTTCACATCGGCCTGGCCGCCGTACGCGGCATCCCAGCGGCCGTCCGCCTTGGCGGCCTTCACTGCCGCCCTGCCGGCATCGGTCATCTTGCCCGCCGCTTCCAGCCGGGCGATGTGCCCCACGTTCCTGGCGGACCAGATGCTGCGGGGGCGGCGCGGCGTCATGCGCTGGAAGACGCTTTCGTCGTCGCGGCGCCGGCCCTGCCCATCGATCCAGCCAAAGCACAGTGCCTCATCCAGCGCCGCCGCGTAGTCCAGGCTGGTCACATTTCCGCCTTTTTTGTGCAGGACCAGCCACACGCCCGGGCTGGTCCTGTGGTTTGCTTCCAGCCACGCACGCCAGGTAGCGGCGTCAGGCACCAGCAGTTCTTCGAGGTCATCGGCCATGGCCCCATTCTGCCCGGAAGACCGCAGGCCACAAGCCCCATGTGCGCCGGGACTCCAAGTGGCATCATGGCCCTAGAGACCCGTCCCACCACACCAAGGACAACACCATGCTCCGAGTCCGTCCCGTCCATTTCACGTCCCGCACCGGCGCCTGGGAGCAGCTCCTCACCGCGCTGGGGATGGTCCAAACAGAGGGCGGCGGCGGGTGGCAGGTGTTCGATTCAGCGTCGGGCCGCTTGGCGCTCCATGCGGCGGAAGCCGGGTCCGGGCAGGACGGCCACACCGTGTTGGCGGTGGAGGTGGGTGATGTGGCGGAGTTTGCCCGCCGCACCAACCTGTCCGCGCAGGAGGACGGGACGCAGGAAGACGGAGCTGTTTCGGCAACCTCGCAACCGGCTGAGCTGGTCACCGCAGACCACGGCGAAGCCTGCCGCATCACGGCGCCGGACGGCTTCAGTTTCCTGGCGGACAAAGCCCCACACACCGCCCAGTGCGCCGATGCAGACCCAGCGCTGGCCGTCGTCGCGGTCTGGTACACGGCCGACCCGGAGGGTGCCGTCCGCACCCTGCTGCACGTCGGTGCCCGCCCCCGCCCTGTCCCGGACAACGACGAAACCGCCGACTTCACGGCCAAGAACGGCGGTGTCCTCCTGGTGCGTCCCGCAACGGGAACGCCCCGCTCGGGTTTGGGCTTTGAGTACGACGGCGGGCTGGAACCGCTGCAGGAGCGCCTCGCCGCAGCCGGTTTCGCCGCAAGCGTCACCGAGGAGGCCTTTGGCAGCACCCTGCACGTGGCCAATCCGGACGCTGGCAGCCCCAACGCGCCCGCCACGGTGTGGATCTCCCAGCGGCGCCCCATGGGGTAGAACTTAAGCATGAACGTGCGCACACCTGACCCGAACCCCGGCTGGCTCTCCGAAGAAGACCTCTTTGAGGCGCGCGGGCGGCTGCCCATGGTGTACGTCGAGGCCGTCCCGGTCAGGCTCGACCCGCTGGGTTATGTCAACGAAGTGGGCACGCTGCTGCAGGCGGACGCCGACGGGACCATGGTGCGTTCCCTCGTGTCCGGCCGGGTCATCTACCGCGAAACCATCCGGGCCGCGCTGCTGCGGCACATGGAAAAGGACCTGGGCCCGCTGGCGTTCCCGCAGCTGCCGCTGAGCCCGGTGCCGTTC
>Ga0308169_10005611_pt1 | contig 11332 bp, 13 predicted proteins | sample PhyBR1_2_FD_202139 | JGI IMG/M metagenome (GOLD analysis project Ga0308169, IMG submission 202139) | Phyllosphere microbial communities from UC Gill Tract Community Farm, Albany, California, United States - DLSLSB.R1 | ecosystem: Host-associated > Plants > Phyllosphere > Unclassified | place... | reverse complement strand
TCGGCACGACGCGCGGCTGGCTCGCCCTCACGATCATCTCGGCCGGCCTGACCGCCATCGCCGCGCCGCCCGTTCTCCTCTTCATCGGCGGGCGGCTCGACTGGCGGGCGCTGCGGGCTCGAGGCGACAAGCGCAGCAGCGTCGAGGAGGAGAAGGGCGAGAAGGAGCGAGACGCGCAGCAGGGCAGGACCGAGTCGGGCTCAGAGCGGCGAGAGGAGCTCGAGGCGGCACCTCGAGAGAGCCAGGACACGAGCAAGGAGACGGGCACTGTAGCATAGACCGACGGCACTCGTTGCACACATACTATCGCACCTCGTCCACTGCTGCACTGCGTCCCGCTCGACCAGCTCGTCCGCCTCGACCTTGCAAGCCCGCCTGTTCCGAGTGGCCGCACGGGCCGCGTCGCTGAAGTCCGGCCTCGAGCTGCAGCCGCTTCGACGATTGCGCCGCCCATAGCCATTCTCGCGCCTCGCCTCGCTCACAGCGCACTCGAATAGGTCCAGAGAGCACGCTCGAGAGGAACAGCGCCGGCAGGAAGACCGCTCGCTCGTCGCCCCCTCGACCCAACTTGAGAAGGCCAAGGAACCGGTCCAGTTCGCGCTCTACAGGACTAACAGGGTCGGGAGAAGCGCTCGATTGCACCGGAGGGACGTCTTCGTTCGATCATGCGCAAGCAGAAGGCCGCAACCACGCTAGATCAAGAGATAGCAGTTGAGAGAGGGTGCGCGGTCTCCCCCTGTTTTTAAGAGGTGGCCAGGCGCACGGTCGCGCCACAGGGGCGGTGTCCGTGCGAGCGACACACCAGAGTGCACCCGCGGCCCTCAGGGGCACGTGAGGGCGGGTACGGCCTCGGTAGGACCCGTCCCAGTCGGCTCGACTCGCTCGGCCGCCGGGACGAGTAGGGACGATGAGACGGGCATCTTTGGCAGCCTGGGCCCGGACGCTTTCCAAAGAGAGACGATGAGCATTGACCGGCGCCGTCGGGAGGCAGCCGGCGAGCGAAGAGACGAGCTTTCGAGACGAGAACGGAAGAGGGTGCCATCGAGGGCTCGACTGACCTGCGCACAAGGCAAAGGAGGTCAGCGCGCAGCTCACAGAGGCGCAAGAGTACATGCTCGAGCCTGTGGCATGAGAAGAGTGAGCAGGAGGGACGTACAAGGACCGAGATGAACCGATCGAGGTCTACCGCCAACTCGCGGACCGCTCGACACGCCCGTTGACCCAGTCTGGGGGGCCGTTCTGCGCGCGAGGGGCTCGAGTTAGCTCATCGTCGCGTCGTCGAAGCGTCTCGAGGAGCTGGAGCGTGCGAGGGAGGGCCGACGAGGGGGGCCAAGAGGAGGAGCGGGGAGGAAGAGGACGCACCTGCTGTCCCGCTCCCGTAGAACCTGCCCGTCCTGCTCCGAGCGCGTCTCACACCGTCTCGAACCTCGACGGATGGCGGTAAGCGGTCACGAGGCGGCGTCGGTGTAGAGAAATGTCGGTCGACGAGGTGCGCTGATGAGGACGCGCCGAGGTGGCCCCGGGCGATGGGCGAGGGCGGGCGGCGGTGCAGGCGGAGCACGGGGCTGCTGGTGAGTGGTGCAGGTCGCGATGCGAAGCTCAATCCGAGTGCCCAGTCGTGAGGGCGAGTGAACGTGGAGCGAGCGAGATGACGACTCGGCGAGGACGAGGAGACGGCTCACGACCACCACGAGCCTGCGCTAGGCCAACAGCTACTGCCACTGCTCGGCAGGTCTCTCCTCAGCACAGCCTCAGCAACGACCGCGCCCCGCCCTGTTCCCTCGACCCTCCTCGCCCTCATCAGCTCTCTCCCCCACTTCCACCTCCCATCTCGACCCAGAGCCCGCCTGCGACCGCCTGCACAGCCGCACAGCACGCTCCAGCATGGCTCCAACTCCGACCATCGACATCGAGCCCGACCTCGCCAGCTCTCACGGTCTCCCACCGCTCCACCTTCGATGCCTCGACCTCGCTCACAAAGGTCCCGTCCTCTCGCCTCTCTCCTGCCCTGCACGACTCGAGCTGACCATCCACATCCACACAGGAAGCGACGTCTTCTTCCAGCACACGTCGTCGCCGCAGGCCGTCCTCTCGCTCGCCGCCTCGCACGTCCTCCGCCTCCTGTACCCGTCCAACTCGCCCTCGTCCTCGTCCTCCTCATCCTTCCCCTGCCCGCCTCCACCAGTCCGGTCCATCACCCTGCATCTACACACCTTCGACGGCGTCGCCTACACCTGCCGTTCGGACCTCGACAACGACCACAAGGAGCTCCACCTCTCGCTCTCGTACCTCGAGGGCGTCGCCGCCCGCGCACACGGCGACGGCGAGCGCGTCCGGCACGAGATCGAGGGCGTCCTCACGCACGAACTCGTGCACGCCTTCCAGTACGACGGCCAAGGGACCGTCCCCGGCGGCGTCATCGAGGGCGTCGCCGACTGGCTCAGGGGCGAGGCCGGGCTCGCCCCGCCGCACTGGCGTGACGAGCCGGGCGAGGACAACAAGTGGGACGCAGGCTACGAGCGCACGGTGCGTCCATGTCCTCCTCTCTGGGTGTTCGCTCCCCCGCTCCGAGCTGACCCCTCCCTCGAGCCGCTCGCAGGGCTTCTTCCTCGCCTTCCTCTCGCGCCACTTCTCGAACCCGCACCTCGTCCCGCAGCTCAACGCCGCCCTGCGACACTCGACCTGGGACGACGGCGAGCACCTGCGCACGCTCCTCGGCGGCAAGGACGTCGACGAGCTCTGGGAGGTGTACAAGAGGAGCGTCGGCAAGAAGGACGGTGACGAGGGAGAAGCGCCAGCGCCGGTGCCGACTCATGGACCTCGTTCTGGATACAGCGTGCAGTACTAGACTTTGCGTTCTCGATCGAGCGTCACAGCGAGCGAGCGAGAGAAAGAGAGCGAGTGTAGCGCACGAGCCTCTCGTCGACTTGCGAAGGTCAAGCTCTCGCGCTCCTCTCGCTCGACAAGAAGAGCAAGCGGCACGTCCTGCACTGCATCTCGCCCTCCTCGCTCGCCCTCGCTACCTCACCGCCTCGCGCTGCGCCGCCCTCACCTGGCGCGCGAACCGCCGAAACACCTCGGCGCCAAAGTCGCACTCGTCGCTGAGCCCGCGCTCGGCGAGCCACTCGATGCGGACGCGGTGCGCCGCGCACGTCACCTCGAGCTCGTGCACGCGCTGCGCGACGGCGATCGACGCGTCGGCGGTGCGCAGGATCGTGCGCGGGAGGAGGACGAGCGCCGGCGGGTCGTCGGCGGCGGGCGTCGGGGCCTGCTCGATCGTGGCGGAGCGTCGCTTGGCGGTACGGGTAGGCCCAGATCTTGAGGAACGGCGGCGAGAGATGGTCGAGGATGAGGAGGAGGACGTCGTCGTCGAGTCGGTCCGACATGGCTGCGAGAGGGCGAGGGCGCGTCAGCGGTGGTCGCACTGCAGCGCTCGAGACAGGACTCACCGAGTGCGACGGCGAGGCTGGCGAACAGACGAGGAGGGCGAGCGAGAGAGAGGCGAGCGCCGGACGAGCGGGCTCCCCGACCTCCACGGAGAGTCCGGCGAGGGCGCGAGCGCCTGTCTCGCCTTTTGCGAGCTGAACAACTCGCGCGAAGTATAGCCGACAAGCCGAAGCAGAGCGGCAGCAAAGAGTCCACAGAATGAGAGACGAGAAGCGAGCCGCAGCCTCTCGTGCACGGACGCCGCCGACGAGGATGGGGAAAGGCACCCGTTGCACCGCCCGACGAAACGCCCATAAACCGCACAGCCCTCAGTCATCCTTGTACGCAGGCGGCGCCTCGCCCGCCCCTCGCAGCGCGTGCTGGCTCGTGATGTCGCGGTCCTCCTCCTCGTCCTCGCTCGCGCGGCCGTGCAGGAGCCTCGCGCCGTCGCTGCTGCGCCGAGCGTGCTCGCCCGACTGCGAGCGCCGCTGCCACGCGTTGCTGTGCCGCGTGCTGTCGGCGGCCGAGCGCCCGTCGTCCTCGTCCTCGTCGTCGTCCGACCCGACGTGGAAGACGGCGCCGTCGCGACGCTCCTCGCCGACCGAGTTGCGCCCGACGCGCCGCATCGCGTGCGAGTTCTTGCGGTCGCCGCCGCTGTCGTCCTCGTCGTCGTCGCGGTCCTCGTCGGCGAGGAGCTCGTCCTCGAGGTCGTACGTCTCGGCGTCGGCCTCGTCGAGCGGCACCTCGTCGCTGAGCGACAGGCGCCGGTTGCTCCCAGCCGGGCGCCACAAGTACGCCACGGCGAAGAAGACGGCGGCGAAGAGGAGCGAAAGCCAGCCGTCGAGGAGGAGCCAGCGCGTCTGCCACGTGCGCGCCGGGAACGACGGCGACAGGCGCGACGAGAAGGCGATGGACGAGGCGACGAAGAAGAGGAGGATGAGGGTCGACGCGACGACGAGGATGTAGTAGAGCCGGACGAACACTGCGGGTCGTCGAGCCGTCAGCGAGGGCGAGCGGAGGAGAGGCGGGAAGAGGGGAAGGGGACGCACTCGTGCGCTTGTACTTCTGTCGCCGAGCGTTGAGGTCCGAGATGGTCGAGCTCAGCGAGTAGAGGACCCACATGAGGAAGACTGTGAGGGTGACCGCGAGCGGGAGGACGAAGAAGAAGACGAAGAAGACGGTCGACGAGAGCGGGATGGTGGCCGCCCCGACCGAGTACCTGTCGTCCGAGAAGCCGAGTCAGCACGTGCGCCTCGTCGGCACAGAGCAGCGAGAGAAGAGGAGAGACGCACAGGAGGCCAAAGGTGAAGTGGAAGACGGCGAGGAGGCGGACCTTGGCCATGGCGCTGCCGAGGCTCGGGCGCACGACGCTCAGGCCCATGCTCGCGATCGTCAACAGGTACAGGCTGACGCTGGTCCTCGCCGCGTTGAGGGTCGACACGATGAAGAGGTAGGCGCCGGCGACGCCTGGATGGCCCGTGTTGTTGAGGTAGCGGAAGTAGAGCCACGAGAACAGATGCTCGACGACGAGGAGGGCGACGACGGCCGTGATGTACCGCTGGAGGGGCAGGAGGTCGCGGCGGTAGACGTAGCACAGCGCGCTCCAGGCGATGGCGGTGCCGAGGTAGGCGAAGAACAGGACCTTGTAGAACTGCGCGCGGATGCTCGAGCTCGTCAGCGCGCCGCTCGCTTAGAACGCTCAGATTCTGGAAAGGTGGGAGAGGGAGAGACGCACTGCGACCTTGGGGTACTCGGCTGCCGGGAGGTGCCCGCCGAACACGTTCTCGAAGTCGACGACGCCGGTGAAGCTCGTGTTCCTGGTCGCGCCCTCGAGGAGGAGCGGCACCGTCGCGACGCAGTAGTAGCCCGTGCTGCCAACGTCGTAGCGGAAGGGCCCTCGCGACGTTTGGCGCTCGCCCGAAGCCGAGGGGACGGCGTCGAACCGGACCGACGAGGTCGAGATGCTCGTCTCGTCGGGCGTGCCAGGCGCGGTGAGGAAGAGGCCGAGCTGCTCGGTCGTGCAGAGCCCGGCCGTTTGCGCCTCGATCGTGCAGATGTAGATGCGCTGCAGGACGAAGAGAGTGTCAGCACGCTGTGCTCGCCGACGCCAACGAGGAGAGAGTGAGCGAGCGAGGACGCACATCGGCGGACCAGTCGTTCTTGCCACCCTGCCCGTCTGCGCCGACGCCGAGCCACTGGGCATCGTCCCACTCGAAGAAGGCGAGGGCGAGCTGCCCTCGAGATGACGGCGAGAAGAGGACTGCGAGGTTGCGGGAGAGCGGGAGATACGGCCGTCAGCTCGAGGCGCCGCTGCAGGTCCCGGGGAGGAGAAGGACGCACCTTCGATGTACGGGTCCTGTGCTCCACCGCCGCCGTACATGCCGCTGCATACTTGTCGCACCTGCAGGAGGGGGAGAGTCAGCTCGTGGACGAGCTTGTGGGGAGGGAGGCGAGAGCGGGAGGAGCTCACCTCGTCCTGGTCCGTGACGAGGACCTGGTAGCCAAGCGCGCAGGGCAGGAGCATGCCCAAGAGCACGAGGAGCGGCAGCACGGCTGCTGACCGCGTCCAGCGTGACATCGGGCCGGGACGAGGTGGTCGGGTTGGAGGAGGCGAGGCGAGGGCGGAACGGACGCGTCCAGCGCGTGTCGGCGAGTGCAAGGGCCGCTGAGAGAGTGCTGCGAGGCGGTAAGCGCACTGAGCTGCACGCGTCGAGAGCGTGAGGAGCGAGGAGCGGTTGCGAGCGAGCGGCCGCAGCTGCGCCCGCTCGAGAGAAGGTTGCCCGCCGCATGCACTCACTCCAGCCTTGTTCTTCAGCTTCCGAGTGCAGAGAGCCGACAGCAGATAGATGCAGTGCAGCTCGACAAGCTCTACGAACCCGCTCGCGCAAAAGCCGACAACGGTGCCGCTCGTTCCTCCTCCTCCGGGCTCCTCCTCACGGCGTGACCGCAACGTCGCCCCGCTCCCACGCGTCGAAGAAGGTGCGCCGCTGCGTGACAGGAATGCCCCTGCACGACGTGAGGTTGAGGTTGTTGAGGTGCGGGCACGAGCTGAGGACGGTTGCGAGGAACTTGGCTGCGCGCGAAGGAGAGGAGGACGCTGTTCGTCAACTTCGGCGAGCGAGCGACGGCACGATCAGCAGGATGAAGAGGGACGCACTTGAGATCCTCGTCTCGGCGACGTGAAGCGCTCGAAGCTCGGTGCACGCTGCGATCGAGCCGGCGGCGTCGTCCGTGATGCGCGAGGAGTCGAGGACGAGGCTGCGCAGGCGAGGCGGCTCGTACGGTGCGGCGTCGCCGTCGGCGAGCTCGTCACCGTCGAGAGGCGGGAGGAGGGTCTCGAGATGGTGCGACTGGACGGGGAGGGTGAGGTCGAGGTGCTGCGGGCGAGGGAGCCGTCAGCCTCGAGCGCAGAGCAGGGAGGAGGAAGGGAAGCGACGCACAAGGCACCTGCGCCCGACAACCTCGATGAACCGACTCAGCGGCTGGTGCGACTTGCCGAGGTCCCAGCATTGGAAGAGCGAGACGCTCTCGAGCCCCTCGAGCGCCTCGAGGTGCGGCAGCAGCCGCGTCAGGACGGCGTCGGTCAGCCCGGGCGACTTGGCCGACGTGCTGGGGATGCTGCCGAGCTTGAGGGTGCGGAACCGGCGCCGCTCGTCGTCGGGTCGCTGGGACAACGGCTTGAGGAAGCCCTCGAGCGTGACCGGCGAGAGCGGCAGGCCCGACGCCACGAGCTTCTCGAGGCGCCACTCGGGAAGCGTGTGTAGGGCCGACGAGATGAAGTCGAGCGTCTTGAGGTTCGAGTGCGACACGTCGAGGCGCTCGAGCGTCGGCGCGCAGAGCGAGAGGAGGCGGCCGATCGACGAGTCGGACACGTCGGTCGAGCGGACCTTGAGCGTGCGCAGGCGGCTCAGAGGGACGTGCCGCCAGCCAAGTGCGGCATCTGCGAGGAGGCCAACGAGTCAGCGAGAGAGCCCGAGACGAGCTCTCGAGACGAGCGAGGTCGTGGGGGCTGAGATGGGAAGAGGACGCACCGGTCGAGTCGGTGACGAGCTTGGCGACGTTCTTGTCGGTGAGGGCCTGGACGTTGGCGAGCTTAAGGACCTCGAGATTCTTGCAGCGGGCGAAGAGGGACGTGAGGCCCTTGAGCGTGACGGCCGTGAGGCTGAGGTTGACGACCTTGAGCCGGTCCTCGCTCGCCTTGGACAGCGCGATGATGGCGGAGTCGCCGACCTTGGTGCACCCTTTGACGTTGAGGCGCTCGAGCGAGGGGAGCTTGGCGAGGATGGTGGCGAGGTTCTTGTCGGTGAGCGAGGCGTGCGAGTTGAGGTCGAGGTCGGCGAGGGCGGTGCACTGCGGGATGCGCGCGAGGAGGACGGCCGGCGCGCTCGTGCTGCTGAGCGACAACCTCGTCGTATTTGGGTGGAAGAAGAGGGCCGCGACGGCGAGGACCGAGATGCCCGGGTCGGCCGGCGCGTCGAAGCTCTCGCGCGTCGTCTGCTCGAGGACGAGGCGCAGGAGCCGGTTCGACACCTCGCTCGGGAGCGACTGGATGAACTCGCGCAGGTGCCGAGACTCGGCTGCGCGAGCTGGGTCGCGGTCCGGGTCCCACCCGACGTTGCTCCTCGAGGACGATGCCGCCGCCGTCCCACGCCCGCCGCTTGCGCCGCCGCTCTCGCGCTCCTGGACCCGCACCGCCTCGTAAAGGCCGCTCGCCGACGCCTCGAGCGCCAGCTCGCGCAGCGACCGGACGCCGACTCGGGCCGACCGGGTCGACAAGTACGACGCGCCGCCGCCGGCGTGCTCGGCGAGGAGCTGGGCCTGCGCGTGCCGTACCGAGAGGTCGGCAGTCGTGGCGGACCCGATCTCGAGTGCACGTCGGTAGCGCTTGGACGGGCGAGAGGGGCGACCGCCGCCCGAGGGGGTGCTGCTGCGCTTGGGCGGCATGGCGAGCGGCGGGACGGGCGGCGGGTGGTCGAGGGGCTGGCGAGGATAGGGATGCTCTGCTGTGCGCGGCGCTGGCGGTGCTCGGTCGCTGTCGGGACGAGGAGCGGACGGCGAGGAGCTCGGTGCTGATGAGACGGCGAGGCGGTGTCGGACAATGTCGCCTGCGCCTTCGCCTGCCTGCTCCTAAGTTGTTCTCGTGCTCATTCTCATACTCTCATACGGCTGGAGACGAGCCAGCCAAGACGGCGGGGCAAACGAGCTCTCGTTCGACCATGCATCGACCTCCTCGTCCAGCTCTACTCGCGCGGTCAGCTCTCTAGCTTGACGAGCATTCTGTGCGCATGAGCGAGTTGCAGGAGAGCTCGTCCACAGCCGCCGCTACCGCCCGAACGAGATGCCGTACCCTCCTCCAGGCTGTTCCTGCAGTTTGAAGTTGTCGGTCGACAGCCCGAACTTGCCTGCGCGCAGAGAGACGACAGCGTCAGCCTTGTGCACGTGCACGAGGAGGAGACGAGGAGAAGTGGACGCACCGAGCACCATATTGCCGAGGTCCTTGAGCTTGCCGACGACCTCGTCCTTCTCCTTGGCCTGCTGGTCCTCGATCTTCTTGGGCAGCCGCGCCTGCGCGACCTTGATCTGCTTGACGAGGATGGGCGAGTTACCGGGAAGGTTTGCGAGCGTGGTGAAGTCTGTACGTCGTGATGTATCAGCTCCGTCCGCTTCACGAGCGCGAGCAGGAGAGCAAGAGGCGGGCGCACCTTCGAGCGAGGCGGTCAGGCTGCCCCAACTCCCGATGGCCTCGTTAGCGAGCGCGCGTCGGTGTATCGCCTTGGCGTAGTCGGCCTTGTCCTCGAGAGCTGCAGGGACGAGAGGGGCGTGAGCGGCGGGCGGGCACGGTGGAGCGGAGAGGGACGGGGACGCACCATCGTCGCACGCCGACACGGCCTCCTTGTAGCGCTCCTGCATACACGAGCGACATGTTAGTGCGTGAGGAGACTGGCCAACATGCGGAGGAAGAAGAGACGCACGAGCTTGAGGAGGCACGCAGCAATGTTGGCGGAGAGGATGGCGCGCAGCTCGCTCAGCTCGTCCAGCTCCGCCGCCTCGTCCACCTCGCCCTCGCGCACGCTCGCCGACACGGCTCGCCCCTGGTCGCTCACGTCCTGCTCCTCGGGAAGCGCCTTCTCCTTGCCCTTGACGCTGCGCCGCCGGACGGGGAGCTCGGCGAGGCCCTCGCGGTACGTCTCGAGCGCGAACGACCAGCGCCCTTGGCCAAACTCGGTATTGCCGCGCTGCTTGAGGGCCTGAGCCCGGTCGAGGAGGTCCTGTGTGCGAAAAGGGCGAGGGCGAGGCGGAAAGGGAGAGAGTCGGGAGCGGACGAGGGTCAGCTCGGGAACAGCGGTGTCGGGGAGCTCAAGTGGGACATGAGAGAGACTTGGACGCACTCGAAGCTCTGACGGAGTCCACCAGTTGTCCTCCTCGTCGCTGTCGTCGTCAGACTCGTCATCGGCTGATGAGCTGGTGGGCTGCTCTGGCGTGGCGAGGACGACTGGTGCTGGCGCAGGCGGGGTGGGAGAGGATGTGCTGGGTGTCGGCTCGTCGTCTGGAAGCTCCTCGAAGCGGCTGGAGGGCGATGCGGCCATGATGCGCGTCGAGGTTGGGCGAGGGGGAGCGGGCCGACGAGGTGGTCGGCGGGGCGGGCTCAGGCGGGACTGTGCCGGCGGGTGTTCTGGATGTAGATCTGAGGTGCACGCAGTGGAGCTAGCTAGAGTGCTTCTGCGAGGCACGGCTGCGGTGGGCGAGGTGCGACTCCCCGTCGACCTCCTCGCTCCCTCGTCGGCTCGCTTCTCCCCTCTCACCGCAAAGCCGCGCTCAGGGGCTACAGGCCGGGCTTCTCGCTGGCTCATAGTACCGCCTCGGTCCAGCTTGCGCTGTGCTGCACGGCCTACTCGCTGTCGCTCCTCGCTTCCTCGGCGCGACTCGTCCTGGCTCTGCCCGCCGCCTCTGTCCCCCGCTCGTGCGGGCTCGTCGCCGTGCAGGCTGCCCGAGTCTGGCGGCCGACTCGCTATTCTCGGCGCGCACGGTGAGCTGGGAGGAGCCGTTCAAGGTCGGCCGCTTCTCCTTCTCCTCCTCCGCGCCTTCCGCTTCCGGCGCCTCACGACGGCCGCACCCAGTCGAATACGGGAAGGGCCTCTACGCAGGCCGACTCTGAGCGCTCGAGTTTATCCAAACACGGCGCGCGAGCGTGAGTGGGCGATCGAGCATGAGCGTCAAGGTGCGTGGCTCTCAGTCGTCCGTCGCCCTCCCGGCTCTCAGGGCGATGACCCTCGTTCGTGAGTCTTCGCTGACCGGCTCTCGGACGTGCGCAGGCTCTCCCTCCCTCCAGCCACGGGACCGCGGCAGCTGCATCAGCTCGACTCGCACCTCTGCCTTCTTCCTCCCGCCCTCGCTCTTGCCGCCCCTCTCGCTTCGCCCAGGTCGACGTCGGCCCTCCTCCGCCCTCCTTCGCCTTCGCCTGCACCGACTGAGACTGCTGGCCAGTCTCTCGCCTACCTCGACCGTCCTCACCGACCTGCCCGACCTCCTCGCACCATGCCGTCCTCCCTCGCCTCTCTCGCCCTCCTCGGCCTCCTCGCCCTCTCGCCTCTCGCCGCCGCTCGTCCAGCACCGACGAGCACGCAGCAGGCCAGGCGCTCGTTCCAGACGCCGTCGCTCGACCTCCCGCCGCCGCAGTACCTGGAAGATGCGGCGGTGAGGAGCGCCATCGCCAACATGGCGGCGGCGGCGCAGGCGTCCGCCGCCGTCAAGGCCCGCCGGTCGGGCCTCGACAACATCATCGACGTCGACATCCAGAAGCGCGGCGACAAGGCCGACGGCGACACGCTGCTGAAGCGCGGCGCCTGCCTCGACTCGACGGCCGACGACATGCTCATCTCGTCCCTCTTCCACTACGGCGGCGCCG
>Ga0308169_10005610_pt1 | contig 11333 bp, 7 predicted proteins | sample PhyBR1_2_FD_202139 | JGI IMG/M metagenome (GOLD analysis project Ga0308169, IMG submission 202139) | Phyllosphere microbial communities from UC Gill Tract Community Farm, Albany, California, United States - DLSLSB.R1 | ecosystem: Host-associated > Plants > Phyllosphere > Unclassified | place... | reverse complement strand
GACGATCATGCGCCCGCCCAGCGCCGCCAGCTTGTCGTGCAGGCTGCCGGTGGTGTCGCTGTCTTCGATGGCGATGCGCTCGACCAGCAGCATCGGGCCGGTGTCCAGGCCTTCTTCCATCTGCATGATGGTGACGCCGGTGTCGGCGTCGCCGGCTTCGATCGCGCGGTGGATCGGCGCAGCGCCGCGCCAGCGCGGCAGGATCGAGCCGTGGATGTTGATGCAGGGTTTGATGTCGAGAGTGGAGCGCGGCAGGATCAGGCCATAGGCCGCGACCACCATCACGTCGTAGTCCAGGGCCAGCAGGCGCTCGTGCGCGGCCTTGGCCTCGCTGGCGCGCTGCGGGTCCTTGCTGTCCATGCGCAGCGACAGCGGCTGCAGCACCTCGATGCCATGCGCGAGGGCGACCTGCTTGACGCTGGAGGCCTGCAGCTGCATGCCGCGCCCGGCCGGACGGTCCGGCTGGGTCAGCACCAGCGGAATCTCGAAGCCGGCGCTGATCAGCTCGCGCAAAGCGACGGCAGCGAACTCGGGCGTACCGGCGAAAACCAGCTTCATGCGCGGTGTCCGGCAGTTTTTGGACCGGATTCGCGCATCGCGCGTTCTTCCTTCAGCAGCTTGGTCTTGATGCGGTTGCGCTTGAGCGGCGACAGGTATTCGACGAAGACCTTGCCCATCAGGTGATCCATCTCGTGCTGGATGCAGACCGCCAGCAGGCCGTCGGCCTCGAGCTCGAAGGGCTTGTTGAACTGGTCGACCGCTTTCACCTTCACGCGCGCCGGACGCTCGACGCCGTCGTAGATGCCCGGTACCGACAGGCAACCTTCATCGTAGATTTGCTTCTCGGGGCTGGCCCAGACGATTTCCGGGTTGATGAAGACCATCAGCTGGTCATGGGTCTCGCTGACGTCGATCACGATCAGGCGCTCGTGCACGTCGATCTGGGTCGCGGCCAGGCCCACGCCGGGCGCGTCGTACATGGTCTCGGCCATGTCGGCCACCAACTTCTCGAGGCGATCGCCGAACTCGGTGACCGGTTTGGCGACCTTGTGCAGGCGGGGATCGGGATAGCGCAGGATGTTCAGTAAGGCCATGTCAGTTCGGTTGATTCAATAGGTGTTTCAGAATGTCGGATTCCCTGAAATGCAACACACCGCCTCCGCAGCCGGAAGCGGTTTATCTTGCTAGTTCAAGGATTTCTCGGCAGAATTAATTCAATTCGGCAACCTTCCGGTCCCCTAATCGGTTCTTCGATCCGCCGAGCAGTGAGGACCGGGGCCGTGGCTGGCCGCACATTACGGACTCTTTGATGAAAAATTTTAGCACAGGCGCCGCCTGCCCGCTCCTGGCTCGCAGCGCCATGGCGGCTGCGCTCGCATCCTGCCTGGCCTTTACGAGCGCTTCGGCCCTTGCCGCGCCTGAATGCAAATTCCGCGCAAACGCGCCGGACCAGCACAAGGTGGTCAAGCGCGACACCCTGTGGGACATCTCCGGCGCCTTCCTCGAGCATCCGTGGTGCTGGCCCCAGGTCTGGGGCATGAACCGCGACGAGATCCGCAATCCGCACTGGATCTACCCGGGCCAGATCATTTATTTCGACCGCCAGCATGGCCGCCTGACCCTGGTCAAGCCCGGCCAGGGAAGCGGTGCCGGCGAGCCGCCGCTGGCGCGTTTGTCGCCCCAGTTGCGCACCGAGGACATGGGGCAGAACAATGCCGTGCCCTCGATCCCGGCCAGCGCGATCGAACCCTACCTGACCCAGCCGCTGGTGGTCGAGGCCGATGCCCTGGCCGGCGCGGCGCGCATCGCCGCGGCCCAGGAAAACCGCCTCACGCTGGGCGAGGGCGACCGTGTGTATGTGCGCGGCGACCTGCATGGCGCGACCGTGTTCCAGATTTTCCGCCCGGGCAAGGCCTTGATCGATCCGGATACCGGCAAGGTCCAGGCGTACGAGGCCGAGTACGTCGGGGCGGCGCGCCTGGCGGCCGAAGCCAGGCCGGGCATCGATGTCAGTACCTTCGCGATCACCCGCTCGGCCAAGGAAATCATGATCGGCGACCGCCTGCTGCCGACGCCGCCCGAGCCGGTGCGCAACTACGCCCCGCACGCGCCGCAACAGCCGGTGATGGCGCGCGTGATGTCGCTCGGCGTGGATGGCAACTATGCCGCCCAGAGCCAGGTCGTGACTGTCAACCGGGGCACGCTTGACGGACTCGATATCGGCGCCGTGCTGGACCTTTATCATCTCGGGCAGACCTTGCCGGACCCGGAACACAAAGGCTTCCTCGGGATCGGCAAGGGCACATTGCGCTTGCCGGACGAGCAGTATGGCGAACTGTTCATATTCCGGGTTTTCGGGCACGTCTCGTACGGCCTGGTCATGCAAGTGACGGCGCCGGTACAGGTCGGCGACGTGGCGAAATCACCGGAGTAACAACGCCGTGCAGGACACGGACCCTATCACCCAGGCAACACCGTCCGTGTCCCCGCTGCCAGCCGACCAGCTGGCGGCATGGCTGCGCCTCGAGCGCACGCCCGGCATCGGACCGCGCAGCGCACACATCCTGCTGGCCGCTTTCGGCAGTCCCGGCGCCATCTTCGCGGCCGGGCACGCGGCGCTGCTCGAACACCTCTCGCCCGCCCAGGCGCGCGCGTTGAGCCTGCCGGCATCATCCGGTACCCAAGGCATCATCGACGCAACGCTGGCCTGGCGCGAACAGCCCGGCCATGCGGTGCTGGCGCTGGGCGAGCCCGGCTATCCCGAACTGCTGGCGAACATCCCCGATCCGCCGCTGCTCCTCTATATAAAAGGGCGTGCCGAATTGCTGGCGGCGCCTGGCCTGGCCATCGTCGGCAGCCGCAACGCCAGCACCCAGGGCAAGGCAAATGCCGGCGCCTTCGCCGAAGCCTTGTCAGGCGCCGGCTTGTGCATCGTGTCCGGCCTCGCGCTCGGGATCGATGCCGCCGCGCACGAGGGCGCCTTGCGTGCACGTGGGAGCACGGTCGCCGTGATCGGCACCGGGCCCGACATCGCCTATCCGCGCCGCAACCGCGCATTGTTCGAACGCATCGGACAGGACGGTTGCATCGTCAGCGAATACCCGATCGGCACGCCGCCCCTGCCGGGCAATTTTCCGAAGCGCAACCGGATCATCAGCGGTCTCGCGGCCGGCGTGCTGGTGGTCGAAGCGGCGGCCCAGTCGGGCTCGCTGATCACGGCGCGCCAGGCCGCCGAACAGGGCAGGGAGGTGTTCGCGATTCCCGGCTCGATCCATGCTGCATTGGCCAAGGGTTGCCACCTGCTGATCCGCGAAGGCGCCAAGCTGGTCGATACGGCGGCCGACGTGCTCGAGGCGCTGGCATCGTCGCCGCTCGTCGACTGGTCTGCGCTCCATCGGACCGCGCCGCCTGCGCCGGCCAGGCAAGCCGCGAGCGGACATGCCGGCGACGACCTGCTCGCCGCCCTCGGCCATGATCCGATCGATCCCGACGCCTTGCTGGACACGCTGAACATCAGCGCCGCCGGCCTGAGCAGCCGCCTGCTGATGCTGGAGCTCGATGGCATGGTGGAGCGCTTGCCCGGAGGCCGGGTACAACGCGTGGTCAAATGAGGTGGCAAAGTGTATAAGGCCTATAAACCACAGTGATGTTTCCCGACAGCAGTCTAGGCCGTGCGACCCTTGTGCCCCGGCGAGCTTAACTGCTACAGTAGCGTCACCATGTTCGACATCCTAGTCTACCTCTACGAGACGTACTATCGTCCCGATGCCTGCCCCGAGCCGGCCGCCCTGGCACGCAAGCTGTCTGCCGTCGGTTTCGACGATGTCGAAATTTCCGAAGCGCTGGACTGGTTGAACGGCCTGACGGAAATGGCCAGTGCAGTCGACCCGGCCCTGGAATCCAGCGGCACGCGTTTTTATATCGCCCAGGAAGTCGATGTGCTCGGCAGCGCCGCCGTCGGCTTCATCCAGTTCCTCGAACTGGCCGGGCTGCTGTCCGCGTCGCAGCGCGAAATCGTCATCGAACGCGCGCTGGCGCTGGACGAAGCGCCGGTCACGCTGGGCAAGCTGAAGATCATCGTCCTGATGCTCCTGTGGAGCCAGGGCAAGGAACCGGACGCGCTGATGTTCGACGACCTGTTCGGTTCGGACGAAGAAGACGCCGCGCCGCGCCTGCTGCACTGACCGGTTTTTACAGACACACACACACATCGAACGGGGCTGCGGCCCCGTTTTTTCTTGCGCTGAAGCAAGATCAAGCGTATTTTCCCCATAGACATGCAAGCAGAGTCTACTTGCGGATTGCGCGGCAACCCGCTTATCATTGGCCGCACCCTGACCAACTGTTACCAATAAGCTATCAATGGGGTGGAACCGATCGCCAATTGCGATACCCGCCCTGTGCAGCCGATACGTAGAGAACCCCTTATGACCAAAGCCCTCATCATTGCCGAGAAGCCCTCCGTGGCGAATGACATCGCCAAGGCGCTCGGCGGCTTTACGAAGCACGATGAGTACTTCGAATCCGACCAGTACGTGCTCTCGTCCGCCGTCGGCCACCTGCTCGAGATCGCGGTGCCCGAGGAATACGATGTCAAGCGTGGCAAGTGGAGCTTCACCCACCTGCCGATGATTCCCCCGTACTTCGCGCTGAACCCGATCGCCAAGACCGAATCGCGCCTCAAGGTGCTGAACAAGCTGATCAAGCGCAAGGACGTCTCCACCCTCATCAACGCATGCGACGCGGGCCGCGAAGGTGAGCTGATCTTCCGCCTGATCGCCCAGAATGCGAAAGCCAAGCAGTCGGTCAAGCGCCTGTGGCTGCAGTCGATGACGCCGAACGCGATCCGCGACGGCTTTGCCCACCTGCGCAGCGACGAAGAGATGCTGCCGCTGGCCGATGCCGCGCGCTGCCGTTCCGAAGCGGACTGGCTGATCGGCATCAACGGCACCCGTGCGATGACCGCCTTCAACTCGAAGGAAGGCGGCTTCTTCCTGACGACGGTCGGCCGGGTGCAGACCCCGACGCTGTCGATCGTGGTCGAACGCGAGGAAAAGATCCGCAAATTCGTTGCACGCGACTACTGGGAAGTGCGGGCCGAGTTCAAGTGCGATGCCGGCGTCTACGAAGGCCGCTGGCTGGACACCAAGTTCAAGAAGGACGAGAACGATCCGGAAAGGCGCCCCGAGCGGCTGTGGACCAAGGCCGAGGCCGAGGACATCGTCGCGGCTTGCCTGGGCAAGCAGGGTAATGTCACTGAGGAATCGAAGCCGACCACCTCGATGGCGCCGGCCCTGTTCGACCTGACCTCGCTGCAGCGCGAAGCCAACGGCCGCTTCGGCTTCTCGGCCAAGAACACGCTGGGCCTGGCCCAGGCGCTGTACGAGAAGCACAAGGTGCTGACCTATCCGCGTACCGATGCGCGCGCACTGCCGGAAGACTACATCGACACCGTCAGGACGACCCTGGGCGTGCTGAAGGAAAACCCGAATTACCACCAGTTCGCCAAGCAGATCCTGGACAAGGGCTGGGTCAGGCCGAACAAGCGCATCTTCGACAACAGCAAGATTTCCGACCACTTCGCCATCATCCCGACCGGCGTGGCGCCGAAGAATTTGTCGGAGCCGGAACAGAAGCTGTACGACCTGGTCACGCGCCGCTTCATGGCCGTGTTCTTCCCGGCCGCCGAGTTCCTGGTCACCACCCGCTTCACCGAAGTCGAGGGCCACCAGTTCAAGACCGAGGGCAAGGTGATGACCAACCCCGGCTGGCTGGCCGTGTACGGCAAGGACACCACCGGCGACGACAAGGACGGCGCCAGCCTGGTGCCGGTGGCCGAGGGCGAAAAAGTGCTGGCGGAGAAGCTCAACGCCAACGGCCTGGTCACCAAGCCGCCCGCGCGCTACAACGAAGCGACCCTGCTGTCGGCGATGGAAGGCGCGGGCAAGCTGGTCGACTCGGACGAACTGCGCGACGCCATGGCCGGCAAGGGCCTGGGCACGCCGGCCACGCGCGCGGCCATCATCGAAGGCCTGCTGAACGAGAAATACCTGCTGCGCGAAGGCCGCGAGATGATCCCGACCGCCAAGGCGTTCCAGCTGATGACCCTGCTGCGCGGCCTGGGCGTGAACGAGCTGACGGCGCCGGAATTGACCGGCGAGTGGGAGTACAAGCTGTCGCAGATGGAGAAGGGCCAGATCACGCGCGACGAGTTCATGCGTGAGATCGCCGAGATGACCGAGATCATCGTCAAGCGCGCCAAGGAATACAACAACGACACGATTCCGGGCGAGTACGCGACGCTCAGGACGCCGTGCCCGAACTGCGCCGGCGTGGTCAAGGAAAACTACCGCCGCTTCGCCTGCACCAAGTGCGAATTCTCGATGACCAAGGTGCCGGGCGGGCGCCAGTTCGAGATCGAGGAAGTCGAGGAACTGCTGCACAACCGCACCATCGGTCCGCTGCAGGGCTTCCGCTCGAAGATGGGACGTCCGTTCGCGGCGATCCTGCGCATCGTGCGCGACGAGGACATCCGCAACTACAAGCTGGAGTTCGACTTCGGCCAGGACCAGGACGAGGGCGAGGAGGGCGAAGGCGTCGACTTCACCGGCCAGACCCCGCTCGGCCCCTGCCCGAAGTGCAACGGCAACGTCTACGAGATGGGCCTGGCCTATGTGTGCGAACACCAGGTGGCCAAGCCCAAGACCTGCGATTTCCGCAGCGGGCGCATCATCCTGCAGCAGGAGATCCTGCCCGAGCAGATGGCCAAGCTGCTGAACGAAGGCAAGACCGACCTGCTGCCGGGCTTCATCTCGCAGCGCACGCGCCGTCCGTTCAAGGCCTACCTCGTGCGCGGCAAGGATGGCAAGATCAGCTTCGAGTTCGAGGAGCGCAAGGGCGCCAAGCCGCCGGCCAAGGGCAAGGCGGCCGACGCTGCGGAGGGAGACGACGCCGCGCCGAAGACCAGCGCCCGCAAGCCTGCCGCCAAGGCTGCCGCCAGCAAGACGGCCAAGAGCACGACCAAGAGCACGGCCACCAAGACCGCAGCCGCGCGCAAGGCCCCGGCCAAGCGCGCCACGGCCCGGAAGGTGGTTGCCGGCGAGTGAGTCGGCGGCCCCGGCGCCGGGCCTCAGCTTTGATGAAAACCGCAGCCTGGCTGCGGTTTTTTTTCGTCCATATCAAACAGCGACATTGTTCCGTGTCAAAAAACTGACGAATTTGTGCTTTTTGGAAACATGTTGTCTCAAATACTGTATATTTCCATGTCGCAACTTATGCGTTAAAAACGATTTTGCCGACATCGAACCCTGAACCATTCCCGCTGACAATCATGAGAATATCCGACCTGAAAATCGCGACCCGCCTCCATCTCGGCTTCGGCGCGGTGCTGGTAGTGTTGATCGCGCTGGTAAGCCTGGCGTACACGAATTTCGCGCGGCTGGGCAGCGCCAATAACATGAACGTCCACACCTACCAGGTGCTGGGCGAGGTCGACGCCGCACTGACGAGCCTGATCAATATCGAGACCGGCGAGCGCGGCTTTGCGCTGACCGGCAAGGACGCTTCGCTCGAGCCCTACAACAGCGGCAAGGCCGAGTTCCTCAAGCACCTGGGCGCGGCACGCAAGCTGACCGCGGACAATCCGCGCCAGCAGGAGCGCCTGCAGCGTCTGGCCGACGAAGAGAAGAAGTGGCTGGACAGCGCGGTCGACCCGGCCATCAAACTGCGCCGCGCGGGCAGCGACGCCGAGATGGGTCCGGTGGTCGAGCTCGAGCAAGCCGGCAAGGGCAAGCAGAGCATGGATGCGATGCGCCAGCTGGTGGCCGACATCAAGGGTGAGGAATCGAGCCTGATGGAGCAGCGCGCCACCACCGTGCTCGACCTGGAAGCGACCATGTCGCGCACTTTGATCGGCGGCGGCGTCGCCGCGGTGGTGCTGGCGCTGGCGATGGCGGTCTGGCTGGGCCGTAATATCACGGCGCCGCTGGCGTATGCGGTGGACGTCGCCAAGCGCGTGGCCAAGGGCGACCTGACCGCGCGCGTCGAGGTGCGCTCGAAGGACGAGACCGGCGAGCTGATGGGCGCGCTGAAGGAGATGAACGCGTCGCTGCTGGACATCGTGACCCGTGTGCGCGCCGGCACCGATACCATCGCCACCGCATCGGGCGAAATCAATTCGGGCAACCAGGACCTCTCCAGCCGCACCGAGCAGCAGGCCAGCTCGCTGGAAGAGACCGCGTCGTCGATGGAAGAACTGACCTCGACCGTGAAGCAGAACGCCGACAACGCGCGCCAGGCCAACCAGCTGGCCGCGACCGCGTCCGCGATCGCCGTGCGCGGCGGCGAGGTGGTGGCCCGGGTGGTCGACACCATGGGTTCGATCAACGACTCGGCGCGCCGCATTGCGGACATCATCACCGTCATCGACGGCATCGCCTTCCAGACCAACATCCTGGCGCTGAACGCGGCCGTCGAGGCGGCCCGCGCCGGCGAGCAGGGCCGCGGCTTCGCCGTGGTCGCGGGCGAAGTGCGCAACCTGGCGCAGCGCTCGGCCGCCGCCGCCAAGGAGATCAAGGGCCTGATCGGCGACTCGGTCGAGAAGGTCGAAGCCGGCTCGCGCCTGGTCGACCAGGCCGGCAATACGATGGAAGAGGTGGTGGGCAGCGTCAAGCGCGTGTCCGACATCATCAGCGAGATCGCCGCCGCCAGCGACGAACAGCGGGCCGGCATCGAGCAGGTCAACCAGGCGATCACCCAGATGGACCAGGTGACCCAGCAGAACGCCGCCCTGGTCGAGGAAGCCGCCGCCGCCGCCGATTCGATGCAGGAACAGGCGCACCAGCTGGCCGCGCTGGTCGGCACCTTCGAGACCGGGCAGGAAGCGAAGGCCGCCGCGCGTGCCCTGGCACCGGCGAAGCGCCCGGCCGGCACGGCCATGACGGTCAGGTCCGCCCCCGCCCGCGCGCAGGCGCCGGCACGCGCACGCGGCGCGCGGGCTTCGAAGCAGGAGCCGGTGGTGGCCGAAGAGGGTTGGGAAACCTTCTGATCCGTCGACCGGCCCGTCGGGACAATAAAAAACCGCGCATCGAGCGCGGTTTTTTTACGTCCTGAGCAGCAGGCTTATTCGTGCCAGTCTTCCTGCAGCGCGCGGATCGCAGCCTCGCCGTTGCGAATCGCCTTCACGCGGCGCACGATCTCGGCGCGCCAGGCTTCGTCGGCGTCCTGTTCGGCGTCGTCGCTGTCGGTGACCAACAAACGCATCAGCTCATGCTTTTCCGAAGCAGACAACTGCTGGATCTGAGCGGCCAGTTCAGCGACATTCGGCATGCGAGGCTCCTAAAAATGTATATAGCAGGTAATTATGACCAAATAATAACTTGAGATTTACCGGATGTCGACAGGCAGCATGTTGTCTGTGGGTTTCCTGTCTATCAGCTTGTTATCCGGGTCGATGCCGGCGCGCGCCGGACGGCTGGAAACCACCAGGGTGACGGTCTGGTCGCGCTTGTCCACCAGGCGCCGTTCGCGCGCCAGCGGGTTGCCGTCCTCATCGTCGACGCCGAATTCGATGTAGTCCTTGAGCGGCGCCGGCGACTCTTCGCCAAGCTCGCCGGCCCGCACCTTGGCGGCGCTGGCGTGGATGGTCACCTCGTACTTGCCGGACGTAAGGCGGCGAGCCTGGGCCGAATCGACGTGGTTCTCGTACAGGACGATGGATTCGAACAGGTCGTCGATCAGGTAGGCCTTGTCCGGCGGCGTGACCGCGCGCAGGCGCTCGACCAGCGTGGCGACGGTCGGGTAGGGCGGACCGCGGAAGGCGTGATCGACCAGCAGCTGGCGCAGCACGCCGTCGACCACGTCCTCGCCCAGCATGTCCTGCAGCAGGTACATCGCCAGGCTGCCCTTGCGGTAGTGGATGTAGTCCTGGTTCTCGTTCTGGGCCAGCGGCAGTTCCTTCTTGTGCTCGAGCGCGCGGCCCATCAGGTACAGCTCCAGGTCGTGGCGCAGGAAGCGCCGCATCCTGGCCGCGCCGAAGGTCTGCTTCATCGTCATCAAGGCGGTGTACTCGGACAGGCTTTCGGACAGCACGGTTGCGCCGCGGCTGTCGGCGCCGATGATCTGGTGCGCCCACCACTGGTGGCCGACTTCGTGCGCCGTCACGTAGTACGGGTAGTCGACATCGGTGCGCGAATCCGGATCGACCTTGGCAATGAAGCCGGCGCTTTCCGAGAACGCGATCGTGCCGGGCGCCGCCTGCGCATAGCTGCCGTAGCGCGGGAACTCGGCGATGCGCAGCTCGCGCTGCTGATAAGGCGAAAAGTGCTTCGAGCCGTATTCGAGCGCGGCCTTGGCGCCCCGGATCATGCGGTCGACGTTGAAGGCGTGGGCCGGGTGGTAGTAGACGTCGATGGTCACGTCCTGCCAGCGGTCGTGGCGCACTTCGTAGCGGGCCGACTGGAAGGTATAGAAATTCAGGATCGGCTTCTCCATCTTGAAATGGAAGAAGTGGCGGCCGCGGCTCATCCACTCCTGCTCGAGTGAGCCCGGCGCCACCACGGTCTGGTCCAGGGCGGTCGAGACGACGGCGTCGAAATTGATCCAGTCGGCGTCGTTGGCCAGGTAGTTGTTGGCGCGTGCGCTTTCGTCTTCGCGCGCGGCCATGCGCTCCTTCGGCGCGAGGCCGTGGCGCTTGCGGTCGCGGTCGTCGAGCAGCTCGGCGCTGGGCTGGTAGCCGATGTGCGGCAGGACCGCGTTGGTGAAATAGGTGCCGTTGGCGGCCACCGCGGTGTCGCGGCCCAGGCCGAGCACGCCGCCAGGCGCGTCGACCAGGTCGAACTCGAGCGCGAGACGGGCGCCCGGCGCGAGCGGGGTCACGAGCTGGTAGTGGTAGAAGCCGTGTCTGGCGTCGGCCGAAAGCAGGCGCGTCGCTTGCGACAGGCGCGTGGACAGCGCCGGGCCGGGCTGCTGGTACAGGATGATGTCGCGGATCGCTTGGGCGCTGCGGTTTTCGAGTTGATAGCTGCCCTTCACCTTCAGCGTGCGCTTGTCGGGCAGGATGTCGACCTGGAGATTGACATCGGCGATGCGCGGTTGCGCCAGTTTGGCGAAGCGCTTGTAGCGCAGCTCGTATTCGGCGCGCACGCTGTCGCGGTGCCAGGCGGTCTGGTAGGCGCCCAGGTGGTCGAGGTTGTACCACAGGAGGCCGCCGGTGCCGGCGAATACCAGCACACCGGCGCCGAACGCGCCCAGCACGCCCGGGGTGAGGCGCAGGCGCGCGAGCTGCAGGCGCTCCCTGAAACTGTCGCTGACGCCGCGCGGCCACAGGACCAGGG
>Ga0308169_10005609_pt1 | contig 11335 bp, 10 predicted proteins | sample PhyBR1_2_FD_202139 | JGI IMG/M metagenome (GOLD analysis project Ga0308169, IMG submission 202139) | Phyllosphere microbial communities from UC Gill Tract Community Farm, Albany, California, United States - DLSLSB.R1 | ecosystem: Host-associated > Plants > Phyllosphere > Unclassified | place... | reverse complement strand
CACGGTGACGCTTTGCGCTGAGGGTGACTTTTGAAGGGTCACGTTCGCCGCGAACGGTCACGGTGACACTTTGGGGGCGGGTCGCGTGCGCCCCGAACGGTCACCGTGACCCTTTGGTGCACCGCCGTTCCCAGCACGTTCACCTGCCTCGGCTACACAGCCCCCATGAGCGGACGCGAGGAAGCACGACGGCTGGGCCGGATCGCTGCCGGAGCGGGGGTCGCCGGCGTGGTCGGGGCCATCGGAGCAGGCGCCGGAGCCGGGTTCGTGGTCCTGCTCAAGCGCCAGGCGGCGCAGGCCCGGGCGCTGATCGGCAAGCCGCTCGGCGAGATCGCACCGGATGCGGACAAGGTCTACAAGAAGTCGTACGGCAACCCGGTCGAGCTCCTGATCCTGGGCGACTCCATCGCCGCTGGCCTCGGTGCCGAGGACGGTGACGGCACGCTCGGCGCCCGGCTGGCGAGGGGGATCGCCAAGAAGGCGCACCGTTCGGTGCGCCTCAGCACCGCCGCGATCGTCGGCAGCGAGTCGTGGCAGCTGCCGGAGCAGCTCGCCAGCCTGCTGCCCGACTACCGCCCCGACGTGGCGGTCGTCATCGTCGGCGGAAACGACGTCACCCACCGCGTGCCGGTCGCCGACTCCGTCAAGCACCTCACCGAGACGATCGAGGCGCTGCATGCGCTCGACGCCAGCGTCGTCGTCGGCACCTGCCCGGACCTCAGCGCCCTGCGGGCCGTGCCGCAGCCGCTGCGCTCGCTGGGTGGGCGCGCATCGCGGCAGCTTGCCGCCGCTCAGGCCGATGCGGCGCACAAGGCGGGCGCGTACGTCGTCTCGCTCGCCGACGTCGTCGGGCCGTTCTTCGTGACAAATCCCGACGAGATGTTCAGCCTGGACCGCTTCCACCCGAGTGCGGTCGGCTACAAGCGCACGGCCAAGGCGCTGCTGCCCTCCATCCTGGCGGCGCTCGGCATCCGCGACGACCTTCCCTTCGGCCATCAGGCGCCGGTCTTCGCCGACGCCGCGGAGGAGGTAGTGGTCGCGGCCACCCGCCGTACGGTCCTCCGGATGCGCGACACGCTGCCCGGCCGCACCCGCTGACGCCCTCCTGAGGACGAGCGGCACGGCACGGCCGCCACCAGCAGTGAGGGCCGTGCCGTGAGGAGTGTCCGCCCGTCAGTGCGGGACGACTGCGTAGTCGTCGTACTGGACCGGGGCGTACCGGTCGACGGCCAGGCCGGTCTGGCCCTCGGGGAACGTGCCATCGGTGATGGTGGTGACGGGCTTCCCGTCGACCAACGGCGTCAGCTGGTCGCCATCCACGCAGAGCGCGACGCGGTGCGACTGGTCGACGCCGAAGCCGTCCGGCAGCGTCCCGCTGGCGAGGACCTTGGTGGCGCCGTTGTTGATCCGGTCCTGCGGCAGATGCGCCTCCAGCCGCCAGGCGCCGGTGTCGTCGACCCAGAACCAGTAGCCGGTCCAGGTGTTGGTGCGCGGCGCCTTGGTGGAGTTGTACTCGTTGGTCACCCGGGCGGCGATTGCCGTGGAGGACTGCTGCTCGAGCCGGACCGTGGTCGCCACCGTGTAGTCCTGCCAGGTCCGGTCGCCGTAGAGCGTGATCGGGTACGGCGTACGCATCCAGGTCTTCGGGGTCTGCGTGATGACCTGGCGCAGGCACTTGCCGCCGGATCCGCTGCACTTCGCGGTCTCGAAGGCGCCCTCCATGTCGGAGAAGTACGTCGGCGTGGATCCGAGGGGATAGCCCTGGAAGTCGTCGCTCCCGTACGGCATGGGCGCCGAGGCGGGTGAGCTCGCGGTGCCCTTGGCGGCCTTGGCCACGGTGCTGAACGTGTACACCCGGCCGGGCTGCAGGGTGGCCTCGAAAGAGCCGTCCTTGACGACCGGGTCCGGCTCCGGGGCGAACCACTGCGCGTCAGTGCCGTTCTCGAGCACGGTGCTGACCGCGTGGACCGTCGCGCCGGAGAGACCCGCGCCGACCTGGAAGCGCACGGTCTGTGGCGCCGTCGCCGACGTCGTCTCAGCGATCACGCTCCAGTCTGCGCTCGCGCCGGGCGCCTTGAGCGCCACCGTGGTGCCGCCACCATCGAGGTAGGTGGAGGCCGAGTCGAGATACGACCAACCGGGCTGGGTGAACTGCGTGGTCTGGGCGACGGTCCACAGGCTGGCACCGACGTCGTAGGAGCCGGACCACGGCTCGTTGGCCTTCATCAGCCCACTGTCCTGGTACTGCACGGTCGGGTACCACGAGTAGACCGCCGGCCAGTTGATGAACGCGGTCATCTTCGAGTCGACGTACTCGTGGTTGATTTCCGAGCCGAGGCGCAGTGCGCCGGTCCGGTAGTTGTTCCAGCCGCTCTCGCTGGCCCACAGCTTCTTGCCCGACTCGATCGCGTCCGCGTTCGGGGTGCAGCGCAGGGCGCTGCACGGGTAGTGGATCCCGACCACGTCGACCGCCTTCATGAAGTCCGGATCGGCCTTCAGCTGGTCCATGACGCCATAGCCCGCCTCGTCGCCGGCGACGAGCTGCACGTCGGAGTACCCGGCGTCGTCCAGCTCCTTGCGGAACTGGACGAACCACGCGGCGTCGGGCTCGCGCTCGTTGCGACCGCCGAGATAGGAGATGTGGAGGTGGTGCTGCTCGGCGCAGCCCAACCAGGTGATGAAGTAGTGCATCGTGTCCTCGGACCAGTAGCCCTTCAGCCAGCCAGGGGCGCCCCACGCGAGGCCGTAGAACGTGATGTCGGGGTTGCGCTTGCGCGCCTGCTCCATCAGCCACCACTCGTAGCCGCGGTTGCAGTCCACCTCGTCAGGAGTGCGCATGTGGCTGGGCTCAGCCCCGTTGCTGGAGTGGGTGTCGCCGCCGATCTCGACCTTGAGGATGTCGAGCGAAGCGCCGTACTGCGGCTTGAACAGGTAGTCGAGGACCTGGTTGCGCTCCTTGGCCGGGTAGTCGGTCAACAGGCGGGAGGTGCCGCCACCGCCGCTGATCGCGCCGATGCCATCGAAGGTGCGCCCGCCGCCGCTCGGGTCGAGGGTCACCGTCTGCGTGGGAGCCGCAGGGGCCGCGGTGGCCGAGGACGGAGAGTCGGGGGAGGAGGCAGCGAAGGAGGGGGTGAGTGCACTGGCGACGAGGGCACCGGCGGCGAGCACCGGCACGATGGCGGCGCCCATCATCCGTCTGCTTCGCGGCCTGATGAGGGTGGGGAGAAGCATGGATCCGCCTTTCCGAGTAAAGGGGTGATGTGGATCACATGCAGAGTGAGCGCTCACATCGCGGCTCGTCAAGCCACCTGTCCAGATCGTGGGTGCGCTGCTTAGGATCGGCGGCGTGCTGACCTTCCGCGACGCCACGAGCGCCGACGTCGATGCCCTCGTCGCCTTGATCGAGTCCGCCTATCGCGGCGACTCGAGCCGTGCCGGCTGGACCACCGAGGCGCACCTGCTGCACGGCCAGCGGACCGACGCGCACTCCGTCGCCGCCGTCATCGCCCACCCGGCCAGCCGGATGATCCTCGCCGAGCGTCCGGGCGACGAAAGCGCCGACGGCGCCAAGGGTGCCGAGCTCGTCGCCTGCTGCCAGCTCGAGCAGCGCGGCGGAGCGGACGGCGCCGCGGGCTACTTCGGCATGTTCGCCGTCCGCCCCGACGAGCAGGGCAGCGGCATCGGCAAGCAGGTCCTCGCCGAAGCCGAGCGGGTGGCGCGCGGCTGGGGTGCGACCGAGCTGCACATGACCGTGATCGTGCAGCGCGAGGAGCTGATCGCCTTCTACGAGCGGCGCGGCTACCGGCGCACCGGACGTCTCACCCCGTTCCCGTACGAGGACGAGCGCTTCGGGCTTCCGCAGGTCGATGACCTCGCCTTCGAGCTGCTCGTCAAGCCACTCTGAGCGCGCCGCGCTGACGCCAGACCGGCCACGAGAGCAGCGCCGCCGCGGCTGCGCCCACGGTGTTGAGCAGCACGTCGTCGATCGAGGCCACCCGGCCCAGTGCGAGGGCGTACTGCGTGCTCTCGATCAGCACCGACGTGCCCGCGGCCGCGAGGGTGGCCCGCGGGACGCTGCGCAGCCATGAGAACCGGATCGGACCGAAGAGGCCGAGCGCGGCGAGCACCAGAAGGTTGCCGAGAACCTGGTACGTCGGCATCGTCGCGAGGTCGCGCAGCGGGACCACGCTGACGGCGCGCGGCCCGGCGGTCGTGCTCGCCGGCAGCATCGTCAGCCAGAGCCACGGCACGGTGCCGTAGATCAGCCCGATCTCCGCGACCGAGCGCAGGCGTGCCTCGGTGCCGGGGAGCCCTTGCCGGCGCCGCCACCCGATCAACAGATGGGTGGCGAGCAGCGCGAGCGGCAGCGCGGCCAGGGTCAGCAGGACGACCGTCTCGTAGGTGACCAGCCAGTCGTGGGACGACGGGCCGTTGAGGACCACGCCGAGTCCGGCCCGGGGAGCCCGCGGGCCGTGGGCGCTCATCGCATCCTCGGGTCGTGAGCGGCGTCGGCGTAGGTGGCCGGACAGCCGCTCCGTGCCGCGCGGGGACGCAGCTCGAAGTGCCACGGCTCGTTGGCGTAGACCTGACACAGGCCGTACGCCGGGCCGTGCTGGCCGAGCCACGAGGCTGCGGCAGCGGGGCCGATGTCGACGGCCGCGCCGGCCTCGTGGATGGAGGTACCGGGCCGCGCGACCCACCGGGCCGCCACCGTGGCCGAGCCGTAGGTCGCGACGGCGTCGTCGAAGAGCCGTTGCTGGTAGCGCTTCGAGCGCCAGCCGCTGTTGACCTGGAGCGCGACGCCGTCGGAGGCGGCCACGGCACCGGCGCGACGCAGCGCGGCGAGCAGGCCTCCGTCGAGACGGGTGAGGGCCGGGACGTCGTCGAACACGGTCGTCCCCTCGCGGACCTCCCCGTCGGCCGGTCCGAGCGAGCCGTCGCCGTGGCGGCCCGGCGCCTCGTCCTGCCAGAGCACGGCGGGCATGAAGGAGTGGCCCTGGCCGGCCCAGTCCCGGACGGCATGATCGGCGCCGGGTCCCGTCATGGCCGCCCCGATGAGGCCGGTCAGGACGGCCAGGCACAGGAGCAGCAGCAGCCGCACGAGTGCCGGCCGCGGCCGGCCTACGGAGCGGGGAGAGCGGAGGATCGGAGGCATGTCCTCAGCAAAGAAGAACGGCTGTTGCCAGGGCGTATCTCGTTTTCGATACACCGGCGATACCCCGCCGCTGCCTACGATCGGCCCATGCGCGTACTGGTGGTCGAGGACGAGCCGCTCCTGGCGGAGGCGATCCGCGACGGCCTGCGCCTGGAGGCCATCGCCGCGGACCTCGCGCCCGACGGGTCGACGGCCCTCGAGCTGTTGAGCGTCAACAGCTATGACATCGCGGTGCTCGATCGCGACATCCCGGCGCCGAACGGGGACGAGGTCGCGCGCCGGATCGTGGCCGGCGGCAGCGGGACGCCGATCTTGATGCTCACCGCGGCCGATCGACTCGACGACAAGGAGTCGGGCTTCGAGCTCGGCGCCGACGACTACCTGACCAAGCCCTTCGAGCTGCGCGAGCTCGTCCTGCGACTGCGTGCCCTCGACCGCCGCCGCGGCCACAACCGCCCGCCCGTACGCGAGCAAGGCGACCTGCGCCTCGACCCGTTCCGCCGCGAGGTCTTCCGCTCGGGACGCTACATCGCCCTGACGCGCAAGCAGTTCGCGGTGCTGGAGGTGCTGATGGCCGCGGACGGAGGCGTGGTCAGTGCCGAGGAGCTCCTCGAGCGCGCCTGGGACGAGAACGCCGACCCGTTCACCAACGCCGTGCGCATCACGATCTCGGCCCTGCGCAAGCGTCTCGGAGAGCCGTCGCCGATCGCCACCGTCGCGGGTGTCGGCTACCGCCTCGAGACCGAGGCGTGATGCCGCAGCGTCCGCCGGGTCTCAGCGTGCGCCTGAAGCTCACGCTGAGCTACGCGGGCTTCCTGCTGCTGATCGGCGCCGTCCTGCTGGTCGCGGGCTACTTCTCGCTCTCGCGCGGCTTCCACCCCGGGGTCGTCTTCACGGTGCGCAGCCATCGCGAGCTCGTCCGGGCGTTCGCGCCGACCGCCGCGCTGGTGATGGCGTTCCTGCTCCTGGTCGGCCTGGCCGGCGGTTGGGTCCTCGCGGGCCGGATGCTGGCGCCGCTCGAGCGGATCGCGGAGGCGACCCGACTGGCCGCGACCGGCTCGCTCACCCACCGCATCGCGCTGCCCGGACCGGGCGACGAGTTCCGCGAGCTCGCCGACGCCTTCGACACGATGCTCGGCAGGCTCGAGGCCCATGTCGCGGAGCAGCGCCGCTTTGCGGCCAACGCCTCCCATGAGCTGCGCACGCCGCTCGCGATCACGCAGACGCTGCTCGAGGTCGCGCGCAAGGACCCGGAGCAGGATCCGGTCGCGCTGGTGGAGCGCCTGTACGGCGTCAACGCCCGCGCCATCGACCTCACCGAGGCCCTGCTGGTGCTGAGCCGCGCCGAGCAGCGCAGCTTCACCCGCGAGAGCGTCGACCTCTCGCTCCTCGCCGAGGAGGCCGCCGAGTCGCTCCTCCCGCTGGCCGAGAAGCGGGGGATCGGTCTGGAGGTCGGCGGTGAGGTCGCGCACCTGCAGGGCTCGCCGGCGCTCCTGCGCCAGCTCACCAGCAATCTCATCCACAACGCCATCGTCCACAACCGCGCCGAGCAGGGCCGGGTGTGGGTCCGCACCGAGGTCGGGCCGGCGACGGTGTGGCTGGTGGTCGAGAACACCGGCGAGCCGCTCGACCCGGCCGTGGTGCGTACGCTCGCCGAGCCCTTCCGGCGCGGCACCGAGCGGGTCAGCGCCGATCAGGCGGGGGTCGGTCTCGGGCTGGCGATCGTGCGCAGCATCGCGGAGGCGCACGAGGGCTCGCTGGTGCTGAGCGCTCGTCCCGAGGGCGGTCTGCGAGCGGGCGTCGCGCTACCCCGCTGAACGCCGGTTGTCTTGCACTCGCAGGGGTCGAGTGCTAAACATGAGGTTGGCACTCGTACCATCAGAGTGACAATCATGGGCTGGTGGCGTTGAGGCACCGGAGTCCGGCGAGAAAGGGTTCGCCGGAGGATCGGTGTCGTCCGTCGCGGGCAACCCATCGGGCCCGAACACACGAACTTCCCACGTGAAGGATCGCCGGTAATGCCGAAGCTGATTGCTTTCAACGAGGAGGCCCGTCGCGGTCTCGAGCGAGGAATGAACACCCTCGCCGACGCCGTCAAGGTCACCCTCGGCCCCAAGGGCCGCAACGTCGTCCTGGAGAAGAAGTGGGGTGCACCCACGATCACCAACGACGGTGTCTCCATCGCCAAGGAGATCGAGCTCGAGGACCCGTACGAGAAGATCGGTGCCGAGCTCGTCAAGGAGGTCGCCAAGAAGACCGACGACGTCGCCGGTGACGGCACGACGACGGCCACCGTCCTCGCCCAGGCGCTGGTCCGCGAGGGCCTGCGCAACGTCGCCGCCGGCGCGAACCCGATGGGTCTCAAGCGCGGCATCGAGGCCGCTGTGTCGGCCGTCTCCGAGCAGCTCCTGGCCCAGGCCAAGGACGTGGAGACCCGCGAGCAGATCGCGGCCACCGCGACCATCTCCGCCGGTGGCGACGCCACCGTCGGCGAGGCCATCGCCGAGGCGATGGACAAGGTCGGCAAGGAGGGCGTGATCACGGTCGAGGAGTCGAACACCTTCGGCATCGACCTCGAGCTCACCGAGGGCATGCGGTTCGACAAGGGCTACATCTCGGCCTACTTCGTCACCGACACCGAGCGCATGGAGACCGTCCTCGAGGACGCGTACGTGCTGCTCGCCAACCAGAAGATCTCCAACGTCAAGGACCTGCTCCCGCTGCTGGAGAAGGTCATGCAGTCGGGCAAGCCGCTCGTCATCATCGCCGAGGACGTCGACGGCGAGGCCCTGTCCACGCTCGTCGTGAACAAGATCCGCGGCACCTTCAAGTCCGTCGCCGTCAAGGCCCCGGGCTTCGGCGACCGCCGCAAGGCGCAGCTGCAGGACATCGCGATCCTGACCGGCGGCCAGGTCATCTCCGAGGAGGTCGGCCTCAAGCTCGAGACCACCGGCCTCGAGCTGCTCGGTCAGGCCCGCAAGGTCGTCATCACCAAGGACGAGACCACCATCGTCGACGGTGCCGGCGACCAGGCCCAGATCGAGGGTCGGGTCAACCAGATCCGCGCCGAGATCGAGAAGTCGGACTCCGACTACGACCGCGAGAAGCTCCAGGAGCGCCTCGCCAAGCTGGCCGGCGGCGTCGCCGTCGTCAAGGTCGGCGCGGCCACCGAGGTCGAGCTCAAGGAGCGCAAGCACCGCATCGAGGACGCCGTTCGCAACGCGAAGGCTGCCGTCGAGGAGGGCATCGTCGCCGGCGGTGGCGTCGCCCTGGTCCAGGCCGGCAAGGTCGCCTTCGAGAAGCTCGACCTCGAGGGTGACGAGGCCACGGGCGCGAACATCGTCCGCGTCGCGATCTCGGCCCCGCTGAAGCAGATCGCCATCAACGCCGGCCTCGAGGGCGGCGTCGTGGCGGAGAAGGTCGCCGGCCTCGAGCCGGGCCACGGCCTCAACGCCGCGACCGGCGAGTACGTCGACCTGCTGGCCGCGGGCATCATCGACCCGGCCAAGGTGACCCGCTCGGCGCTGCAGAACGCCGCGTCGATCGCCGCGCTGTTCCTCACCACCGAGGCCGTCGTGGCCGACAAGCCGGAGAAGGCCGCCCCGATGGGCGACCCGTCCGGTGGCATGGGCGGCATGGACTTCTAGTCCCAGGACAACGTCATACGCCCTGGCTGCTTCGGCAGCCAGGGCGTATGACGTTTTCTAGCGCCGCAGGCGCAACCGGTCGTGGAAGAGCGCGGCGCGGGCGGCGTTCATGCCGGGCGCGCCGTGCACGCCGCCGCCGGGGTGGGCGGACGCCGAGCCCAGGTAGAGCCCTCGGATCCCGGTCTCCGCCCGGCCGAGGCCCGGCACGGGCCGGAAGACCAGCTCCTGGTGCAGCTGTGCCGTGCCACCGTTGATCGCCCCACCCAGCAGGTTCGCGTCGCGCGTCTCGAACTCCTGTGGCCCCAGCACCCGCCGGGCGAGGATCCGCGAGCCGAACCCGGGTGCCAGGGCCTCGATCCGGCCCTGGATCCGGTCGGCGAAGCGCTCGCACTCGTCGCGGTCCCAGCGGCCGGTCAGACCGTCCCCGCCGGCGTCGTGCGCCACGTCCTGCGGCACGTGGGTGTAGGCCCACACGGACTCGGTACCGGCGGGGGAGCGGGTGGGGTCGGAGGTCGTCATCTGACCGCCCAGCAGGAAGGGCTTGTCCGGGATCGTCCGCGTGGCGACCTGTTGCAGGGCCGTCGCCATCTGATCGGGCGAGTCGGCGATGTGGAAGGTCCCGGGCGCGTACGGGGGCGGCGATGCCCACGGGATGGGGCCGGAGAGCGCCCAGTCGACCTTCACCGTCCCGGGATCGAGCTGGAAGCCGCGCATCCCCTTGACCACCCGCGACGGCAGCTCCTCCTCGGCGACCAGGGTGCCGAACAGTGTCGGCGCCACCACGTCCGCCACGACGATGCGCGCGGAGATCCGCTCGCTGTCGGCGAGCCGGACCCCGACGGCGCGGCCGCCGTCGACCTCGACCCGGACGACCTCGCTGTCACAGCGCAGCTCGCCGCCCTGGGCCACCAGACGCCGGCTGAGCGCGGCGATGAGCTGGCCGGCCCCACCCTCGGGGACCGGGAAGCCGACCGTCTGCCCCAGCATCGTCATCAGCAGCCCGAACAGGGTGGATCCCGGGGCCGTGAGCGGGATGTCGGCGTGGCCGGCGTTGCCCCCGAGCAGCAGGGTGGGGGCGTCTCCGCCGAAGCGGATCCGGGTGAAGTCGAGCACCGGGGTGAGGAGGTCACGGACGAAGCCGGCCCCGCCGGCGCGACGGAGGCGCAGCAAGGCGCCCGCCGTGTGTCGTACGGGCGGGAACGGCGTGAGGAGCGCGCCGACGATCTGCTCGCCGATCACGTCCCACTGCTCGCACAGCCCCAGCCAGGCCTCTCCATCGCCCGGGAGCTGGTCGTCCAGGAGGCCGGCGGTGATCACGCGGTCGCGGTGCTGCAGCGCCCAGCGTCCGTCGTGCAACGGGTGGCCGAGCACCGCGGGGGCGTGGCGCCACGTCAGTCCGTGCTCCTCCAGCCGCATCTGCTGGATCCACGGCGAGGCGGCGGCCAGCGGGTAGAAGGCGCTGAAGGTGTCCTGGACGAAGTCCGGATGCAGCTCGCGGTCGCTGCGGACGGCGCCACCGGGCTCGGGCTGCGCCTCGAGCACCAGCACGGAGCGTCCGGCGTCGGCGAGGTGGTTGGCCGCCACCAGCCCGTTCGGGCCGGCGCCGATCACCACCGCGTCGTAGACATGCGCCGTCATCGGATCAGCCACTGCGTCGCGCTGCGCCGTTCTCGGCGAGGTTGGCCAGCCGGCTCGTGCTCTCCTTGTTGCGCCACGCGAGCATCGGGCCGTAGGCGAGCTTGGGGATGAGGGCCATCGGCCCCGACGCTACCTCCTCCTCCATCACCACGGTCGTGCCCGTGCCCTCGGGCACGAGGGTCATCCGCACGTTGGCCTCGCCGGCCGGCCAGAGGGCCGCGCGCAGCAGCAGCGTGCGCTCGGGCTCGACCTCCAGCACTTTGGTGGCGTCGTGCACCACCGCGGGCCAGGCCCCGACCGAGTGGTGGATGCGCGACCCCGCCTCGGGCCAGGTCTCGTCGACCGCTCTCAGGGATGTCGCTCCGACCACCCAGAGGGGATAGAGCCAGCCGTCGGCGAGCACGGCCCATACGTCCTGCGGGGATGCGTCCACGTGGCGCTCTACTCGGATCACGACAGAAGGTGTCCGATCCGGGCGCTGAGGAAACCCCCTCACCCGGCTCTCAGGTACGAGCAGGACAATGGGGCCGTGAGCACGGTGGACGACAACGAGCAGATGGACCTTCGGCTGCTGTGGCTGCTGCTGATCCCCGGCATCCTGATCGGCGCGATCCTGGTGCACGTCATCGCGGGTCACGACGACCTCAAGACGTCCTCGGCGACCAGCAACATCAGCGTCTCGGTGCCGGCGCAGGTCGGCCGCTGTGCGGTCCCGACGGCCGAGCAGCTGTCGCAGTTCCCCACCGCGGTGCGCGCCGCCGTCACGGAGGTGGGCGCCCAGGCGGTGGACCTGCGCGTGCAGAACGTGCTCGCCGGTCCCCAGATCGGCGTCATCACCGTCCGCCTGCCCGCAGCCGGTCTGGCGAGCGCCGACACCTCCCTGCCGGCCTTCGTG
>Ga0308169_10005607_pt1 | contig 11341 bp, 19 predicted proteins | sample PhyBR1_2_FD_202139 | JGI IMG/M metagenome (GOLD analysis project Ga0308169, IMG submission 202139) | Phyllosphere microbial communities from UC Gill Tract Community Farm, Albany, California, United States - DLSLSB.R1 | ecosystem: Host-associated > Plants > Phyllosphere > Unclassified | place... | reverse complement strand
CGGGAAGGAGAAGATAGATGTCCAATCATCGCTGAACGCCTCGCCTGCCGTCGCACCGCCGTGAAACGCTGTGCCGATGTCGAGTGCGTGGCCGAGGTGGGCTTGGGTCGAGCCAAGATGCGATGCGCCCGCATTGAGTGGCCGCTCGACTGGACGGGGAGGATGCAGGTCGCCGTACCTACTCGAAGCGCCTCGGCTCTCGCTGAATTTGGCGCATACGGCGTGTATCGTGTTCAGGTGGGGATCGCACACCGATGCCAGGACAGCGAGGAAGGCCTGTCGACATGCTTCGAGGTTCACCGATATCGGCTGTTGTAGAGGCCGGGTCGAGTTCGGGGATGAGTGCTGATATGAGTTGATGGGCGACTTGTCGGTGTATGAGCTTCCAGAAGTAATTCTTGGGTCAGCCACGGTTCAGCCGGATGGCCTCGACCTACATGGGCAGCGACCAGCTCCGAGACCCATCATCGGTCTTGCCCGATGTATCGCTCGTCCCCGCCGTGGACGACCCAGCCACTTGCAGCTTCAGCAGCTCATTCTCCTCCTGCAGTCGAGCGATGAGCGCCTCCTTCTGATCTCGGGCCTTTTGTTGGCTCTTTCTGTTAGATGCCCGACGCTTCTCCAGCCGCGCATCGGCCGTCAGGCCATGATTGACCGAGCCGCGGTCGCGGTCGAAGAGCTGCCGGAGAGTTCCAGGCATGTTGCTCTCAGGTCACGTTATATGACAGTACAGTCATGTCGCATAAACATCCTGACGAGCATCCACTCGGCCCTACGAAGAGCGAGAGGGATTGATGGGTGCGCGGCGGGGGTGACCACGCCGAAGAGGATGACTGTACATTGCCGGAACGGGGAAGCCCGGGAACCCGATATCGATCTATCTTGGGACATCCTGAGAATTACGCATGCACATCCCGAGATACAGTCAGACACCGGCATACAGTCAGACACCCCGTACATGCTTGTATCATCTATGTGAACGTTGCACTGTCCATTCGTCACGCGTGCGGTGGACATGCAGGACCGACAGTATAAAGACGGTCATGGGCAATGCAATGCGAACCCCATCCTTCCCCTCGAAGTCACTGGCAGACATGCGCACCCAGCTCACTGTCCCAGCCCTCTCCATCTTCACCACCTTGGCTATAGCCAGTCCCGTGAAGCGATGGTTCCCAGACTCGATCGGGGCCAAGTAAGCGGACCACACGCTCTTGCGCTTCAGCTAACCCTGAAGCTTCTTCGCGACCAACGGGTTTGACAGCAACCAGCTGATCGCCTCGTACATCTTGCCCAACGGCCAGCTAGTGGGCGGTACCGCCTCTTGGACCAACGGCAACGGTTCTGCCGGCATCAACGATCCGCAGCCGTATGAGAATCACGTGAGGCCACACCAGTCGCCGTACTCGCTGACTTTTAGCCCGATCCATTCTATTCGAGTGGCTCAGTCATCGTCGCTCCGAATGATACCGTCATCGTGGTTAACGCCGGGTCCAACACCTTCTCCGTGTTCGATATCGACCCGGCCGACCCGGCTAGGCCGTCTTTCAAGGCTTCTTACCCGACGCTGGAATTCCCAGTGTCTCTAGCCGCCCATCCCGACGGTAGTCTCATCTGCGCCCTGGCCTCCGGGGCCACGAACGGGTTCACGTGCTACAATACCACATCAGAGCCGTGGGTCCAAGTTGATGGCTGGACGAGGAACTTCGGCTTGAACCTGACCACGCCTCCACACGGGTGAGCTTCGCAGACCGCACTGGCTTGTCGTGCTGATGGCAGCCCCGTTGGCGGTACCCCGTCGCAGATCATCTTTTCTAACGATGCGAGCTCCCTCATCGTCGCGGTCAAGGGAAAGTTGCCGACCGACCTGAACAACCCTTCCGGCGAGCTCGTCCCCGGCTATCTCGCCGTCTACGCCATCGCCGAAGACGGATCCCTCGACCTGCAGCCCGCCACCTATCCGTCAGCGATCCCGTTCTCCGTTGGGGAGGATCTTTTCACGCCTGGGGTATACTTCGGCTCGGAAGTCTCGAAGGGCTATGAGGCCTGGAAGCTGGGCTCATCGAATCAAACGGTCGTCGGTACGATCCCGAACCAGGTCGCGGTCAGTCCTCTGTCCTTCCGTCGAGTCAAGCTCATACGTAGAGCTGCTGGTCTGCGCAATCGTGGAAGTCGAAGAATCACTACACCATCGATATCGGCGGCAAAAGCAACATCACCGAAGTCGCTCTCGACCCGGACACGCTCATGTACGTTTGGTCTGGGTCGCGCAGGCTTCGGACCCGCTGACGGACAGAGGCCAGATCGTGACCCACCACGCACTGGGCGTGAACGCTAGCGGGACAGACGTATCCATCTTCGGCGGAGCGCAAGTGGACTGGATGTACGTGGATGCGCCGGCATACCACTCGGTGCACGTCTTTGAGATCACTGGACCGGGCGAACTCGCGCTCAAACAGCGATATCATGTCGCCGACATGCCTCGAGGCACCGTCACGACTGCTGGCTTCTCCGTGAGTGGCTCCGGCTGAAACATATTGATCGACAGGGTCAGGCGGTGTACTACAAGCCTTGGGCCCGGCAGTAGTCGTAGTACGACGTATAATGATTGTCCCCCAAATGCATTGATAGGTGTCGGAGGTCGCCCATTATTATAGGTCGATGACCTGACGGAGGCGAGCGTGTCCCGCCACTCAGTGCATGGGATTTGCCACTCAGACCCGAAGTCGAGGGCATAACGTCATCGGGCAATGAAGAGCATACATATGAGACGTCTGACCATACCGGTCACACATTGCCCAGTCGTCGCCCATAACTACCCCCAAACATCCCCTCGTCATGGCATCCACGTCGCCAACGACCGCTACATCCGATTCGCCTCAAGGCAAGCGACCGAGTCTGCCGAGATCGAACTCTTCCTTTACCAACTTCATGAACATCCGCGGACTGGACAGATACGGCGAGGATTGGGGGTCGGACGCACTCACCCTGCTCGGTGAGCGATGTCACCATTCTTTCGCGTTGTACTGACGGCAGATGTGGCCGAGACGTTCTTTGGTGGGTACAGCACGTTTTTGAACAGGCGCCTGACGGCAGACTCGCGACTGGACTTGATCAACCGCCGGCTCAAGGCGCAATCTGCGCGTCTAAAGTCGCGCGCGGTGGACTTGTTACCGAAAGGCCTGCGGACGCCTGCTGGCGGAGGAATACTGCTCGTGGAGGATGATGAAGAGGACGAGGATGGCAATGAGTTGAGGAGACGGAAACCGGGCGATAAATACAGGAAAGAGGTGGAGAAGGAGGTCGAGCGGTTGAAAGTAAAGGTTGGCCTGCTTGGTCGTTTACGCGTCGAGATGCTGACGAATAGCTTGCGGCTAAAGTGACACATCTGTCAACGACATGGCAGTCTGCTCAGATTGTTCGGACGCGGGACAAAGTCTGTACGTCTGAATGGTCACACCGGGAGGAAGCAGACGCTGAGCCGCAGCGTTCCTGTTCGGCGTCATGTCCCTCACGTTCACGTGTCTGCTGTACGGCCTCAACCCCGAATGGCTGCCGTTTGCGTACACCGCCCAGAGCGCGTTCTACCTCCCGACGAGGGTGTGGGCGTACAAGCGTAAAGCGTACCACTACTTCCTATTTGGTAAGCCCGTTCTGTGATGTACGATTTGAAGCCATACTGACTCGCCTTTCCCTTTTCGCACGCCCTGCTTCTTTCAGAGTAAGCTCATGATCCGGAACCATGTGTCCATGAGACTGACGGGCAGCCTGTGCTACTTTGTCAACGTACTGGACCTGCTCTGGATCTGGGTGTTCCCGTCCTCGACAAGCTTCTTCATCTGCTCGTACCTCCTTACGATGGGTACGCCGAGCCGCCCTCGCTTCCTTACCTCGACTGACGAGCAGGGCCTCTGGCTAGCGCCATCATTACTTGGCGTAACTCGCTGGTGTTTCACTCGCTCGACAAGGTCACAAGCTTGTTCATCCACATGTGAGCTTGAATGGCAGGCATTCAATGACCAGAGAAGAAGCTGACCTCAGGTACCCACCCGTGACAATGAGCGTCATTCTGTGAGCCTGATCTTTGGTTGGTGGCGAGATTGAATCCAACTCCAGACACGTACTGCCCAACACACACAAGCGATACCCCGGCTTGGCGCACATCAATGAATACAGCTGGTGGCAGATGATTCTGATCGCAGCTGTTCCTTGTAAGCAATACGGGGGATCCATTCGACGCCCAGACTCACGACAGACATCCTGTGGCAGTCCGCGTACTATAAAGTACCCCTTCCCTTGCTGACTGTGTAGGCAGTGGCTAATTCCAGTTCATTTCGATTGACCGCAAAGCCAAAATCGAGTCAGGCCAGCGAGAGAACAGCTTCCATTAGTGAGCTGCCCACCAGATGACTTCTGCTGAAGCTGACGACAAGCATGCTGAACGACAAGCGCGGACCCATTGGCAAATCGCTCCAGGGCATCAGGCCAGAACACCGCGAGCTGTGGTTCATCTTCGGCCAACTCAGTGGGTCCCCCCTTAGATCTCCCCACATTATCAGGCTGACGCCCCAGTCTACAGCATCGTCTTCATGATCCCCCCCGCGACGCTGTTCATCCACTCCCCGACCGCCACGTCCATCTTCCTCGTGACCATCTTCGCCGTGTCGGCATGGAACGGGGCAACATTCTACGTCGAGGTCTTTGGACGAAAGTGCGTCAAATCTCCCATTCCGTGCCATCCCGCCTGCACATGAAAAAGATCGCGCTGATGGCAGATTCGAGCGAGAGCTGGAGCGACTAAGAAAAGAGATGGAGCTCGCTTCGGCCACGGGTTCCTCTTCCTCGACGGCATCAGGACCGTCACCTTCAGCACCGGGCTCGCCGTACGTCCCGACCGGGGAGAGCTCAGGCGGACTCGGCCTGGATGCCTCGCCGCTGATCTTGCCTGGAGCGGATAGCCAGGTGGATGTACCTGCTCTGGAATTGGATGTGGCGGAAGGTGCAAGCCGCGGTCAGGACCAGAGTGGACGTCAAAAGGCGAGCTGAAGGATGGGCCGTCTTTGGGTCGATCGTCCCTGGTATCTTCCGCAGTTATACTGGACATGTCCGCTAGTACGCTCATGCCGCTTGATGAGTGATGATAACGCGGATCCCAGAGCCTGCCCGAGCCTGCGCCACGAGACTCCCGCATTCACGTCGTCGAGGACATTCAAGGATACTCACGTCGATCACGAGCCACGCCGATGGAGGCTCTTCGACCTCCAAGGATCCCGTCTGAGACTCCCAGTCGCATTCCATAATGGCTCGAAGGCTGCCCTAGCCGCCAGCAGGCTTTGTCATGGGAAAGTAAATTTTCCAAATCATACATCGTTCACAGAGCCCAGAAAATCTCGTATCGTAAAGTACGTGGCTTGGGTGGTATCGGAAAATGATGGGTGCTGGTGTTGATGCTGGAATGGCGGTGATGGCGAATCACGCTGCCTGTCTATATTGCTCTACGGAGCCTGCTCGCTCCCTCATCCACCAGTTCCACCCCGCTGCTCGGGTCCAAGTATCGCCCTTCCGCCACAGCCCATAGTTCACCCAGCGCGGTCTCTTGATCTTTCGCTCGTTTGTCTCTCCAACAAGCAGCTCACCCCCATGATCGCCGAATCGTCGAACCGCCAATCCTCCCTCTGCACCTTGTTTAGAGCGCAGAATCATACTACGCGATCCCTGCTTCGTCCGCTTCCCACCATCGGCATCTCATCTTCCTCTTCCTCTCGCTACTCGGCAGGCGCGAGCCGCGCCGAGTCTTACTCGAATCGCAGCGGCTCGTCTGCGTCCTCGAGGTCGTACAGCTCGTGTTCGGCGGTCGGGGGCTGCATCGAAGCTGCACTCGCCGAAGCGGGGGGGTTGGACGCCGTTGCTGCGATGATCTCGCCTTCTTCGGCATGCGTCGCCTCTGCAGCCGGCTCCTGTTGCGTATCGGCCGCGCCTCCGACCTCGTTTTCCGCCCCATCTCGAAGCTCGTCCTCTTGCTCATACCCAACGTGCCCCTCGCCTTCTTCCAGCCCTTCGTAGTCTTTGATATACTCATCGTCGCCTTCATCAGCCTCGGTGGACGTCCCCTCCAGATCGGCAAACGTGGGTTGCCGGCCCGTCGTGTACTCCGGCTCATCGTGCAAGTCGCCCGATGGCCCAACAATGTTAGAGCGGCCCCCGTGTCCTGATGATGAGGCGTTTGATGCCCCAGCGCTTGGCCCACCGTGTGGAGGCGCAGTCGGCGAGGATCTGGTCGAATGGGCGTTGCTGCATGTCAGCTGTGAAACCTGAGCGTCATCGCTCAACGCACGCATGCCTGGGCATGTTAGCACATCGATCTTTGCCAAATGCAACCCGCAACCCCTGATACGCCGTATTGTCCTGGTGGATCTTCTCCACCGCCCGCTGGGCAGCAACAACGGTGGTGCTGCGATCAGCCTCACACTTGTACTGGACGATCCCGACTCACAAGTTCACAAATGCGGCGCGCTTCTCGCTGTCCGCATTGGTGGTGAAGTTGACCATTTCAATCTCGCCGTACTTGGCAAAGTCTGCGCGGAGACGTTCTTCGGTGAACAGCTCAGGCTCTGCGCCCAGGCCGATGTAAACGTTCCTCGTCGCGCCGTTGTCGATCTGCGCCCGCTGTGTCGGGTTGAGCGGCCCGGCATATTGACCCCAGTTGGCCTTTAGTCGGCGCTGATTGATCGTGAGTCCAGGGCCGTTGTTGACCTGTTCCTTGAAGTTGAAGGCGACATAAGGGTCCACAAATGTTACGAACTGGAATCAGCACGGCGGAGCCATCTCGACGGTGCACTCACAGCGATACCCTTGTCACGAATGATTCGAACTTGCCAGACAAGGCCGCCGCGAATGTGGTTCAACAGCTCCTCGTATGTCGTATCGGGGTGAACGTTGCCGAGGTACACGTTTCTGTTACCGAGGTTTGGGTCGCATTGCCCAAAGGCGTTCGGAAGCAAGGGCGAGCTGAAGCCAGATTGCGGCGAGCTGACGCCGACGAAACCGGGAGTCATGGGCGTGAAGGGCGGGATCACGGGCGAGCCCATCGATCGCCAGTGTTGTGCGAAAATTGCCATATTGGCCTGCGCTTGCGCTTCCGCGACGGCTCCCTTCTGAGCTTTGGGAACATAGGCACATCGGTCCTGTGCGTCAGCACTGAACTCAATCGCGACGCCTGACTCACCTTGCCGAAGCCGATTTTCCGGTTCTCCCATTCAGGCAGCTTTGGAATCTGCTTCATTGCCTGATGTCAGCGTCTCGCACGACAGAGGTTATCCGCGCTTGCTCACCTTCATGGCCGTTGCAATGGACAAGAAATGGACAAAGCCACAATTCTTGTCACGAACGACCTTGACCTGGTCAATAGGGCCGAACTGCTGGCAGGCATCGCGCAGATCTTGCTCATTGAAATGAGGGGGCAGGTTGCCCAGATAAATGTTCCGCGTGGCGTCGCGATCTCGCACCGCCTGCTCGATCCACTTGGGAACGAGCGAAGGCTTGCCCCAGCCTATGCGGAGTTGCTGTCCGTGAAGCGCGATGCCCTTGACGTTCGCGTCGGCGTGGAAGGCCGCAGCGGTCGAGCCGTCCAGGAAGGAAATGAAGACGCTCGGGCGCTCGGCATAGATCTTGACTTCTTCGATCGGCCCAAATCGGACCAGGTTGAGCAGCTCGTCTACCGACGCATCGGAGGGTAGATTGCCAACGTACACGGTCCGCCCGACGACATTACCGGCAGCGGCCGCGGCCGCAGCAGCAGCTGCTGGCCCATAGTTGCCCGTCATTGTGTTTGGGTTCATCGATGGAGACATGATCGGTACAGGCGACATCGGTATCTGATGTCAACATCGATTCGGGCTACTGCCACTTTGGTTGCACTCACGTTCATGTGGTATTCTTGCAATTGCATGCCCAGCCCGTTCATGGGCATGAAGGGCGTCTGCTGCGCCATAGGACTGGGCATACTGGGCCCAGCGGGCGTGCCAAGCGGTCCACCGAAGTGCATTGGCGACCTGGGAATCGACCCCGGCTGGGTCTTGTAATCACGTGCTCCGTTATGCTGGAGGGGGGTGTGGTGCATGTTGTATCCGGATAGCCCGACGTGGGGTGATGATCTTCTCGGACCAGCTGGCGAGTGACGGGTTCGCTTGGGCGGTTGATTCTGGTTCTGGTCGACAAAGGGGGGCATGCAGTGTGGGTTGATGGGCTGATTCGACGGTTGAGGTATGCCGTCAAGCTCTCTCTACCGAGTCAGCTCTGCGCGGGTGTGTTCGAGACTGACCTTCATCGCCTCGCAATGGTGAGACGATTGGTAACCCACGGATGACGCTTGATGAGGCGGGCAAGCGTGCTCAAGGCCTGGCGGAGGCAATGGCGGCGCCGGGTAGAACCCGCAGTCGCCTGTATCGGGAAAAAGATGCAGCCCAGCGCCAAAGGTGGAGTGGATATGGTTGCCAGGCGGAGGAGGCGGATGAATCGGGATGCGTATCCACGGTGGGGGGACCGAATTGTTTGAGGACAACGAGGCCGGGGCATGGTCATGGTACATTGCGAAAGGATAGACGAAAGTTGGTCGAGGCCAGAATGCCGCGGGCGAGGAGATGTACGGCTCATTCACCGGAGACGAGCGCGCGACAGAAGAATACCCGATGGAGGGCGTTTCGACAGAGTCGGTCGTCCCGCCGGAGGAATGGCGTTGATGATAGGCGAGGTCGAGTTCGGGTCCGATGGGCGGGTATTGCGGGTACATGGACGGGGCCACGGGCACGTCCAAGGGCGAAGGAGGAGCCGGAGGCGCAACCGTGGATGGGCCCACGCGAGGTGTAGCGTCGTCGGATGGAGGGGGTCGCGTGGTGAGGTAACTTCCGTCAAATGCGGCGGCGTTCGGGTCCATCATGGTCGGCACGGGGAGGGAGTGACGGTGTCGTCAAGGAGATGTATGGGCGGTAGTTGATTGGCGTTGACCGTGGTTATGACGTGTGTTGTGAGGCAAGAAGGGATGGATTAGAGTCAGGCAAAGATAGAATAAGCGACAGAACGTAAGGTAAGGGAAGAAGAGGTTGATAGGTGTCTACGATAGACTGCTGATATAGAGGTGAAGGGTGTTTGATGGTAGGAGATGAAAATGGTAAAGTGAAACACGCACGTCGAAGGTATGGAAATGGTGTAAGGGAAGTGGCCTTCGTTCACCTATCTCTAGTATAATGCTAGAGGTGTGACAGCTGAAATGCTGTTACAGGGGTGAGTATTGAAGGCAGCGGTGAAGAAGTCGGAGGCGATTCGCAAACCGGTCGGCTTATATACCGTCCATGGGGAGACCTGCGGCGCAGGGGATCGGAGACCAGCTGGAGGGGTAACGGTCGCACACACTAGAATTAGCATTACGTCCAGTTGTCTTGCCATCCGAGCGAAGGTGTCTCCCGGTTTGATGCGGATCATGGACGGCAGGCGTTTTATGATGTCTCACCTGAGACAGACAGATTGATAGTGTGTCATGTTGGCACAAGAAGCAAGTGAACGCGCAAGAGGAGAGAGGGGGGCGCCCGCGTGGTGGCTCGGAAGGGGCAATGACGGGGTAAGATACGGAGTCGACAGTCGAGACTGCAACTCACGACGAAGGGGACATGCACGCACGAACGCGCGAGGAATTGACGGAAATCAGTTGCGCGAGAGGCGAGGACAAAAAGTAGTCGGGGTGGACAAGGTTTGTGAGGCGGTCGAGGAGAGAATGCGTAGTCGGCGGAGAAAGCGAGTTCAGCGATGGCATGGACGGGTGGGGGGCGGATCGTATGGTGACGAGGCTTACCTTTCGGGCTCGTCTGGTCCTGGCAGAAGGAGCGGCCGCAACGACCAAGTGCGCTCGGAACACGGCGAGCGGCTGTCCACCTGGGTCGACTGCTATGGAGATGAGGGATGTCGGATAGCCTTTCGTCTGAACGGATGATGGATGGTCTGAGCGCGGTTGAAAGTTGGATACGATCGCTCGCGCATTCGACGCGTCGAGACTTTACGGTTACCCTGACTTGCCGGCCGTCGTCTTCCTCGTAGTAGTATTGCCGTGTCTCATTATGTCTCTTAGCCACCGTCCGTCGCTTATGCAGCTGTGGGTTTGAACACCACGCGACCGGTCCTCACACATCATTGGGATGCGGACTGGGGTGGTCGCTGCTGAATGAAGCAGGTCTGAGCCTTTTGGAAATAGATCCTATGCAGCTGCAGCAAAAGACCATCGAAAACATCAAGCAGGCGTATAGGTTACATGCATCCCTCGTCAAAGTAGCCAAGTGGGAAACTGTCTAGACCGAAGCGAGAACCTCCGGCTCGACAAAGTCACCACCCTTGACAACCTTGCTGCCGGAAGCATCGGTGGTCTCTCCAGCGTCTCCGAGGAGCTTGGACAGGTCGAGCTTGGGCGTCTTGAGGATCTTGGCCTTTCGGACGTAGACGTTGTGGAGAGGGTAGACACCCTGCGAGTCAGCACTGTGCCTCGAGACGGTATTGTATCACGCTCGCTCGTCCCGCGCGCCTGGTTGCGCAGACTGGCGGATTGCCCAACTCACCTTGGTGGCCTTCTCAATCTCCCGTCCAATGCTCTCCGGAACAAACTTCTGCACGAGCTCCTTGAGCTCGGAACCCTCAGCCTCCCGCTTCATGATCTCGACCATCTTGGCTCGGATCTCTCGGACCTGCGAAGACTTGGCGTACGTCGTCTTCTTGACCTGGTTCTGCGCTCGCTTGGTGAAACCGATGGCGAACAGTCGGAGAACGTATCCGTCGGTGGTTCGGACGTCGACCGAGGCCTCGATGAGCGTCTGCCACTTTCGGACGATCGATCGGAGCTTGTCGGTGGTGAAGTCCATGCCGAAGAACGAGGTGAGACAGCTCTTGCCGGAAACGTCCTCGACCCTCAGCTTGATCTTCCTGAAAGACTGCTCCTGGTCGTTGTTGAGGTCGGCGAGCGACAGCTCAACGACTCGGCCCTTGAGCGAGTCATTGGCGTTTTCTGTCGTCAGCAAAGGCCGCGCAGAAGTTGGGCTGAGCACGCACTGAGACCCTGGGTTCGGTTGACGAGCGTCTTGCCAGCCGACTTGGCCTCGAAGAAGCCCGGGGCCTTGATGTCGTACCACTCTGTTCGTCAGCCATGCGCTCAACGAGGCTAGTGAGTGGCCAAGCACTGACCCTTTCGGGTGAAGGGGTCGACGACCTTCTTCTTGATACCTCGCTTTCCTTTTGACAGACGCTTGTTCTTACCGACGGCCCTGGAGAGTCAGTGCTGTTCTCGCCTGTCGCAGCGGCCAAGCGGGTC
>Ga0308169_10005606_pt1 | contig 11342 bp, 15 predicted proteins | sample PhyBR1_2_FD_202139 | JGI IMG/M metagenome (GOLD analysis project Ga0308169, IMG submission 202139) | Phyllosphere microbial communities from UC Gill Tract Community Farm, Albany, California, United States - DLSLSB.R1 | ecosystem: Host-associated > Plants > Phyllosphere > Unclassified | place... | reverse complement strand
GCTGCAGTGGGTTTTGAACTACTACTACAAGGGGGTATCGAGCTGGGGCTGGTTCTACGATTATCACTATGCTCCGAGAATCACCGGTGAGTACCGAATTCCGGCGGGGGTCGTTAGCTGACTCCAGACTTGACCGGGATTGCCGACTTCAACTTCGACTTCAATCTCGGCAAGCCGTTTACCCCGTATCAGCAGCTGATGGGTGTGTTGCCGGAGGAGAGTAAAGAGCACGTGCCGGCCGCGTACCGGGTAGGTTCGACGTCGCGCTCCGGGAAAGGCATAGGGCTCACGGCAGGACCTGATGACCGAGGAGACCTCCCCGATCATCGACTTTTACCCGAGAGAGATCGAGCTCGACATGAACGGCAAGAAGGCCGACTGGGAAGCAGTCGTCAAGATCCCGTTCATCGATCAGGATCGACTTCTGCGAGCCATGGCTGCAAGGGATGTTCGTCTCACTACCGAGGAAAAGGAGCGCAACAACGGCAACGTGCTCAGCACGCAGTTCCAGTACGATCCAACCGTGGACACCAACTACCCGTCGTCGCAGCCTGGCTTCTTCCCCGACGTGTTCAACTCGCACTGCCGTAGCGAGCCATTCGAGCTCCCGACACTGGGCGAGGGAATCGACTTGATCAAGGGCCTGCTCGATGGCGTGCATCTCGGCGCGAAGGCGTTGGCTGGGTTCCCATCGCTGGACACGCTGCCGCACACCGGCTCGCTCGGATATCACGGTGTAAACGTCTTCCAGTCCGACAGCCGAAACCAGTCGATGATAATCACGCTCACGGCCAAGCACGATAAGCCGAACACGGCGGAGCTGGCCAAGCGGTTCATTGGGCAGCGCACTTTCCACTCGTGGCCCTACCTGCAAGAGGGCATGGTCGTCGCTGTATCCGACGACATGTTTAAGTATGAGCTCGCGCAGATTGGCCGCACCGCCAAGGTTGTGAGCAACCCGCACAACCCGTACCAGGCCATCGCATGGAAGAAGGAAGCGGACCGAGCCGAGCATCACCAGTCGAAGCGGTTCGGCATTTTGATCGGGCATGTCGATGTCGTCCTCCACGTGCGCCCATTGAAGGGTCTGAAGCGGCTCGACACGGGCGCTCTGGTGAAAGACTACGAGGGCCCGGAGAAGGAGATGATCCAGCCGTACCAGACTATCGTAACGCAGGTCACGTTCGAGGACGAGCGGTACGTCGAGCAGGACGCGCCGCCCATGGCGCAAGAGTTCCCGGACGGCGAGAGGGTGATATTCATGGGCGCTATCGCGTATGGAACCGCCGGTCAAGTCTCGGCTACCACGGACAAGACGCTCGACGTGAACCTTGCTTACTTCCCGACCGAGGCGAGGGAAAACCACGAATTCACCCGGCTCGTCGCGACGCGACCATCGGGCAAGTACCACATCTCGCCGCTGCTCGCTCGACGCCTGGGCATCTCTGCCCTCGCGCTCTCGCGTATCACCTCGACATTGATGGTGCTCCTCGAGGACGGGACCAAGGTCAACATCGGCCTGTCGCTCAAGTTCGAGAGCAAAGGGATGAAGGTCCTGGGCTGGTCGAAGCGGAACGACCGGGGCTGGGAGTTCTCCGAGACGTGCGCGAGGGCGTTGGAGAAATACAAGGCGACATTCCCTGAGCCCTTCCACCGACTCGACTCAAGGAGTGGAGGTGGGTCTCGTGTGTGCTTGACGGCGTTGGCTCACTTCAGACATGGTGTCGTCCGCTGAACTTTGCCCGACCGCCGAGGACCCGGACAAGGTCATCAAGGCAATGAAGAAGTATCTCAAGGAGAACGGGCTGAATGATCTCGAGCCGGTGTCGCTGTTCGCCGAGCAGCTCGAGAAAGAGACGGTGGTAGCGATCGAGCAACTTGCCGACAAGTTCAAGGCCACCAAGGCGAAGGACCAGATCAAGCGAGCGGTAATCAAAGCGATCCCGCGACAGGCGGTGCTGAAGCCGGCCCACGCAATCTACCGCCTGCAGGGACAAAAATTCTCGCTGGGGGATCGAGTCATCATGGTCGTCGATGCGGCGGCTGGGGGTGTTCCGCTCGCGATGAAGGGTGTGGTCGTCGGCATCGGCATGCGCGATATTGACGTCGTTTGGGATGTGCCTTTCATGGGCGGCGAGACACTCGGTGGCAGGTGAGCTGGACGCGTGTCGATCACGGTCATCAACTGACGAGCAGGTGCTCCGAGTACCGCGGCTCGACGGTACCCTTTACGTCGTGTCTCAACTTGACTGTCCCCCAATTCGCGGTTGGGCAGCATCAAGCACCCCCTCCCGCCAACAACAACCCTGCTTTCAAGCCCAAGCTCGGCCCGCAGCCTGCTGTGCCGATGCAGAACTATCGCCCATCCGTACCGGGCAAGAACCCCGTGTCGATCATGCAGAACCCGCACGCGAAGAAGGCGAATGGCGCGAACGGGCACGGGCACGCGCACAATGGCCCGATGCAATACGGCAATGCGGCAAAGGGGATCCGACCGCAGCAGCAACATCAGGCGTTCCCGACCGATCACCATGCGCACTTGCAGTCGGTGTTGACGGGCCAGGCGAGGGTGATGGCTGCACAGCAGAGCTCGAGGATCTCTGGCTTCGCGCGGCCGACACAGGTGAAGGCTGCTCCCGTGCACGCGCCGCACCAGCATGTTGCGAAGAGCCCGGTGAAGGCGCACGTTGCTTTGCCAGTACATGCGCCCGCTTTGGCGGATGGGGACGGTGCAGGAAAGGGAGGCAGGGGTGGTGGGAGGGGACGGGGAGGACGAGGACGGGGTGGGCAGAGGGGACGAGGTGGAGGACGAGGTGGTGCTCAAGGCGCTGCTCAGTGAGCGAGTGACCGAGGAAAGTGGTACATATCAGTCTGATCATTGCTGTATCTAGGTACGAGTATGTCAGTCACTGATGTGTCCTCGAGAGCGACGTCAGACCTCGGCTCTTGAGTTCTGTGGTGCGACTGCTGGACACGGCGAGATCAGTACTTTGACTGGCTTATGATGCATGATTTGACCGATGCATAGCAGGGCTGAAGGGGTGTACGCTCGGCCACCCTAGGAGCAGTTGCCACTTCGGGTATATGCGGTGTTTGCGGTGTGGCACCCCCGCCCCGCCGCCGAGTGACGCTGCAGGTTGGGTATGTGCTCAATGGCCCATTCATTACCTTACGCGGCATCGTGCATACACCACACCAACACTCACATCATACCTTTGGCCCCATCCTCATACCTTCATACAAAGGGAGACGACGTGGAGCTCTGCGCATCCACCATCATCTCTCTCGTTAAGACTCGGATCGAACGACAGAAGCGAGAACAATAGACGACGCGCGCTTACGGCCACCGCTCCTACCGCCCCACCCCGTACAATCCGCCTCACACGCGACCGCGACGGCGACCAAGCTATCCTTTCTCCGCCAATCCAGCTAGAATCCGCTCCGACAAGCCGATACCTTCCCGGACTGGATTAGACAGAACATCATGTCGCTGAACGATGATGTCGATGGGTGGATCGCCCAGCTTATGCAGTGCAAGCCGCTGAGCGAGAACGAGGTCAAGAAGCTGTGTGATAAGGTGAGTTGTGGTTTGGACTAGTGTTGGGCTACATACGCATGCTCGCTTGGGGCTGTGTATGTGCGTCGTGGAGCAGGCTGAGGGTGCCGGACTTGCATGGATACGCCATGCGACGTGCAGGATGGAGTGATAGCCTGAGTGGGGAGATAAACATCGTCTTCCCTCGCGTCACCTCACACCTGCTCCCTTGTGCTTGACCAGGTCTTCTCAAGCTAACCCCAGGCCCGAGAAATCCTGCAGGACGAGTCCAATGTCCAACCGGTTCGATGCCCCGTCACCGTTTGTGGAGACATCCACGGACAATTTGTAAGCCACATCCTTCCCTCCTCACACACCGCGCTGATCGCAGCACGATCTGTCCGAGCTCTTCCGGATCGGTGGAAACTCGCCCGACACAAACTACCTCTTCATGGGCGACTACGTCGACCGGGGATACTACTCTGTCGAGACGGTCACGCTCCTCGTTGCGCTCAAGCTGCGATACCGCGACCGTGTGACCATCCTGCGAGGAAACCACGAGTCGAGGCAGATCACTCAGGTGTACGGCTTCTACGACGAGTGCCTGAGGAAGTACGGAAACGCAAACGTGTGGAAGTTCTTCACGGATCTGTTCGATTACCTCCCCCTGACCGCTTTGATCGACAACCAGGTGCGTCGCGAGATTGAGAGGATGTTCCAAGTTCTGACAGCAGATCTTCTGCCTGCACGGTGGATTGTCGCCGTCGATCGACACGCTTGACCACATCCGCTCGATCGACCGTGTGCAGGAGGTACCCCACGAGGGACCCATGTGCGACCTGCTGTGGTCTGATCCGGACGACAGGTGCGGTTGGGGTATAAGTCCGCGAGGAGCGGGATACACCTTCGGGCAGGACATCTCCGAGGCGTTCAGTGAGTCACGAGCGCACTTCACGGGGCAACGAGCTAACGAAAGACCACAACAACGGCTTGACGCTCGTCGCGCGAGCACATCAGCTCGTCATGGAGGGTTTCTCGTGAGTGGACAGGTCCAAGGCGGAGCATCACGCTAAGGCCCAGCTGGTCACAAGAACGCAATGTCGTGACCATCTTCTCGGCGCCAAACTACTGCTACCGATGTGGTAACCAGGCCGCCATCCTTGAAGTGGACGACGCGCTCAAGTACACCTTGTATGTGCAGCGGAAGATCGGGCAAGTTCGTGTGCTAACAGATAGCCTGCAGTTCGACCCCGCACCGCGAGCTGGCGAGCCGCTCGTCTCCCGTCGACCACCTGACTACGTGAGTTATTGCCATCGCGAGAGGGTTTCCGTCGCTAATAAGCAGTTCCTGTAATCGCGCCTTGGCGTTTGATCATCTCATCTTCCCTCGGATCCTTCCCCTTCTTTCACCTCGGGCAACGATGCCGTTTCCCTTCGACCATTCTACATCACCGACCCGAACCATGGCATGTGGACGACGCAGACAAGGGAAAAGGACACGACTGGAGGGGTTGCGTGCGAGAGGGAGGGACAGTGCAGCGTGTGTTTTCCAAATGACCGACAAGCAGAACCATAGGAATAGAATTGCAGATACCCCTTCAAGACGACAAAGATGTATTTGATGCAGCTGACGGGCACTACCCCACATATGACCGAGTGGTGGTGAGAGGCTTTGAGATGCAGGCGCGCCGGTGGAGGTCGACGCGTTGAGGGACAGCTTGCGACGACATGATTTCGCGCTTGATTTTGCATTCCATCCCTTCTCTCCCATTCATCTTCTTTCGATCCGTGTACGGGCAAGGTGTGGCCCATCGCTCGCCGAATATGCCGGTACCGTCCACGCCCCGACGTTCTACTCGCGGCCAGATCTTCACGCCCTCGCCGCACGTCGCTCCATCCCTGCAGCCCAAGAATGTGATATTCGGATGGACATCGGCGCCCTTACCCCCTTCTTCCTCGCTCCCGGCCGAACTTGATCCGGAGGGCAAGCGGACATACTATAACTCGTTCACGCGGATCACGAGCTCGACGCGAAGGGCGCAGCCGTTGTTGACGCCGGGAAAGCGGGTCAAAGCGGGGCAGGGGGACGAAGAGGCAAGGTTTAGTGTGGGCGACGGGGTTTTGGTGAAAGTCGAGGGAGGCGTTGATGGGGTTGGAGTGCTGGTCAGGTTGTGGGAGGAGCCGGATGATGAGGTGGAGGAAGATGACGAGGAGGACAAGGACGGGCAAGACGACGATGATGCCAAGGGAGGGGATGCAGATGGGCGAGCAAACGGGGAAGGAAGCCGAAGTGGCCCAGGCAACGACATCAACGGCAATGGGACGACCAGGACTAGGAGCAAAACACGCATGATGGCGGAGATACATTGGTGCTTCCGCAGAAAGGACCTGCCGGGGATCATGAAAAACCTCTCCGTCGAGGACGTGCGTGACGACTTGGATCATCGGAGTGAGAGCTGACTCCAGAACGAGGTCCTGCTCGCTACCTCGCCCATCCGTCCGGTGACGACCTCGCTCCCGCTTGCCCTGCTGATCAAAACTGTCCCGATCTACTCGCTCCCGTTCTTCACAGAGCAATTTGCGCCGAAGAAGTCGGTCGTGAAGGGATGGCAGTATGTCCGCACCGGGATATACTGGTGCGCCCGGGCATTCGACAAAGGCGCCAAGGGCGGCAAAGTCTTCAAGGTGGATATCGACGAATGGCGCGAGGGTGGGAAAGCCGGGCAGGGGTGGACGATGAATATTCAGCCGGAGGTGGCGGACGAGCCGCCGGTGATGAACGGAGAGGGAAGCGATAGCGAGCGGAGCGGGAGTGAAGCGGGCGCAGGCAGCGAGAGCGATGAGAGCGGGAGCGAGGGCGAGGCAGAGGTCGACGGGATCGCGGCGACCTCGAAGCGGAAACGAAAGGCAGGGAACACTGGCAGGAAGAAGCCCCCGAAGAAGGCCAAGATCGCGAAAGGCCCAGTGAAGAAGACGAAGAAGGTGCCGCACCCGAAATCGTCGACTTCGTATTTGCCCTTGTCGGTGTTGTCGCCGGCCGAGCTGCCGAAGGACCCGTACGAGCGGGCACTGCGGCTGTTGCACGTTGGCGCCACACCAGAGAGTTTGCCCTGCAGGGAGGAGGAGTTTGTGGACGTGCTGAGCAAGGTGGAGGAGGGGGTGGAGACGGGCGGAGGAGGCTGCTTGTGTAAGTGCGAGCTGGCCACGAGGTGCCGGACTGAGCTGAGCACAGATATCGCTGGTGTTCCGGGAACGGGCAAGACGGCTACGGTGCACGCCGTGGTCAAGGAGCTGAAGCGAAAGGCGGAGGACGGCGTGAGCGAGATGCGTGATCGCACCGAGCTTGCACTCACTCGCAGGAACTCCCGCCGTTCTCCTACGTCGAGATCAACGGTCTCAAGATCCCCTCGCCGCAACATGCCTATACCGTTCTCTGGGAGGCCATATCCGGCGCCAAGGGCGTCAGCAGCAAGACGGCATTACGCGGTCTCGAATCGCATTTCAGCAAGAAGACCATGGGTGTGCGAGGTCCGCGCAACAACACCTAGTACGTGCTCTACGTGCTCGCACCCGCTGCGGCGTGCTACAGCGGGAATGAGGGCGCTCTCTGACCCCAGCGTGGTGCTCATGGATGAGCTGGACCAGCTCCTGACCGCAAAGCAAGACGTGGTGTACAACTTCTTCAACTGGCCAACCATGCGCGACTCGCAGCTGTTCGTCATTGCCGTGGCGAACCGGATGGACCTGCCGCAACATCTCGCCGCAAAGATCAAGTCGAGGCTGGGTGAGTGTGCTTGACGAACCGATCGGGTCGGCGCTGACGTCCAAGGCCTGCAGACGTTACTCTTCCAGCCGTACGACCGCCAATCGCTCATTGAAATTGTGCAGTCCCGGCTCATTCCACACCCCGACAGCCAGGCAGAGCACAAGGTTTTACAGCCGGATGCGATTGCCCTCGCGGCGACCAAGATGGCAGGGACGAACGGCGATGCCCGGCGTGTGCTGGACGCCTGCAGGTGCGCCCAAGTGTAAATCGTCCGAGACCACGCTGACCCATAGACGAGCGGTCGAGGTCGCGCAGGAACCGAAAGACGGCAAAGTCGAGCCCCATCCGGTCACCGCCAAGGAGATGATGGTCGTGCTCAACCTCATGTCGTCCTCGCCCGTCGCGCTGTTCCTGAAGCAGTGCAGCGTCCAGCAGAAGATGATGATGGCTGCGATGGTGAGGTGTGTGCGAAGGGAGGGCGTGCCCGAGATCCCCTGGCGAGCGGTGAGTCCGGCCGAGCTAGCTTGTCACCTTGTGCGCCCCATGTTGTCCTTCGCAGAGTCTTGGATCATCTTCCAATCTTCGTGCTTGAGAGGGAGCGCCGGAGGAAGAGACAAGAGGGATGATGTCCGCAGCCGCGAAACACGCCCGATGCATCTCACGACACAACCTTGAGAACGGTTTCCGCGGATGGTTCGCTGATATCAGATCCGGACGGACCATGATGCCCTTACGCGCTCCTTGCAGGACTCGAACGACCTCCTCTCGACCTCGGAGCTCTCCCTCATCTTCTCATCGCTGCTCGCCACGCACGCGCTCACGTGGGCATACGACTTGAAACAGAGCTATGACGAGCGCAAGATCGCGCTCGGTATGGAGATTGGCGAAGTTGGCAGAGTGCTCATGAACGAGGGGGATGCGTGGCGGCGTGCTCTGGCCGGCACATAATTCGAGGCCGATACACTGAGAGACCCACTGTTGTAATCGTATCTACATCGTGCATGGCATCATACTGTATCCATTCCAGGTTCGTGAACGACGACGAATGGTCCGAGAAGTCCAAGGGAAAGTCATATGGGTATACACGGCGAACATCAAGCGAAGTACAAAGGGACAGGCGGACGAGAGATCGGACTTGGGGATCAGAACATGGTGTGCAGAGCCTCGCCCTCTGGCTTGATGCCGATCTTGGCCGGCACGACCTGACATGAGCTCGCTCCCCTTGCAGGTGTCTCGCCCACTCACGTGGTTCTTGCCGAAAGTGAACCCGACCCAGTTGTTCCTGTTGCCCTGGCCTTTCTCCTCGACCGCCTCGACGTCCCGCTGCTTCTTGAACACCTCGGCGTACTTGGCCATGTCCTCGGCGGACTCGAACGAGTCAAAGTAGCCGACGTCGGTATCGCCATCAAGCACCGGCACAAACGGCGCGGGGGTCTCACGCAAGCGCGGGAAGGCGAGCGGCGTGAAGAATGGCAGGGCCTGGACGTCTTGCAGCGTCGCGACTCGGTCTTTCGGGTGGGCGATAAGGCTGCCGTGAGCTGAAGGGCAATGAAAGCCGCCGAGGCTTACCGGATGACAGCGTCCCACGCCACGTCGGACAGGTTGAAGATGAGATCCTCGGGGCGGTCGTACACTGGTCGTCGGAGGACTCGGTGCCAGTTCTTGAGGTTTGCCCAGGTCTCTTCGGGAGTTGAGCCGGAGAAAGGAGGGAAGCCCTGGAGTCAGATCTGGCACACAGGGGACTTTCCAGCTCACGCAAAGGAACTCGAACAGGATGCAGCCGAGCGACCAGTAGTCGGCGGAGAACGTGTACGTCTTGCCGCGTAGCACCTCGGGCGGCATGCTGCGGGTCAGCCGGTTTCGAGCGACCACGCTTCCATCGCGACTCACTAGTCGGGAGACCCAACGACCGAGTCGGCGTATCGCGGCTCGGCCATTCGCATGCTGCGGTACATCGTCCTCCTCTCGAGTGTCGAGCGGAATACCAGGTTCTCATCCTTGACTTGGTCGAGCTACACGTCAGCATAATTACCCGACAAAGATCAGTAAGCTCACCTTCATCTTCATCGACTCGATCTTCTGGGGGTTAAGCGCGCCGGTAGCGAGACCAAAATCGGTCAGTTTGACGTGGCCAGTGCTGTCGACGAGGAAGTTCTGCCGTCAGCGTCAATGATAACATTGGTTTGATGGGCTCACCTCAGGCTTGAGATCTCGGTGGATGTATCCGAGCTTGTGCAGCTCGTTGACTCCCATAAACATCTCGGCGGCGTAGAACCTCGCATGCTCTTCCTTCAGGACGCCAGAGTTGTTGAGTAAGGTCCTGAAGTCGCCTCCTGGGACGTATTCCTGAGAGTCAGCACCATGCATCCCGCAACACATCCCCAAAGATGGTCGCGATGGCCGCCAACTCACCATCGCCAAGAAAACGTGGTCCTTGTCTTGGAAGGCGTAGAGCAACCTAACCAGCCAGGGCGTCTTGACGGAGCACAGGATATCTCGCTCGACGAGAACATGCTTGACCTCGTCCATCTTCGCCAGCGTACCCTTGCGCATCTTTTTAAGCGCACAGACTTCGTTCGTGTCGATCTTGCGGGCGAGGTAGACCGATCCGTAGCCTCCTTGCCCGACTTGTGCGATGATACGGAATTGCTCCAGTCGAAGCTTGGTCCGGCGCTTCCGGAGCAGGACTCGTTCTCGGCCATTGTACGACTGCACTTCCTTGGCGTACGCCTCGCCCGTGACCTGCTGTGAGTTCATCGATCCGCCATAGAGCTATTATCTCACCTTGCGCTCCGCTGTGTCCTGCTTGAAGATTTCAGTTCGCTTCTTCCTGTTGGCGATGTACCCAAGCAGGTCGACTGCGCGTCAGCTCGGTCTCCTACAAGAAATACTCGGCCCACAATAGTAGTCCAAAAAGTCTGCGATCAGCTCAGTTCTTTACGGTGGAGCCCTCAACTCACAGATCTGCGCGACGGTGGCCTTGCGCCTGACCTCGGCGCTCTCCAACAACTCCCTCTCCCAAAGCTGCAATCCTCCCCTCTCTCCCGCGCGTGTCTCGTTCCTCTGCGTCCGCATATGCACATCCTCCGATTGGTGCATCATCATTCGCGCCGGTAATGCCGGAGCCGGGCGGCTCGCAACGGGCAGGACCTGCTGGATCCCCTGCGGGATGCTCGCCAGCTGCTTCAGCATTGCGGGGTTGACCGTGTTCTTCAAAGTCTGCATATGGACGTCTTCATCATGATGCGCCCTTGTCGGCTCGATGCGCGCATATGTGTGCGCCGGTGGTTGCGGGACGGACGAGTGGTTTGTGGTCGCGTGCGAGCCGTGCGTGACGGCCGGATTGGATGACTGGGTGATGCCCTTGTTGACTTTGACGGGGGTAGATGCGCCGCTCGACGCGCTGTTGGTAGCCGAGCTGGAGTTGTTCGAGAACAAGAAGGATAGGTAGCTGTTACCGTTACCCCCGGAGTCCTTGTTCTCCTTGGACGGCTGGAAGGCGGATCGCGACCCGCCAACGGGCACGGGGATTTTGGAGGGCGAGGGCGGCGCGGCGGATGTTGACTGCGCTTTGACGTGCGACGAGCGCGACTTGGCAGGCGATGCGGGTGGATTGGAGGTATCGGAGTGGGCGGGTGGCTGAGCGTTGGTCGTTTTGAGAACGCGGGAGAACATGGTGGGTGGTGCTGGTGGTGGTTGCTGGGATGAAGCAGAGGTTGACTGATTTTGACTTGTTGTTGTCCTCGAACCGCGCGCCGTAGATGGCTCGCTCAACGCGCCTGATTTTGTGACGCGGGGAGTCGTTACGATCGGTGTCGCCACCCATTAGCAAGCTGGTCTAATCAAACCAGCAGCTTGTTGTAATGAACCACCGGAGAAATGTTGCAAATCGTCACAGCGGAAATTGGACGCGTCGGGTTGACTTTGCGTTTGGAGCCAAACAACGACGCACCCGCTCATCTCATTCATCAAGCTGTTCTCCTCTGATCGTCGAGCACACCCACAGCCAGCACGATGCCAGCGACATATCTTGCCCCGCCG
>Ga0308169_10005605_pt1 | contig 11344 bp, 21 predicted proteins | sample PhyBR1_2_FD_202139 | JGI IMG/M metagenome (GOLD analysis project Ga0308169, IMG submission 202139) | Phyllosphere microbial communities from UC Gill Tract Community Farm, Albany, California, United States - DLSLSB.R1 | ecosystem: Host-associated > Plants > Phyllosphere > Unclassified | place... | reverse complement strand
CGGGAGATATGGATGGAGATTGTCGAGGGGCGCAGTGAACTGTGGGAGGGGATAGGGGAGGACAAGAAGGAATGCATACGAGGTGAGTGTGTGGCCTGGGATCGAGGTCGCTACTGATAGTGAGCTTTCTTGGTACACTTCCAGACGCTCTGCCTTAGAAGGGCGCACAAGCGTTTCTCGTTCCGGAATTTCTCGCTCGGAAACGGGTTTCTCACTGGCGCGAGGGACTTGTTCGGGAGTCTGCCCAGCTCCATCTTCCTGTTCAAGAGCATAGCAGGTGTGGAGGTGAGCTAGCTAGCACGCGGAGATTGAGCTGGTGGCTGATCCGGTAGCCGGGTGTGCAGGTTATGCCTGTGATCAATACCAACCGTGAGCTGTTCCAAATACCCCGCGAAACGAGCTCATCGCAGAGACCGTCACCATCGCCGCCCAATTGGTGAGCTCGTAACTGACAGCTGAAGCATCGCTGCTGACCCAAGGCAAACGGCACCACCCTCGTCGGGCAATGTGCGATCTCTCATCCCACTTCTACACCCACGCCAAATATTTCGGAATCCGTCACACCTCGAGAGAACCCTTCACCTGCGGGCCAGCTCATCAAGCAGCTGCAGCACTACCGCCGAGATTCCCGGACGTTCGCGACAGATGATAGCAAGGATGCGCCGCATGGTGACACCCCGCCGAACGGGACGTCCGATGAATGGTCCGGCGGAAACTTGGGATATAGGAAAGGCGAAGGGGAGATTCCGCTCGAAGCGCGAATCGAGCGAATATTCTATATCAACCTATACGGTCAGGTGAGGTAGCAGTCACACCGCCCTGATCGAGCTGAAGAGGCGTAGGAGATCTTTCCGGAACCCAACCCCGAACTCTTGCAGACCATCGCGAAACGGGACATTCTGGTGTACTCCTGCGGGTCGTTATGGACAAGTATCATTCCTTCTCTCGCTCTACGTGGCCTTGCTACGGCAATAGCGACCTCTTCGTCGCTGAGAGCCAAAGTTGTCTTACGTGAGTTGCGTCGTGCGATGTTCGGGGCGCGCTGATTGAAGTCAACTCGGTGAATGATCGTGAGACACCAGACTACGTGGCTTCGGAATACGTCGCCGCTATCCTCGGCACCCTCCGGCACTACGATAGACCCAAGCGGCAGCCAAGCGTGGCGGCCCCGACCGTATGGGAGGCGCAGAGGCTCGTCACGCATGTGGTGTGCCTCGAGGGCGCGAAGGTAGAGCTGGATATTGCGCAGATAGAGGTGAGTGGCTGTCGTATACTTCCTGAAGGGGCCTGACGGAAGGCCATGGGCGTGCAGGTCATGCGTGTACCTAGGGAAGTATCGGGTGTGGTAGGGGAGGAGACACCGCTGTTCAGCCAGGATGCGGTGGAATGGGCTATGGCGCAGATCGTCGAGGGGCTACGGTGACCGGGCGCGTGGACATTTGACGGAGACACGGCTTTTGGTACTGCATCATGAGTATTCGTATATTGTCATGCCCACACCGAACCTTCCACCCTCTCTGGGCGTCGAGGTCGCTCAGAATGGCGCTCACCTGCGAGTCATGACGAGCCCAGGCCATATGGACTGGAACCTGCTCGCTGTCTGCACTGATGCAGCCTTTTTAGCTGTACATTCGACGATACGGGTACCCGTCATTATACCACAACATTGGAGCCCCTTCTATGTGTATGCAACTCTGTGTCTTCGAGCCTAGCCTAGTGGCCGACGATGGGCAGCTTGTTCACCCACATGTTCTTCCCCGGCACACACTCTTCCGCGATGAACTGTCCCACCTCGCTCCGCTTGATCGACCACGTCGTCAACTGCTCGTGTGCACGCACTTTGTCCTTGGGCAGCTCGTCCCCGCCGAGCAACGCCGCCGCACGGACAATGATGATCTCCTCGAGGAAGTTTTCGGGGAGCGCAGAGAAAACGTCGGGGGCGATGATCTCGGATGGAGTCGTCTTCGGCGATGATTGATGGATCGCCGCTCGGAGTAGAACGTCCTCCATGCCCTGTTTGTCTTGATGTGGGGCATGAATGAAGGTGGGGTAAGTCCACTGTCGTCAGGATACGTGTCACACGTAGGTCACAGGTTGAGCTCACGCGCCAAAGCCACGGCATGCAGTCGTGGCTGTTTCCGATGCCCATAGAGCTCACAGCTACGACGCGCGGTCTGGGAGCCGGCATCGACGCGAGCACTTTGATGAGAGTGCTCATGGCGAAGGCGCAGAGGTCGGGACGACCGTCCAACACGAATCTCCCGCGAGACATCTTGGGCATCGCGCCTGGGGGTCAGCGCGTCCGCGGAACAACAGCGTCGGCTCGTGCAGATTTCGGCCGATAGACAGCGCCTCTGGACCATGACACGAGAGGCAGCGCGACTCACCGATGGAGGACACGATCAAGTCGACCTCGCCGCCTGTGAGCGCACGCCTCACGTCAGCCTCGACCGTAGCGTCGCCCTTGAGCAGGCGCAATCGCCCTTCCTTGATGAATGGCGCGAGCCGCGGGTCCTTCTCGATGATGCTCGTGTCGCGGAGCAGGAGCGTCACGGTCCAGTCCCTGTTCGAGGCCGATAAGAGGTAGTAGGCCGTGAAGTAGCCGCACCCGCGGGAGCCGCCGAAGATGACCGCGTGCATGGTGAGAGTGTGACGTTTGACGCTGGGTTGAGGTGATAGCTGTGAAGCGAGCGGGGTGAGTCGGGTAGATGCAAAGGGCTTGCCGAAGCGCGGGCAGGTATGGTTTTCCCTTTCGACGGGTAGCCAGCTTGGACCCATTTATACATCCGGCGGCCCTCGTCCCCGACCATGTGACCGCGGGGATGTAGAACTTGACCGCCCCGACGCCGCATCCGTCGCAGGCATCATGCATCGGTCGCAGCCCGTGGTCAATCGAAAATAGTCATGGACGAGCATGCCGCCGCCAGACATCATCGCGGCTTGGCCGGACTCTGAAGCAGAGGAGATGAACACGACGAATCTTACGTCACCCACACGTATCTGATGCCCGTAAACATGACAAAGCTGATGTTCGTTCCGACGGAAAGGGTCGGCCTTTCCGTCGGAGGCATATCAGCCCGGACTGAAAGCGCTGACTGCCCGGCCGCGCTCATTGCATACAGCATGCTGCAAGATCCGAATGTATCTGATGCGGTGCATATCGCTGTGCACTTCCCTTTCGGATGTGCCCGAGGGCGATAAGGACGGGGAGCCTCAAACGGCATGCCTGCTTCCAGCAGCAAAATCATTAGCTTCAACACTGGTCGTTGTGGCGTCCACAAGGGAAAACGGCATACTGCATGACAAAAGGGTGTATAAAGTAGTATCTGCTACAATCTGCGAGTCACAACAATGATATCTAGAAGGCCACCTCTCGCGAGCCGTACGCGCTCCAAAAGGTCTTTGGGTTGTCGACCTTGACTGCTTGTCCGATATGGGCTAGGATACTCGCTACAGTGTCCTCAACGGGCGGAGCGGACGCCGCGACTTCGGGCGGGGCGCCCATCTCGCGCAAATACTGCTTGGCACCTTCGGTGGCGATGAAGCCCGGGCTGTAATGGCGTGAGCCTCGTTGTTTGGCAGGGCATAGGCGGAACTCACTCCAAGCCAAAGACCACGAGGTCGGGAGTCTCCTCCTGCAGCTTGACGGTCAGAGCGTTGACGGCCGCCTTGGAGATACCGTACGAGCCCGAGCGGCCGGGCGACATGTCTGCTATGGATCCTTGCGCAGAGGTGATGACTACGAATTTGCCCATCTGGTCGGCCTTCCTGAGAAGGTGATCTGTCGCCTGGAAGAGGACCAAGGGTCCAAGCACGTTCACCTTGATCGTCTGGAGCAGGTCGGCCTCATCGACGTCCCTGATGGCTCGGGAGTTGCCCATACCTGCTCGTCAGGCCGGGTGCGGCAGAAGAGTCCGAGTATGACTCGCCGGCATTCGCAATGACCACGTCGAGCTTGCCGGCCTTCTCTTCGATGATCTTTGCGGCGGCCTGGTTCCCGGATACGTCCGCCGAGTCAATGGCAATCGGAATGACCTTGTCCGGATGAGCGGAGGCCAATGCGGGAAGCTCCCCCTTAGTTGGGTCTCGAGCTCCTGAGATGCGTCAGAACGCGATTCAGGCATCAAGAGTCCAGCGGCGACGCACCCGCGAAGACTACAGTGTCTGGAGCGACTGTTAGAGCCTTGACAAGCTCGAGACCAAGTCCACGACCGGCGCCAGTGACTAAACGGTAAGCTCCGAACAGCAAGATCAGGCGTAAAAGTCAGACATACTCAGATAGACGGAAGGCATGTTGGTGAAGAAGCTTGTGGATATGGTTTCGTACAGTTGATGAGGTGTGAATGGCTGGGTAGACGTGTGGATGAAGTGGGCGGATGTGTGTCTGTTGTGGACATGACGGGGAATATACACCTTTCGCCCGGTGACGATGCTCCCCCACCCCTCATCTAATGTCCCTGAGAGATCGAACCATGCCCGAGCCAGCTGACAGATGTTGGAGGCTTGCTCAGCCACCTGTTCGACCAGCACCTCTACATCCACGACGGTACTCACGAGCGGCGATGAGCGGACCGCGCATTCAGACCGGCGGCCGTAACTCGCCGTACAGTCGTTCCGCCTCATATCCAGTTTAGTCACCCGCCTGTCACTCGTTCACAGCGGATGAAAGGTAAAGTATCCGAGACCGAGTTGGTTGTAGACCGAAGCTTGGTCTCCCGTGATATCCCGCCCCGCCTCCGATGTCGACGCCCACTGATCGTTTCTGGGACACGTACAGCCTATGCATTGCGTCAGCAGCAGCGAATTGGCCGACGCGCTGAATTCGTCGTCCATGCCTGTGCTAAATCCGTGTTGCTGCATGTTCCGACGGGTCGTTTTGTCTTCCAACGGAAACTAGTCCCATTAGGAAGGTCCCGTTCCCGTATTCCGAGGCCGCGTTCAATGGCGACGCGAATGCTTGCTTGTCAATGCTCTGCGCTCCTTTTGCCTTGCATCGAGCATCAGTCACCACGTCATGACGACGAGCATTACGGTATGCATCATCCAAGCCTCGGGGTGGAGTTCGTCCATGCTGACGAAGCAGGATGCGCGATACACCTCTCTGCATTTCACGCCCGGCGCATTACTCGCGCTGTCGATAGACGAGCCCCCCGAGACCGGATGGAGCGTCATGCCGGGCTATGACGAGCATATTCCCATTCCTCCTGAGCAAGAGCCGCCTAGGATGGACGCAGACGAGACTCTGCCGAACCTGCTTCATCCCAGCTATCCCTATGGCCGACCGCCGACTCTGAATGGGAAAGGAGGGCAGCAAGGCAAAGGGTGGACACGCGGCGGGAAGAGCCTGTTGAGTACGGTCGGGGACGGTATCGATCTCCGAGGCGGCAACGGCAGTGCGGCAGGACGAGGGTGGATGGGCAGCAGATGGGCAGGGGAGGAAGGGTGGGCAGAGTTGGCCCTGGGGGGCTTCGTGGAGAAGACGGCGAAAAAGGAGGTTCCGCCCGGTATGGCGGTGAGTTGTTTTTGCGAGCGCGTCGGATGGGTGGCTCCAGTCCCGGTGCAAGGCTGACCACCAGGGCGCCAAGCGACCTCCTTCGCCGCCCTCGCCTGCGCTTCGCCCGTCGCAAGCGCCGCAGCCTCGCTCGGAGCACCTTCGAAACCTCTACGTCAGGCAACAACAGGCCAATCCCACTCCCACGGCGGATCAATTCGACGCGCCTGTGCCGAACGAGCTGTACGCTGAGGAGGGAGAGGCAGCGGGGAACGACAGCGCTCTGACAAATACGGTGGTGCCGGAGGCGATGGAAGACCAGCAGGGCAGTTTCCGTTCAGACGAGAACAACCACGATGATGAGGACGACGGCCGGAGCGTGGACTAAAAAACACGAGGTGGACATTCAGCAATCGAGAAGACGAGACGAGACGATAGGCCACGCAAGCTCGAGTAACGATGATGATCAGATCACGACATATGCATGCTACGCTTTTACGCCACTGCCTTGGTGACCACCTCGACGGCCTTCTGCAGCTGCACATTGTGCTTGTCCGTGAGGTTTCGGTTGAAGGACAGCCGCCACTCGAAATGCCGGCCGAGATCCTTGCTGGTAATGTTGCCCGGCTGAGGCCGCGAGGAAGATGGTTCCAGAGTCGAGACGTCTCCTGCCGTTCGCAGAGCCTGCTTCCTTCGCGCTGCGGATAAGCGTCACGCTTAAGGGGAAAGACTCCACACTGACCCTCGTCGAGAGTCATACCGTCCGCCCAGGGCGCCTTGACACCCTTCCTCCAATCCACGCGCAGATGCCCATCGAGCACACTGACCGGTCCAAACAGGCTGTTGTAGCTCAGATCAGACGGAGCAGCGGGCAAGGGCGCCCCCTCCCAGATGCCCCTTGCGGCTTGCAGACTCGCATCGCCCGCATCACCAGATCGCCCTCCACCAGGGGGTCGTCTCCGCGGTCCACCAGGTCCACCCGTTGCCCTCGGGCCCCTCGGTCCACCTTGCGCGCGCAAGCTGGGAGGTCCCTGCCTCGGTCCCCTTTGACCCGGCGCCCGACCACCCGCTGCCGCATTACCAGCACCCGTCCTAGGCGTGAATCGCATCGGCCGAGATCCACCCTCTCGCGGCGGGCGCGAGCCGGATGAAGACGGGCTGACGTTGTTGTCGAAGTCGATCAGACTAGCATCAACGTCAAGGCGCCTTCGCTGACCCTTGGACGCAAGTGAAGCCCGTGACGGCATAGAACTCTCCTTGGAGTGCTCGAAAAAGTCGCCCGTAGCTGCGCCGTCGGTCCCACGCGGCTCCCGCCGCGGTCGATCGGACCTGGGCTGGACATCAGCTGCTGCATCGCCCGATGTGAATCAGCTACACACCCGACGTCCGAGCATCCCCCTGTCACCTGAGCTCGCGTCGATGTTCCCTCCGACGGTCTCGAGGTCGAACTTGTCGAGGTTGCGCGTGCGACCCGCATTGGACGTGTTGAAACCGAGATCGGTAGCAGTGCGCGGTTTGGGCAGACCCGACTCGGCCGACTCGGCGGAGACGAGCGAGGTCGTGTGCAGCGATCGCTGCGCAAAGAGGGTCCGGAAAGGTCGTATACGCACAGACATGGCGAGATAGGTAGAGGTATGCGAGGCAAGGCTTGAGACTGCAAGTGCGAAGAAGCAGAGCGCCGTGAACGGACTGGCCCGCGAAGCGATGGGCCAACATTGTGGGATAAAATGGTGGAAATGTGGACGGAATCTATTATTTCGGCGCTCGCTCTCTCACCCATTCTCGTGTTGCGTGTTGCGAGTTGCTGGGTTGACTGTTATTGCCCTCTTGCTCTCAGACTAGACTGCATAAAACAGCTCATCGGGTCGACATATACATCGCAGACTGGCCTGTGATCGACCATAGAGCAACCTCCCAACCATGTCGACGGAAGATTACGATGGTGAATCACTCGTTATATCGGCCTGCCTCCACTGACCAGACAGAGTTCGGTAACTACATTGGCGGTGACCTCGAATCCGACGATGAGTCCGACATTGACATCGCCCCCTCCGCTCCAGCACCTTCGGCACCAGGACCATCAGCTGCGGCTGGTGCATATGCTCCTCTAGAAGGGCTGGAAGATGACGACGAGGCGATGGACGACGAGGAGCAGGGGCTGGAAATGACATTACATGGCGTTGACGGTGAGTCATCCCGGCTGTAGAAGATCAGATACTTATGAAAGGCACAGCAGGCAACCAAGTGGTCCTGCATGAGGACAAGCGGTACTATGCGACGGCGGCAGAGGTGTACGGCGAGGACGTCGAGGCGATGGTGCAGGAGGAAGATGCTCAGCTCTTGACGGAACCGATCGTGGCGCCGGTCAAAGTCCGGAATTTCACGGTGCAGGAGAAAGGATTGCCAGTGACCAGGTTCGACCGCAAGTGAGTTGTTGTCGCAAGCGGGTGAAATGCAAGGTAGGCGAGCTGATCGGCAGCTTCATGATTGACATGATGGGCTTCCCGTCGATGATCCGAAACGTCATGGTCGCGGGCCACATACACCACGGAAAGACGTCTTTGATGGACATGCTGGTGTTCGAGACGCATCAATTGACATATGATGCCGACCAGCCCGTGAGTCGGTGCCCGGCATCTCGAGGAAACGCTAATCACAGACGCGCTATACCGACACGCACACCCTCTCGCGCCAACGCGGCGTCTCGATCAAGTCCAGCCCGATGTCGCTTGTCCTGCCCAATTCGAAGGGAAAGTCGAGCCTCGTCAACATCATCGACACGCCCGGACACGTCAACTTTGTCGATGAAGTCGCATCGATTGCTCGGCTCGTCGACGGTGTGGTGGTGGTGGTGGATGTGGTTGAGGGAGTTATGCACGGAACGGAGACTGCCATCCGACATGCGCTGCAGGAGAAGTTGAAGATCGTGCTGGTGGTGAACAAGATGGACCGTCTGATCTTGGAATTGCGCCTGCCACCAAGCGAAGCGTTCTTCAAGATCAAGCACACGATTGAGGAGGTCAACTCGTTCATTGCGTGAGTCGAGGCTTGACGCCTCTCGAGTCCGCTTACACGCAGCTCGATTGACCCAGACGACTCGCTCCGTCTTTCTCCCGAGCGAGGCAATGTTGCTTTCGCCTCAACGCAGATGGGCTGGTGTTTCACTCTCCGTTCATTCGCCGCTATGTACTCGGAGACGTATGGTTCGATCGACGTCGACGAGCTGGCCGTCCGATTATGGGGCAATATCTTCTTCGACCCGGAGAGGCGCAAGTTCACGCGGAAACCGACTGACGTCGAGACGAAGCGGTCCTTCGTCCACTTCATTCTGGAACCGCTGTACAAGCTGTACACACAGGTCAGTCCAGCCGCTGAAGCCGATTGCTGATTGGCAGGTGTTGAGCGAGGAATCGTCCACGTTGAAAGAGACTTTGGCCGATCTGCGTATAACGCTCAAGCCTGCGGTGTACAAGATGGATACGCGGCCACTGCTCAAGGTGGTCCTGGAGGCGTTCTTTGGGCCTTCGTTGGGTCTGGTGGATATGATCACCGAGTTCATCCCGTCGCCAGTTGACAACGCCGCTGAGAAGGTGAGTCGTGGGGTGGTCGACGATGGCTAATGGCAGGTGCGGGGATCGTATACTGGACCGCTCACCTCCGACCTCGCCGACTGCATGAACAAGTGCGATCCCGATGGTCCGACTATCGTCCACGTTACGAAGCTGTACCACACATCCGATGCGCAGGAATTCAGGGCGTTCGGGAGGGTTATGAGTGGAACGGTGCGACGGGGCCAAACGGTCAAGGTGCTTGGTGAGGGATACTCGCTGGAGGACGAGGAGGATCTGGTTAGCGCGGTTGTCGAGGCCTTGTTGATCGACGAGTCGAGGTGAGCGGCGCGACATGCCATGTTGAATGGCACTGATAGCAGATACACTGTCGATATCGAACGCGCCGGTCCCGGTAACCTGGTTTTGTTGTCCGGAGTCGATGCCTCAATCTCGAAGACCGCTACCATCGTCGCCAGCGATATCGAGGAGGACCTGTACATCTTCCGACCTATTAAACACATCACTTCGTCCGTGCTCAAGGTCGCCGTGGAGCCGATCACCCCGTCAGAATTGCCCAAGATGCTCGACGGCCTGCGGAAGATCAACAAATCCTACCCGCTCGTCACGACCAAGGTGGAGGAATCGGGCGAGCACGTTATCCTCGGTACGGGCGAGCTGTACATGGACTGTGTGCTGCACGACTTGCGGAAGCTGTTCTCCGAGATCGAGATCAAGGTCTCTGACCCGGTGACCAAGTTCTGCGAGACCGTTGTGGAGACGTCTGCGTTGAAGTGCTACGCCGAGACGCCGAACAAGAAGTGCGTATGCGACGTCAACGTCCAGGGATGTGACTGATATCAGGAACAAGTTGACGATGATTGCGGAACCGTTGGAGAATGGGATTGCGAACGACATCGAGGCGGGTCGGGTGACTATGCGGATGACGAACAAGGAGCGGGGAAAGTTCTTCGAGAACAAGTACGAGTGGGACCTGTTGGCCTCGCGGAATATCTGGGCGTTCGGGCCGGAGGACAACGGTCCGAACGTTCTGGTCAACGACACGTTGCCGTCGGAGGTGAGCGACTTCGAGCCCTTTCTCGGACCTGAACGAAGCTGACGCCCTAGGTGGACACGAAATTGCTGGGCAGCGTGCGAGAATCGGTCAAGCAGGGATTCCAATGGGGAACAAGAGAAGGCCCTTTGTGTGACGAGCGTGAGTGAACCCATATAAAGCCTTTTGCTACGCTGACAGCAGCGATTCGAGGTGTCAAATTTAGAATACTAGATGCCAGCTTGGCCCAAGAGCCAATTTACAGAGGAGGTGGACAGATCATCCCCACCGCTCGGCGTGTCTGCTATTCCTCTTTCCTCCTTGTGAGTGACCAAGCGAGCATCTCAACGAGCAGCTCTGACTCCAGGCCACTCCTCGTCTGCTCGAGCCGGTTTACTACGTCGAAGTGCAAGCACCGGCCGACTGCGTCGCCGCGGTATACACCGTCCTGTCCCGTCGCCGAGGGCACGTTACGCGCGATCTGCCCAAACCCGGTTCGCCACTATACACCGTCAAGGCGTTCATCCCTGTCCTCGACGCGAACGGGTTCGAGACGGACCTTCGAACGGCAACGCTGGGTCAGGCGTTCTGCCAAATGAGCTTTGACCATTGGTCAACTGTTCCCGGTGATCCGACGGATACGTCTATACAGCTCCGTCCGCTTGAGCCCGCGCAGGCGCAGGCGCTGGCGAGGGATCTGGTGCTCAAGACGAGGAGGAGAAAGGGTCTGAGCGACTCGATTGCTGTGAGCAAGTACCTGGAGGATGAGACCATCATTGCGATCAGCGCGTCGGGTAATGCGGATCTGTTAGGTTAGGTGCGGAGGTCATATCCTGGTGAAGGCGCATAGGGGTGAAGAGAAGCAGTATCAGCATTACAGCATGCAATCATTGTGCGCCTGCGAGCCGCGACGCGTTGGGGCGCACCATGATCGTGCTGGGAAGTGAGGCTTGCACTCGCTGCACCGCGGGCGCAGAGATGAAAGCGCATCGCGGCCAATTTCTCGTGATGTACATGATGCATGATCGTTACAGAATGCCAGGGGACTTTGGGCGACCCCTCGTAACTAGTAGAAAGCCACTGTGTGTAGCAGTACGTGGGGATGTTTGTCCGAATGAGCAAGTAAGATGTCGTCAATCTCCTCGTCGAGGTCGTGGGCCTTTTCGATCTGCGAATCAGCAATGACTCCTCCGCGGAAGCCGAATGCTCGCTTACCGCTCCCGCGAGCTCTAATATAGATTGACCCGCGAT
>Ga0308169_10005604_pt1 | contig 11346 bp, 14 predicted proteins | sample PhyBR1_2_FD_202139 | JGI IMG/M metagenome (GOLD analysis project Ga0308169, IMG submission 202139) | Phyllosphere microbial communities from UC Gill Tract Community Farm, Albany, California, United States - DLSLSB.R1 | ecosystem: Host-associated > Plants > Phyllosphere > Unclassified | place... | reverse complement strand
CTCCTTGGTCGACCCAAAGCGGAGAACTCCAAATCGATCGCGGCTTGAACGTTGACTTCGCTCTCGTCTGTCGTCTCCTTCTTTTGCTTCTTCAGAGGCGGTTCGAGGTCTTTTGAAGAGCCAATCGATGGGAGAAGCGGTCGTTTCGCTGCTGAACTGCCTTCATCCGCAAACTCGCCCAGGTCCGTCACTGGATCTCCGAAGGCCTTCACAATCTCATCCATCTCCTTTGATTCATCTCCTTCCTTGAGTGATGAGTTTGCGACAAAGTATTCGAGGTTCGGGAGTCGAGCCTTCAAAGAATCGAGAGTTGATCTGAACAGAGCGAGCTCTTCGAGAGCGGAGCGTCGTCGAGTGTCGAGTTCTTGCGCTGGATCAGCTCTAGAGTAGATGAACGGGGTCGCGTCAGTCCTAGCGCGCTTGCAGAGGCAAAGAGAGAGAGTTCACTCACCCCGCTTTCGATTTCCTCTTCCTAGGTTGAGACTGACAGCTCGCCGCTTGATTCCTCTTGACACATGCTCCACACGGTACATTCCTATCACAACTGCGCTTCGCCCTTGCACAATTTGAACAACTTCGATTTAATCTTTCAGGCAGCACCGTCATCAGAGGATCAGGAGCTTCCGTCATAACTCCTGCAAGTAAGAGATCTGCTTGATGCACTGGCGAGGTGTCAAGAACAGAGTAGTTGTGGTCGATAAGCTGCCGGGGGAAGAAGATCAAGAAATAATTCAGCCGCAAAAAGAGCGAGGGAGGATGCAGTGATCAGCTCACCAATCTGCTGAGACCTAGTTGAGCTGTATCTTGCTTCTGTGCGCTCAGGAGATTTGCGAGAAGTTGAGGTAGGGAGATAGCGGTGCGATAAGAAGCGATTGCTCTCAACTCGCAAGTTTCGCGAACTGAGAGTTTCTCGATTCGAGAAGAAAGCAGATTTGCAGTAGTATAGATCGACAAGGTAGGCTAGCAACAAGGGGGGGAACAGATTTGATCGTAAAGCGCGAAAAAGTACATTTTTGTGCGGGATTCGAGAATTTCTAGAGGACAAAGAGAGGATCAAAGTTGAGGGAGTTGCATCCATTCAAAACCCCAATCAGCACCAATGTCGAATTGTAGATCATGAGGAGGTATTGTCGAATTGTTTGAGGCGGAACTGTCGAAGAGTAAGGAAAGAATCAGTGAGAATTTAGGATGACTTCCCTGAAGGTACAGAAACTCACGCAGGTGGTCGTTGGGCGTAGTACGCTTGTTGATGTTGCTGAGGATGACCTTGTAGTTGTCCTTGACTAGCCATAATGACTCCCCTCGAATCGACAGGACCTCCCGGTTGAGATTGATGTTGCTGAGGATTTTGACCAGAAGCTGGTTGTTGCTGATTCGGAGGAAACGGAGCCGAATTGTGAGGTTGAGTGACTTGTCCGCTGGGGTAAGGAGCGCCGCTAGCCGACGCCGCAGCTCTTCGTTCAGCATCGCTCACCATCATGCTAATCCTTTTCAGTACTTGAGAGTAAGTTTCGCCTTGATTGTTCGGTTGACGATTGTGAAGGGCTTCGAAGAGACATTGCACGACGAGGAGGGATTGTCGAGCAACGTTGCGTACTCGTTCTCGGATCGAGGAGAGTGCACGGTGAAATGCTGAAGTTGCGTCGCTGATCAATCGATAGTCGGCACTTGGTTGTTGTTCGGGTTCCTGATCGTACCAGATCGTCGAGAAGAGAACGACGATAGCAATCTGTACCAAGTGAAGGGGGGTCAGAATCGACTGGGGCGGCTGAGAGATCATGACTAGACTCGCCTGTACGTGATTGAGCTGGTAGCAATCCTTGATGATCGGGCACTGCGTCCTATCGAGCTCCTTCTGAGTTTCAAGCACGACTCTCGCGGCTGCAAGAGCCAAATCGGTAGATTTTCGGAAATCAGGATCACGGTATCCTTTCGAAGCGACTGCGAGCGAGAACGATTGTCAGTATTTCGTCAGCTCAGCATGGCCAAAGAAGGCTTACAAGGTCGATGGAAGCGAATGAGTCTAATGTTGATATTCTGAAGCGAGAAGATTCGAGCCCAAAACATCGGAGTAGTTTCGTTGGGTTCTGGTCGTTCGAGATCGTACTCCTCAAGTAGATTGCGCATTTCGGTATCGCAGTGAAGGACGGTGGCGTATGTGTAAGAAGGATCGAGAACAACAGTGTCGTGATAAGCTCTTTGAATCATGCCAACTCGGAAACGGAGAGTCTGCATCGCAGCGAATCGAATTAGCTCCGAGCCTCGTCAGGTAAGAGACGGAGAAGGGTTGACTGACCTCGTGAGCCGATATAGTGCGGACGTTTGATGGTGCGGGAGAAGAGAGGGTTTCGGGAGACAGATCTTGATCGTTGAAGTTGCTAGGGAAAGCGCAGTCGACTGTCATCGAGAGCGTCGTCAGTACTGCGATTGAGCTAGAAACATAAAAAGTACTAGCTGACCGAGATGCATAGGTAGAACGGGTCGACATCGGAACGTCGTCTGATCAATGTGACACAATCCATGAAACGCTCTCAACGCCAGCTCCCTCCTCAGTGAGCTTGTCCCTGGTGGTAGAGCTGGATCTTGGAAGGTTGGCATTGTCGACGGGTCTGAACCAAGTTTGTCGAGTCCGAGTTGCTGAGCTAGTCGCATCGTTGCCGCAACATACGGGATGAGAATGTCAACTCTTCCTGGATCGCCAGAATTGAGTGCGAGGGGACCGAGGAGAACTACAGCCTATGAAAGGGGTACGAAGGTGAGTTGATGAATCGATCAGAGAGGAAAGGTTCGAACTGACCTGTATCGTTCTGATTCGAGCAGTGGTACCGTATCCATCCCCACAATCCAACGCAGCTCGACCATCTTCGAAGTACTTTGCGAACATTCCCGTCAACTCTTCGTAGGTGAAATCTGTTCCTGGAGGAATGTAATCGATCGAATTTGCTGAAATGGCGATAGTCTGCAATGATCGATAGGGATCAGTACGATGCTACCCTCGGATAGAGGGAGAATGAGACGCACGAGGAAGAGTGTAGCAAGCCAAAGGGGATCAATCTCGAGTTGTCTCCCTTCTCGCATCAATTGATGAAACGCTTCGTATTCGGCGAGGAAAGTCGGGCCATGATAGGCTATCATACAACCGATCGTACAAGTTAGAGAAGGGAACTAAGGACGTAGCAGATGAAGAAAGGAACTCACGAAGCCAAAACCAACCAACGTTCCCGAAGAAGTAGTGAATGAGGAAGTCCATCTTTGGTCGACTAGGTAGATCCGAGTACAAGTCTTCTAGCACAAAGCGCCAGCGTTTCGAGATCTGAGGAACGAGTAGCGATTCTCGATATCGAGAGGTACCAATCGGAGGAGGAACAACCCCGTTCGCGCTATAAGGTGGAGCCTACAATACGAATGAGGATCAGCGATGTACTACCTGAGTATAGAGGTGAAAGCTTACTGGAGCTGCAGTCTGTCGAACAGTTTGAGGAGCAGAAACTCGAACATTCACAGCTGTTTGGATCAAAATTTTGAAGTTAGTTTCAACCTGCTCGTCCCTGTTCTGATCCCGTCGATTGAGTACTCACCTATATCCTCGAGAGTCATAGCCGCCTCTTCAGTCTCGCTAAGATTCCCTTCTGACTTTGCACGAAGTAATTCTCCTCCAGGTGAATTTCCATTTACTGTCGTTGTCGAAGGCTGACGTCGATGAGCTGGAGGTAAACCTTGTCCGAGTAGCATGTTCTCCAGGTGTGAAACCCTTCGTTCGAGATCCGCTCTGTGATCGCCGCAATTCAAGTCTCTGTTCAAAGATGAGGAAACGAAATTGCGAAAGAATCAACTAGTGGTAAAAGACAGTCAATCGAGGAATAGCTTACGAAGTACTGGCACTCGATGCACCTGGAGTTGAACCAGGATCGCATAGAGCTCCCTCTCCTCGCTTCGTGCAAGCTCTACAAGGTAGACCCGGACCTGAATCCCTCTCACATCTAATCTTCCTCGCCGTACAATTCCTACAACTCATGATAGCCCTCTTGCGAGTGATTCGCTTCTTTGCTGGTGCACCATTTGAAGGAGTCGATGATCCGGCCGAGGCGGAGGCTAGATGAGTGGTGGGATTTTGATGAGACGGAGGTGGAGAACCGTCCATCTCTTGAGCAGACGCTTCGAATGGTCTTTTACTGGAAGATCGAACCAAAGGTGAATCTTGGTGGTGAGAGCCAGACTGCGCCATCGGGTTGACGACTTCCCGAAGGTCGATTGGTCCAAAACAAACCTGAAAATTTCCTCTTGCCTTGCTTCCATTCACTGATCGACCTGCTCTTGCTCCTCAAACGTGCTTTGGTAGCTCAGTATGACTTTCACTCATTCTTTGCTTATCGCTCTCTCAACACCCCACACTCAATAATTTCCCCCTTCCTCCTGCTTTCCGTTCTCTCGGTCGACAAGCTGTGGCTCCGAATCTTTCGCTCTTCCACCGAACTCACTGCTCGTGTACGATAACGGGAACGACTCGCTCCGGTCACTGCCTAGTCGAGACAATGCTTTGCGCCTCCTTCACTTCGTCGTGCTCAGGATTTCGCAAGTTTCGCTCTCAATCCTCATCGAATCCACGTCTTACTTACGCTCACAGTCGACTGCGACTTCTGTCACTGTCGATCAGCTTCGCCGTAATGAGCTAAGATTGTAAATACTCCCTCTCAGAACGGCAAGGACTGCATCAACATTTTCGCAAATCGGGAAAATGGGAATTGGACGGCGAAGGGGAACGAGTTGACTCGAGGAGCTGTACCTCAGATAATCAGACGTATCCAAAGGATCTCAAGGGCGGCAGGAGTATTGAGGACATAGCGAAACCGAGGAACGAAAGGAAAGAGGAACCGATCGAATTTGAGAGACTGAGGGGAGCCCTCAAACGAGCAGAACTCGGCGAGAGGAGCTCGAGGCGGACGACGTCGCGACCGATTTGCTGAGTTATAATAGGGAAGGATCTTGAGAGGCTCACGAGCCGGATCAAGATGCGTTTCTTTTTCAACCTCTTCTCTTCGGCAAAGAACTACAACTCAACTGATCCGAGCTTTTCGCGCTGACGCCGGGCTGGTGTTCTTTGTATTACAATGACGTTATGCTGGCGGAGAGCGAGATAGAGCTACGAGGTTGCAGCGTAGCGAGACGGTATTCGCTGGAGATCACATTCTCCCTTCGTGTATGGAGCTTGAGCGAGGCCCGTAATACAAGTCTTGAGTCGACGATACCATCTGCGCTGTTTCGACGAATCGCTTGCTTCGAGAATGATTTGGCTCGATGCTCTTTGTGAAGAGTTCGAAGGCTCGCTCTTTCCTTTCGCTTCACTTTGCACCATCAAATCGCCCGCTTCCGCCTCTGGGCTCTTCACATCTACCCTGGAATACCTCGATACAGCGACTAGAAGCCTCAGATCTCCTCCCCTCGCTCTCCTCATCAAATTTGTCTCATCGATCAACATCTCGATTTCCAACCTGCGGATACGCTTTGAAAGCTATGGGACCTCGTCAGAAATATTCGCAAGCTACCTGTAGTACGAGCTGTAAACACGAAACACCTCTACACGGCCAGAAGAAACAGGAAAATAAAGGGAATGAATCAGAACCGACAAAGCCTCTCACATTCGTCACATTCGACCCTGATGATGCCACAAGCTTTCTAGATCTTGTGTGTGAAGACGCTCTCGCAGTACTAGGCCGGAAGATCGATGAAGTTATGGCCGATACTCGAAATCAGGTGAGTCTTTCACTCAGCTCCCTCCTGATCGACAGACGTGAATTGCTGATCCGCCGAGTAATCAAAGCCGTCAAGTCAAGTCAAGTTGATACACGGCGCCGTTTTGGGCTTCACCTTCGGTCTACTCGCCCATATGTACGAGAAGAACTTGAAAGACGTTGAACCCTTTCGCATTCTCTCTCAGAGAGCTCCGTTCAAGACGCTTTCGCCTGAGCTACACTCAGCTGTACAGTCGGGCTCGAAAGCGATTGGGGAGGATACCTGGGGCCTCCTCGCTCTACAACGAAGATTCTACGAAATCCTTTCGCTCGAAATCGAAGCTTACCTCCAGAAGCTCTTGCCCGACGAGTTCTACTCACTCGCTCACCCCAACGTTCTCAAGTTCGTCTTCCCCCGAGATCCCGATCGAATCAACTATCTTACGAACTGACTCGTCATTCCATCGTCTCTTTCGAAAGCGAGGGAGATCATCGGAATCTCAGAACGTGCGACCCTGGAACAAGTCACGACTCGTATCAGACAGCATTCTGTCGTAAGCAATGTTTCAAGATCCTGCTGTTGAATCGAAACTAAAGACGAGGATCGGTGAAACAGCACGAATGTGGTGTTCCTCGACCAGAGTATCAAGACGCAATCGGTGCTCTCGTACTACTCGCAGCGAATTACGAGCATGGATTATCGCCAACGTCAGACATCGTTCTACATTACCTTGCGAAAGAAGCAGTAGAAGCTATCTGGGACGTTTGCAGTCGAGCTGGAATCCCGTCTGAATCACTCACCATGAACAAGATTCTCGACTCGATATTGACGGCAACTGTACAAGTTAGCAGCAAGACGACGAAGAAACGCGAACCGGAATCGACCGGTACCAAACGAGAAGAAACTGTCGAGACGAATCCTTTGAAACCAATCGTCAAGAGTCGGGAAACACAAACGGATCACGACGATATTCATGAGGAGAGCGCCAGGGAAGGCTTCGTCAGAGTCGTCATTCAACTCGACAAGGCTCAAGCGGAAGTAGAAGCTTTCAAGGGACTCAACAACGACTTATTGCAAGAGCTTGCCGCGACTCGAAATAACGTCGGTGCGTTCTGTCTCGCTCCTCTCTTTGTTTTTGTCCACAGGCCCCTGACCCGTTGGATATGAACAGCTAAACCCCGTAATCGACAGCTTTCCCCGGCAAGGAGCGAGTTCCCGAGTATTGAACTCTGTCCTTCTTCGAGTCCTCAATCTCCAAATCTCTCGAGTTCTTCCTCAGGTCTACTCCTTCGCCATTTCGCCGACCAGAACCGAGAGCTCAACCAGAAATTGACAGAAGCAAGACAAGAGAATGGTGAGCGCTACTTTCGCAATCTTCTGCCGCGTGAACGAACCTGACGCGAGATCGACAATGCATAGCGCAACTGCTCGAGAGTATAGCTCTAGGAAGATTCGACTGAAGTAGAAGAGGAGCAAATGCAACGCAGAACGAGTCTTGATTTAACATGCCTCGAGTTTGTCGAAAGATTCTTGCAAACGAAGACTAGAGAAGAGTGATACACGACGAGCGAGAAAGTAATGCAAGAGTATACAAGTAGACTGCATTTCATTAATCAAAGAGAGAGAAAGAAAGAGATGTCCATAAACACAATGTCAGAGAGAGAAATGAAAAGAGGGAGAGGTAGGGAATGACACAATAAGCTTGAGAGTCTGCGAGTGTGTACCGTAGCGAAATCAAAAGTTGTTGGAAACGTCTATTGACGAGCGTGGAAAACGTAAGATTCCTCCTCATCAGGCTGTCGTTTCGAGAAAGTGCGAGTCAGTAATGGAAATAATGTGGAAGAAGATGGGAGATACGTACCTTGTGCTTGCACATCGATGCGAGTTGTCGGTATTCTGGGTCGTTAGGTACCTTGTTGAATAACCGAAGGTGGAAAGCAGCTCCGGCGGCAGCTTCATCCTTGCGCTTCTGACGTTCAGCGTTCTGCGCGTCCAAACAACACTATCAGCTTCAAATCACAAGGATACAGGGAGAATAGGACGTACCTCAAGAGCACTCTTTGCCGTCGAAGCAGCATCGAAATCACCCCTTCGAATGCCATCCGCTACCGCCTTCCATGCTCTCCTACTCTCGTACTCCTGCTGTTGTTCAATCGGAGCGACTTGAATCGGTGTCGTATTGTTCTCGTCGGCGTTCAAGAAGACCTGACCCTCAAATCCACTCTTCGAAGGTTTAACGAACGAACTTTCTCCTCCTGACCAAACTCCCGAAATCGTGTAGAGTACTTGAGCTCCCGTTGCTGGTGCGACTTCGGCGGTGAAGGAGTGAGATTTGCCGGAGACCCATCCTTTCCCACTGTATTTGATCGTCGTGACTGCTCCGTGAGAAGCTTGGATGTAGGATGTACCGTCTAATTCGACATAGGGTGCTCCGTACCATAATCCTTCAATCTTGAGTTTGGGAAGAGTGATCAAGTAGGCTAAACGATACGAGAGAAAGGGTCAGTCTCGTTCTTAAAGGGCCGAGTGATATGCGAAAACGCACATTCGACGTTTCCGTCAGCGAGTTTGACTCGGAGGATAGCGTGTCCGACTTGTCGAATGCTGAGAGTTCGGGCAGAGAAAGTGGTCTTTTGCGCGCAGTTTCCTTCGAGTGAAACTCCCTTTGAAGGGTTCTCGAGGTAGTAGGCTAAACAGAATTCGAAGCCCTGGAGTCAATTATGAACCCTCTATACAGCTGCTCAATTTGTGCTTACCGGTCACTGGAGGGTGGTGAGAGACTTGCTCGGTGTGAAGAACGATTTCTCCGTTGTTCCACTGTCCGTTGAACTGTTCGCCGAGGAAACTATTAGATGAGAGGAAGAACGTCAGCTCGAAAATCAGACGAGAACTCGTGACTGAAGACTTCTTACGGGTTGAGAGGCTTCTTCTCTGAACCCTGTTGAACGAACAAAATCGACGAAGAGGTCAGTTTCGCTATGGTCGAGCGAGAGTACGCGCAAAGTTTGGCTTACGGTTTCCTTCTCTCGTCGAGTGAATTGACCACTAAGAGTCGAAATGAACCATTTAGTAACCCTCAATTGACGGTCTTCAGGTGAAGTTCCCGCCGAGATAGCGGTGAAAAGTTCAGTCGGTTCACCTGGAAGCAACGCTCTGACAACCATCAGCATGATGCATGAAGGAGATGAGAGAGAAGCGATACTCACCCCAGTAACTTGGGAATTCAGAGAGGGAAGTAGGCGAGAGAATGAAGGAAGGAGCGGTGAGGGAGGAAAGATCGCCTGAAGCAGATGCGATCGATTTAAGGAATGAAGACCATCCTGTAGAGATTCACGAGATTGTCAGTACTTCCCTCTCAAGCACAGGAGAAGTGGTGATGGAGGGAGAGAAGCAAGGAGGCGTGGCGGACTGCGGGGGGAAGAAGAGAGGGAAGGAGGAGGGGCAAGGGGAGACTGACCTGACTTTTGAGCTGGAGGTACTTGATCAACTTCTTCTTTGGTCATAATGAGTAGATTATCAGAGTGTTTGGAGGAGGAAGGAGGACAGAATGCGATGACGGATTCAAAACCGAATTCAAATTCTCTCCAACTCGCTTCTTCGCGCGAAACGATAGGGTGGAGACTCTAGTATAGCTCCCCTCCGAACGAACGACGGCTAGGTGCAGCTCGAAGCGAAACCCAGAGTGAGACAACACGTGCAGTTTCGATTTTTCGCAATTATTCGCTACTCTCGCTGAAGGGAGTTGTACCAAAGAACTCTGTAGACTCTGTACTGTAGGTGAATTAAGTACAGAAAAATAGAGCGAATTTGCTGAGGAATGTGAGGGTCACTTTGTGAGAGAAGCGTCTTTTCTCTCTCTCCCCTTTCTCCCTCACATTTTTTCCGCCTCTTTCTCTAGTCAGTCTCTCTCACACAAACTTCACTCACCTAAGAAATCTCAATCTCACCTCTCTCACTCTCAAACCTACTCTAGTCTACTCTAATCACTATCAAACGTCAGTCTCTCTTTCTCATAATCTCGTCACATCCTCCCTCCTTCCCTTTCCCCCTTCACTCTCCCTTCGCCGTCGACTGTCGCGTCTCTGAACTTTTGACCTTTTCCACTATCTCACTCTCTCCTCGCTCTATACTACAACGCGTCAGCTCTCTCTCTGTCGATTCAATCACGTTGCGTTTGAACCTAGCCCTTTCTGAATCGATTCCCAATCCCAAACAATCTCCGCAAAAGAAATCAATTACTTCTTCGATCAAAACAACAAACTGACATCTCTCATTCTTCTCCCTACTGTAGATGCCTAAAGAAACTAAACCTCGTGCTACTAAAGCCACCAAGGCTAAGAAAGACCCTAACGCACCCGTTCGTTTTTCTCACTTATTTCGCTCTTTTTTCTCTTATCGCTCGCTGACCCTTTTCTCATTCTCGACACGAATAGAAGCGTCCCCTTTCTGCTTACATGCACTTCTCGCAAGCCAAGCGTGCTGAAGTAAAGGAAGAGAACCCCGATGTCACTTTCGGTTCGTTTTTCACTTCCCTATGACTTAATTCGTTTCCTCGTACTGACTCGTTTCGTTCTACGCACACAGGTGAGATCGGTAAACTTCTCGGTGCCAAGTGGAAGGAGGCTGATGCTGATGAGCGTGCTGTACGTTCCCGTTTCTCTTCGTTCATTTTCGCAAGACACTGACCCTGTCTCTTTCTGTCATGTTCAGCCCTTCGAGGAGAAGGCCAAGGAGGACAAGACCCGATACGAGAAGGAGAAGGCTGATTACGAGGCTTCAGGTGACGCTCCCGCTAAGCCTGAGAAGAAAAAGGCTGCGCCGAAGAAGGCAAAGAAAGTCGAGTCCGAGGATGAGGCTTCAGAGGATGCCAAGGTCGAGGACGACGACGAGGATTCGGAGTAAACCACTCACTCAGCTCCCGTTCCTTCCTCATTCATTTTCGATTTTTCCTCCTGTGTGCCAAATTTTACCCTCTCTTCCCACTCTATCCCAGTAATCCCCTGTGTCTCTCTCTATGTGTGTTATGTAGTATCAACACAAAAGTCTTACCCTACCTCTTTGGCTGATGATTACCCTTCCTCTCTCTATTTTCGAAGTTTTCTCTCTCTTTTGCTATTGCTCAAGAACGAAGATACCCCCTCTCACTCTAGCTTCCGGTAGTAGTTATATGATTTGTACTTCATTCCCTTCTGTTCGATACTCAGGCGGTCCTACGAGCGTCAAGTAGCGAGTAAGCGAGAATGAATGCGATCCGTCGTACACTGAACCTTGCCTCAAAATTGTCAAATCCTGTGCTTCGGGCACCGGTAGTCTCGATGCGAGGGGTTCAGTAGCGAAAGGTCAAATGGGAAAGATGCAGTGCAAATATGAAACGAAACGAAGTGGACGAAATCTAAGGGGACAAATTCTACGAAGTTGCGATGTCTTCGAAACGTCAAGTAGCAGACACTCCGTCCGTCCCGGATCGGATTAGACGAGGGGATCATCCTCTATGCACAGGGGGGCGAGGTGAACGGGCTCGATAAGCGGGAAGGAACGGTGATTCTGCGCGATGTAATCGATGTTGTAGGCCTTCGTTGTCGTAAGCTGGAGGGCGATCTCCAAATTCGGCATCTG
>Ga0308169_10005602_pt1 | contig 11352 bp, 13 predicted proteins | sample PhyBR1_2_FD_202139 | JGI IMG/M metagenome (GOLD analysis project Ga0308169, IMG submission 202139) | Phyllosphere microbial communities from UC Gill Tract Community Farm, Albany, California, United States - DLSLSB.R1 | ecosystem: Host-associated > Plants > Phyllosphere > Unclassified | place... | reverse complement strand
ACCGGATCGCGATCCACAGTTATCAACACCTCCCAACTGGCCCCGGCCTTCGCCGGGGTGGTACTCTTTTCTTGGGGTCGTGCACGTTTCTCGCGGGTTCGGTTACGTTCCCGGCGTAAACCCATCATCACGATCCGGCGGCGTCGGCGCATGCACCTCGCTGCAGATCGAGCGCAGCGCGTCCTTCATACCTTCTTCGAACGTCGGATGATAAAAGGGCAGGTCCAAAACCTCGGTCGCCGTCCAGCCGCTTTGGATCGCCCACGCGATCAGGTGCGCACTATGCTCGACCGCAGGCCCCGCCATCGTCGCACCGGTCAGTCGGCCATCGCGACGATCCGCATAGAAGCGTACCAGCCCGGCGTTGCACGCCTCGACCTTGGCACGACCCTGGTCGTCATACGACGCCGTGCCGATCACGCTGTCGGCATCGTCATCCTTGGCGATCTTGCCAATCACCGCGACGTTGGGATGCGTGAAGGTGATCGCGAACGGCACCGTCCGCTTGCCCGGTGTCACCTCGGGGTAGCTCGCCGCGTTGCGCCCCGCGATCGTGCCCTCCGCCGACGCTTCGTGCAGCACCGCGCGGTCATGATCGGCATCGCCCGCGATGAAGATCGGCGCGGTACCGCACTGCATCGTCTCGCGATCAAAGTCCGGCATGCCGTGATCATCGAGCGCGAGACCGGTCGTCTCCAGTCCGATATCCTTGATCCGCGGTGGCCGGCCGGTCGCGACGAGCAGATAGTCGAAACGTCGTTCGCCCGACGCCGACCCGGTCCAGGCCAGCCTGACGCCGTCGCCATCCGGCTTGACCGTCAGCTCGACGCCGAGAAGGATCGTCATCTCGCGCGACAGGATTTCCCGATACGCCTCGGCGACGTGAGGATCCTTAAGCCCGCCGATCACCTCGCCCGTATCGAACACCATCGTCTCGACGCCGAGCCGCGCCATCGCCTGCGCCAGTTCGAGCCCTAGCGCGCCCGCGCCGATGACGCCGATCGACCCCGGCAGGTCGGCGAGTTCGAAAATACTCTCGTTGGTCAGCACCCGGTCGCGTACCGCATCGAACATCTCGGGGATCGCCGGGCTCGATCCGGTCGCGATCACCACCGACTTCGCATGAACCTCGCGGCCATCGCTCAGCGACAGGATCGTCGCGCCCGCAAATTTCGCGCGCGCCTCGATCTTCACCTCCTCGGGCAGCTTGTCGATCGACTTTTCGACACCCGCCACGAATGCGTCGCGCTCTTTCCGCACGCGCGCCATCACCGCAATGCCGTCGACCTTGCCGGATGCCTCGACCCCGAACACCGACGCCTGCTCGACCGCATGCATCGCATTTCCCGCCGCGATCAACAGCTTCGACGGCATGCATCCCACGCTCGCACAGGTCGTGCCGCCAAAGCCCTCGTCGATCAGCAGCGTCTTGGCGCCATTGCGACGCGCGCTACGCTCGGCGGCAAGGCCGGCGGTCCCGGCACCGATGATCGCCACGTCGCAGGTCAGCTTGGTCATACATCTCTCCGTTGCCGGAGGATTCCGGGGCCGCGATCAACGAAACCTTCGATGCTGCCCAGCCGTTCCGCGGTGCAGCACATTCCTAGTCGAAGGACGCTTATGTTAACCCTCCACCATCTGAATTACTCGCGCTCGATCCGCGTGCTCTGGCTGCTCGAGGAGCTCGGCATCGAATACGACCTCGTCAAATACGAGCGTGACGAGAATTTCCGCGCACCGGCAGAGCTGAAGGCGATCCACCCGCTCGGCAAGGCGCCGGTGCTGGTCGACGGTGACCTGACGCTGGCCGAGAGCGCGCCGATCCTGTCCTACATCGACGAGCGTTACGGCGACCGCCGCTTCTCGCCGCCGATCGACAGCGACGCGGCCGCCGTTCATGACGAGTGGCTGCAATATGTCGAAAGCTCGGCGTCGTTACCGATCATGATGACGATGTTCGGCAAGCGGATGGGCGGGCTGCCCGAGGGGCTGACCAAGTTCACCGGTCCGGAAGTGACCAAGACACTCGACTATATCGGCGCAGGCGTCGGCGAAGGCCCGTATCTGATGGGCGAGCACCTCATGCTGGCGGATATCCAGATGTGCTACATGCTCGCGATCGCGGAAAGCACGGGCTTGCTGAAGGAGCATCCGGACGTCGCCGCCTATCTCGATCGTCTGCGTGCCCGCCCCGCGTTCATCGCCGCTACGGAAATCGGTGGACCGTTGATGGCACCGCGTCGCTGATCGCGTGACCGCCATCTCGACCCGGCATCGAGATGGCGGATCGAGCCCCCGGCATCGAGATGGCGGATCACGCAAAGTCTACGCATACGTATTCAGTGACATGGTAGCGGTAGCGGCTTGATTCTGTGGCCCGATTGTCACGGTGGCGCCGTGCCTCTCGTTGACGCGCACGATGTTCTGGGCTGATGCTCGATCACGGTCACCCGGCCAGCAAGGCGGGCGTGGAACCGTGAGGATGCTGGAGGACCCGATCGTCGTGACTGCCGCCGCCAAGCCCATGGGCAAGCTCTCAGGCAAGCCGACTTCGTTCGACATCGCGCACTTGGCGGGCGTGTCGCAACCAACGGTTTCGCGGGCATTGCGTGGCAGCCCGACGGTCAATCTCGCGACGCGGCAACGGATCGAGGCGATCGCCCGACAGCTCAACTATACTGTCGATCGCAGCGCGTCGAACCTGCGCAACGGCACGACCAAGACGATCGCCCTTCTGCTGTTCCGCGATCCCACGCCTGACGAGACCGTGGTCAATCCGTTCTTCCTCGGCATGCTCGGGGCGATGATGGCGGCGTGCGCGTCGCATGGCTACGACCTGCTCGTATCGTTCCAGCAATTCTCCAGCGACTGGCACACCGACTACGAGGACAGTCACCGCGCCGACGGGCTGATCCTGCTCGGCTATGGCGACTATGCCGATTACCGTGCGCGGCTCGAGATGCTGGTCGCGCAGGGGACGCATTTCATTCGCTGGGGTTCGGTCCAGCCAGGTCAGCCTGGCCTGACGATCGGCTGCGACAATATCGCGGGCGGCGCGGCGGCGGCGCGACATCTGCTCGAGCGGGGTCGGCGACGGATTGCGTTTCTCGGCAGCGCGACCGACCATTATCCAGAATTTTACGACCGGTATCGCGGCTATGTCGCGGCGCTCGACGAAAACGCCCTGACCGCCGATCCGAAGCTTCAGGTCGAGACGATCTCGACGGAGGAAGATGCCACCAAGGCCACGCACGAGCTGCTCCAGCGCGGCGTGCCGTTCGATGCGATCGTCGCCGCCAGCGATTTGATCGCACTGGCGGCGATGCGCGTCCTGGCCGGCGCGGGGGTCAACGTGCCCTACGACGTCGCGATCGTCGGGTTCGACGACATCCCCGCCGCCAGCCTTGCCAACCCGCCGCTGACGACGATCGCGCAGGACAGCGGTCTTGCCGGGCGGCGGCTCGTCGAGACGCTGCTCGCGCGGATCGGCAACCGCCCGGTCGAGAGCATGATGCTGCCCACCCAACTCGTGATCCGGCGCTCGTCGGGCGAAGGACGCTGAATGCCGGTTTCGAATAGGGAAAAGCCACGCCAGGGATTCTGGGGGCTGTGGAATATCTCGTTCGGCTTCTTCGGCATCCAGATCGGCTTCGCGCTGCAGAACGCCAACGTCAGCCGGATCTTCCAGTCGCTGGGGACGAGCGTCGACGATCTCGCCTTTCTATGGATCGCCGCACCGTTGACCGGGTTGCTGGTCCAGCCGGTGATCGGGCATTACAGCGACCGGACCTGGGGGCGGCTTGGCCGGCGGCGGCCGTATTTCCTGGCGGGGGCGATGCTCGCGACGATCGCGCTGCTCGCGATGCCCAACGCGCCGGTGCTATGGGTGGCGGCGGTGTTGCTGTGGATGCTCGACGGCTCGCTCAATGTGGCGATGGAGCCGTTCCGCGCGTTCGTCGGCGACATGCTCGGCAGCCGCCAGCGGACCGCAGGGTTCGCGTTCCAGACCGGCTTCATCGGTGCAGGCGCGGTAATCGGGAGCTTGGCGCCGATCATCCTGACCGACGTGTTCCAGGTCGCCAACACCGCGCCGGCAGGCGGCATCCCGCCCTCGGTGCAATACGGCTTCTACATCGGCGCGCTGGCGTTGTTCTTTGCCGTGCTGTGGACGGTGCTGACGACCCGCGAATATTCGCCCGCCCAGATGGCCGCGTTCGAGGACGATGGCGAGGTCGCACCGCGCGACACGATCGTCCGGTCGAGCACCAAGCTCGCGCCCGTCTGGATCGCGCTGGGAGCGATCGTCATCGCAGCGGTGGCCAGGTTCGGGCTCGACAAGCCGGTCTATCTACTTGGCGGCGGGCTCGTCGCGTTCGGCGCGGCGTTGCTCGTGAGTGCGGCGCTCGTGCGGTCGGGCCGGGAGGGCAACGTCCTCAGCCAGATCGTCGGCGATCTCGGCTCCATGCCGCAGACGATGAAGCAACTTGCATTGGTCCAGTTCTTCACATGGTCTGCGCTGTTCATCATGTGGATCTACACCACGCCGATCGTCACGCAGCATGTGTTCGGGACAACTGACGCCACCAGCGCTGCGTATAACGACGGTGCGAACTGGGTCGGCGTGCTGTTTGCGGTCTACAATGGCGTGGCGACCTTGTGGGCGTTCGTTATGCCGTCGCTGGCAGCGCGGATCGGTCGCCGCGACGCGCATATTCTCGGGTTGCTGTGCGGTGCGGCGGGGTTCGCGTCGTTCCTGGTCGTGCGCGACCAGTATCTGCTGATCGGATCGATGGTGCTGATCGGGATTGCCTGGTCGTCGATCCTGACGATGCCCTACGCGATCCTGTCGAACGCGCTGCCGCAGGCCAAGCTCGGCGTGTACATGGGGCTGTTCAACATCTTCATCGTCCTGCCGCAGCTGATCGTGTCGTCGGTGATGGGGCAGGTGGTGCGGACGTTCTTCCCCGGCGACGCGGTGTGGGCGATGTTGATCGCTGCTGGCGTGATGGGGGTGGCGGCGCTGGCGATGCTGCGGGTGGAGCGAAACGCCTGAAGCCAATTTCAATCCTCCCCCGCAAGGGGGAGGATACTCAAGGCTCAGCCGCCGAAGCTGCGTCCGCCGAAGCCGCCACCAAACCCGCCGCGCGAGATCACCGAACTGCGCGACTGGACGCGGGCAGGGGCTCTGGCGGTGGTGGGTGTGAAGGCGTCGGAGCCTACGCGCGTCCGGCCCGTCACATAGTCCCGGTTGATGCGGCCACCTGCGCCGCCGTAGTAATTGCCGTCTCGGTCACGGTACATTGGTGCGCCCCGGTTGCCGAAGCCACCGTTGAGCGCCTGCCCGACCAGGAAGCCGGTCAACAGCGGCGTAAAGAAGCTCCCACCGCTGCCGTTGTTGCGCGGCTCGCACTGCGCGGCGCCGTATTGTTCTTCGCACGTCTGTCGGTCCTGAAACCGTGGCGCGGTCTTCGCGGCATCGGCCTTGGCCTGCTCGAACGCGGTATCGCACTGGACTGCCGACAGAGCACCCGCCGCGCGGCACTCCTGCACCGACGCATAGCTCTGCGCCTCGACGGGCTTGCCGCCGACATCACCATCGCAGGCGGTCAGCGAGATGCCCGACCCTGCGATCAGGCTGGTGAGGACGATCGATCTGGAACGCTTCATCGCTATGCCCCTCAGTTCGTCATGCAGGCGGCGTTGAGGATGCCGACGCAGAGCGAGATGCTCGCCATATAGGTTGCCGCCGCGATTTCGCCGCGGACGATCCGGTCGTTGAAGTCGCGCATCACGAAATGCTGGACTACCAGGAAAGTGACGATCTGGATCACGCCGGCCAGCAATGCCCAAACCGCGAACTCGATGAGGCTGACGGTATGCGTCAGCGCCGACGCGAGCGGCAGGACATAGCCGAGCAGCGCTGCACCCAGCGTGATCGCCGCGGCGGTATTCCCCTCGCGGATCAGCGACTTCTCGTGATACGGCGTCGCGACCTGGTAGACGATCTTGAACAGTATCGTGAACGCCCCCGCCGCGACGAACGCGATCAGGAAGGCGAGCGCGCTGGCGCCGAAGCTGTATTGGTCGATCATGCTGGTTCCCCCGAAGCCGTTAGCGGCAGACGCTAGGCGCGGAACTCGCCGAGTTCCAGTGCCACGCCCAGCATGATCTCGAACGAGACGTCGCCGGACTCGGTCTCCATGTCGATCGCGAGCAGCAATTCGCGGCCGTCCTCGCCCGGCAGGTCGCGGCTGAACAACATGCAGGTCTGGAAGATACGGCGATCGACGATCCCGTCGCGGTCGTCGTGCAGTTCTTCCCAGAACGTCACTGGCTCCTGCTCGCTCGCTTCGGGGCCGAACCATGCGCGGCTATATTCGGGCAGCCCCTCGGCGGTGAAGGTGCGTGCCTTGAGGCGGCTCTTCCATGCCGGACGCTCGGCGGCGGACGACGGATAGCTGCTGTCCCACGGTGCGAATAGCGTGACATCCGTCACGTCCTGCCCGTCGCGGTCGTTCGACACCGCCTGGAACATGATGTCGTCGTCGGTGTAGAACCGGTGGACGAAGCCGCCTTCGTTCAGGTCGATCAGCCCCTGTGCGACGATCACCAGCGTGTCGCGGTCGAACGGGAACAGGAGTTCGGACCCAAACCGGCGCCATGCAAGCGGATCGACCGTCACGGTACGCCCCAGCGTGACGTTGCGGACGACGGGCAGGGCGTTGCCGTCAAGCGCTGGCTTGCGGCCGAACAGGCGATCGAACATGCAATCCTCGCGTCTCTGTGGTTGGCGTGCCTCTTAAGCCAAAGCGTGAGCCGTCGCAAAGCGCCATTGGCGTGCCCTCCGCCCGCGCCTATGTGTGCGGTCGAGCGACAAGCACGGGAGTTCTTGCATTGACCGACATCTGGACCGTCCGCAGCCTCAAGGCCGCGCTCGACACGTCCGAGCCTGCGAAAGCCGGCGAGTTTTCCGCACGAATCCTGGAGGGCGCGGACCCGGTATTGCTGGTGACGATGCACCACCACGGCGACCTCGAACTGTTCGTCAACGTCAGCGAGGCGCAAATCGCGTGCTCGACGCTGCTCTGGCCGTGCGACGAGCAGGAAGACCAGCTGGCATTCAATACCTTCCTGCTGAAGTCGCAGAAGCTGGTGCCGCTGTCGAACTTCGGGATCGGCACGGTCGATGGCCGCGATTATTACGAGCTGTTCGGTGAACTCGCGACGTCGAGCCGGCTCGATACCGTGATCATCGAACTGCGCACGCTTGCCGAGAATGCGATCGATGCGGCCACCGACCTGCGCCACGCGCAGATCCCGGCTGCCTGACATCATCGCCTGATTTAGATACAAACGGAGAGACTGGCATGGCCATCTGGAGCAAGCTTTTCACCCTCGGTCGTGCCGGTGCGCACGAAGCGGGTGCGGCAGTCGTCGACGCGAACGCGCTGCGTATCCTCGACCAGGAAATTCGCGATGCCGACAAGGCGCAGGGCAAGGCACGCGACGATCTCGCCGGGCTGGTAGCGCGTCGCCGCATCCTCGAAACCGAGGTCGAGAGCTTCCGTGCTCAGGCGACCAAGTACGAGGCCTCTGCGCGGATCGCGGTCGAGAAGGGCAACATGGATCTCGCGCGTCAGGTCGCGCAGCGGATCGCCGATCTCGAGCAGGACATTGCGCTGAAATCGCCGCAAGTCGAGGACATGCGCGCCGCAGAGGAGCAGATTCACACCGCCGTCGCGCAGACTGATCGCAAGATCGAGCAGCTCCGTCGCGAGGTCGAGGTCGTCAAGGTCAACGAGTCGGTACAGAAGGCGCAGGCCTCGGTCGCGTCGGGGAGCATGGGCGCGGGCAACAAGCTCGGCTCGGCGGCGGACAGCCTCGCGCGTATTCGTGAGCGACAGGCGATCCGCGGCGAGCGGATCAAGGCGGCGGGTGAACTGGAAGACCGTCGCACCGGTGCGGACCTCGATGAGAAGCTCCGGCTTGCGGGTATTGGCCCCGGCCAGTCGTCCGCGGACGACGTGCTCGCGCGCCTGACGGCCCCCAAGACCGGGCAGCTCGGCCAGACGCTGCAGATCGAGCAGCGCGACGACTCCAAGAATTCGGACTCCTGATGCGCCGGATCGCGGTCGACCCGCGCGGCGACTGGCGCGAACGGGCCGATGCGATCGGGTTCGTCTATCACGACACAGATGGCGAACCGTATTGGGACGAGGGTGCGGCGTACGCCTTCACGCTCGCGGAGATCGAGGATGACCTCGAACCGGCCGCGGAACAGTTGCACGCGATGTGCCTCGATCTAGTCGACGAGGTGGTCCGCGATCAGCAGTTGATGGAACGCCTCGCGATACCCCGCGAGCAGTGGAACTACGTCGCGGAAACGTGGCGGACGCGCCAGCCGTCGCTCTATGGCCGGTTTGATTTCGCCTATGACGGGACCGGGCCGGCCAAGCTCTACGAGTATAATGCGGACACACCGACCTCGGTGTTCGAATGCGCGACGTTCCAGTGGATGTGGCTTGAGGATCTGCTCGCGAGCGGCAAGCTGCCGGCCGGGACGGACCAGTTCAACAGCCTGTTCGACAAGCTGCGCGAGCGGTTCCGCGCGTTGTTCCCGAGCGGCGGCTTCGTCCATTTCGCCGCGGATGCGTCGGCGATCGAGGACCGCCAGACGGTGCGGTTCTTCGAGGATCTGGCGAGTCAGGTCGGGATCGAACCGAAGTTCGTCGAGATGAAGGACATCGGCCTCGCCGCCGATGGCCGCTTCATCGACACCGACGGCTTCGAGGTGCAGGCCGCGTTCAAGCTGTACCCGTGGGAGTTCATGCTCCGCGAGCCCTATGCGCCCAACCTGTCACGCGCCGACGTGCGCTGGATCGAGCCCGCGTGGAAGTCGATCCTGTCGAACAAGGGCATCCTGCCGCTCCTGTGGGAACGCCATCCCGAGCATCCGAACCTCCTCCCCGCGTTCTTCGACGATGATCCCGCCGCCAAGATCCTCGGGCCTAAGTATGTCCGCAAACCTTTGTTCTCGCGCGAAGGCGCGAACGTCGAGGTGATCGGCGAAGACGGCCACGCCGTGCTCGATCAGGGTTACGGCGTGGAGGGCGTGATCCGACAGGCCTATGCGCCACCGCCGGTTTTCGACGGACGCCATCCGGTGATCGGCGCGTGGATGGTCGGCAATGAAGCCGCCGGCATCGGCGTTCGTGAAGATGAAACGGTCGTGACGCGCAATCTCGCGCGGTTCGTGCCGCATATCATCGAGGCGAATGATGACTGACGCGCGAGAGCTACCCCCGTTGCCGCCGATGGAGCGGCTGATCGAACTGATGTTCGACGCCGCACGGACGGGGCGGGACGAGATGATCCCGGCGTTGTTGCAGGCGGGCGTCGATATCGAGGTGACTGACGCGAAGGGCTACACGCCGCTGGTGATCGCCAGCTACAACGGCCAGTCGGAGGCGACCGCGGCGCTCCTCGCGGCCGGTGCGCAGGTCGATGGCGCGGCGGATGCTCGCGGCAACACCGCGCTGATGGGCGTCTGCTTCAAGGGCTATACCGAGATCGCGCAGATCCTGCTCGACGCGGGCGCCGACGTGAACCGGCGCAACGGAGTGGGTCAGACCGCGCTGATGATGGCGGCGCTGGTGAACAAGACGGCGATCATCGACTTGTTGCTGGAGCACGGCGCGGACCCAGCGATCGTCGATGCGGCCGGGAACAGCGTGCATTCGCTGGCGGTGTCGCAAGGGAACGCGGCGTTGGCCGCCCGCTTCGCAACGACCGGCTAGCTCCCCAAGCTTGTTCACCCGCGAAGGCGGGTGCCCAGTCTGGGCACCCGCCTTCGCGGGTGAACAAGCTTCTGTCAGTCGTCAGCCTCTCGCTCGGCACCGGCATGAGTCTTAGGCAACACCGCCCCGACATGCGCCTCGCCCCGAGCCTCTGCCAGCCGCATCTGCCGCCCGCGCTCGGCATAGCCCGCCCGCTGAGCCTCATCCCGCGCATCGTGGCACGCCGGGCAACTCACCCCCTCGACATACAGCGCAGACGAACGATCCGCGACACTCACCGGCATCCGGCACGCATGGCACAGCACGTGACTTCCCAACGCAAGCCCATGTCCGACCGCAACCCGCTGATCGAACACGAAACACTCCCCCTCCCAAAGGCTCTCCGCCTCGGGCACCGTCTCTAGATACTTAAGGATGCCGCCCTTGAGGTGATACACCTCATCCAGCCCCTCGGCCTTCAGGAACGCAGTCGACTTCTCGCACCGTATCCCGCCGGTACAGAACATCGCGATCTTAGGCGGCGGCCCGTCCCCGACCAATTCGTCACGATGCTCGCGGAACCACGCCGGAAAATCGCGAAACGTCCGCGTCTGCGGATCGACCGCGCCGGCAAACGTCCCGACCGCGACCTCATAATCGTTGCGCGTGTCGATCACGATCGTCCCCGGTTCGACGATCAGCGCATTCCAGTCCGCCGGATCGACATAATGCCCGACGCCCTCCAGCGGATCGATCGCAGGCTCGCCCATCGTCACGATCTCGCGCTTCAGCCGAACCTTCATCCGGTGAAACGGCATCGTCTCCGCGCGCGACTCCTTGACGTCGAGGTCGGCACACCCCGGCAGTGCCCGGACATGCGCGAGCACCGCGTCGATGCCCTCTTCGGACCCGGCGATCGTGCCGTTGATCCCCTCGGCGGCGAGCAGCAGCGTGCCCTTCACCCCGTTCGAACAGCAGGCGTACGCGAGTGGCGGCTGGATCGCGGCGATGTCGGCGAACGGCGTGAAGCGGTACAGCGCCACGACGCGGATGGGCAGGGTTTCGGTCATCGGTTCATCGTGCAGGGGAGGATGTGCGCTCCCTTAGCGCAAGTCGCCCGCCGCGTCAGCCTGCGGTGACGATCATCCCATCGACCACCGCGACCGGCCAGGGCGTCAGCCTTGTACCGCCACATGGCCCACCCACGCAGGCGCCACTCACAATTTCGAACAACGCGGAGTGCCAGCTGCACGCGATCAGGTCACCGCGCGGCGTGAGATACTCGTCGAGCACCTGCGCGAGCGGCAGGCCCATATGCGGGCAGCGATCGACATAACCGAACACCGCGCCCTCCTTGCGCACGACGAAGCCGTGGAAGCGGCCGGCGCGCATCTGGAGCACGAAGTTGCGCGCCTTGCCGTCCGCGATCGCGTCGAGCGGCGCGAGCTTGATGCCGCCGGGCGTGGCGGTCAGCCGTTCGCCGTCGCTCATGCGGGGTCGGCATCCGGCTGCCGGTCCGGGTGGGCAGCGGCAAAGGCGGGGAGGGCGCGGGCGTTCTCTGCCGCCGCCTTGAGCT
>Ga0308169_10005598_pt1 | contig 11355 bp, 10 predicted proteins | sample PhyBR1_2_FD_202139 | JGI IMG/M metagenome (GOLD analysis project Ga0308169, IMG submission 202139) | Phyllosphere microbial communities from UC Gill Tract Community Farm, Albany, California, United States - DLSLSB.R1 | ecosystem: Host-associated > Plants > Phyllosphere > Unclassified | place... | reverse complement strand
CGCTGCCGCTGATCGTGGCGCCGCCCTGCGGCAGCCAGGCGGGCAGGGTGGAGGCCGCGGCCGGAGCGCCTGCCCAGCTCGACGACGACAGCGGGTTGATCACCGAGGCGCCCAGCGTGCGCGCCATTGCGGCGTAGCCGGCGCTGGTGACGCAGGCTGCCGCGGTCGCGGTGGTCTGGCGCCCGAGGTGGACCAGCGTCACAGCGCCGTCGACCGGGACGGAGAAGCGGGTCCCGCTGCCGAGCGCGCTGAGCGCGTTCCCGCGCGACGGGCGCTGCGCCGTCGCGGTGGCGCTGGCGGAGAGGCTGATGCCGACGGACGAGGCGGCTGTCGTGGTGGGCGCAGCGAGCCACAGGGCGAGCGTCTGACCCTTGCCGTCCGGGTCGGTCGTCACCAGCGAGCGCAGCAGGCTGCCGCCACCGCTCAGCGAGACGGCGAAGGGTGCCGGGAGGCTCGACGGTGCGACCCCGGCCGGGGAGCTCGTACGGGCGATGTCGCGCAGGAGGCTCTGCACGGCGGTGTAGGCGGGCTTGGGGGCGCCGTTGTTCGCCACCAGCCCGAAGTGCTGCTCGGGATCCAGCTGCAGGCCGTCGGACTTCTCGTCGAGCAGCTCGTAGAGGTAGGTACGCACGACGCCGAGGCGCTTGTTCTCCAGCAGGGAGCGCACGAGGTTGTCGGCCACCGCGGCCTGGGTGGTGCGCAGCGGGTAGGCACTGTTCTGGATGTCGCTGTAGCCGGTCTCGGTGACGACCTGCGGCAGAGCCGCGCCCTGGGTGGCCGACCATGCCGGCAGCCGGCTCTCGGCGGCCAGCTCGACGGTCTTGTCGGCGGGGTACTCGTGGGCATTGGCAACGGTCGCCGACCCGGCGACGGCGCCATACTGCGCCACCGACTCGGGCCGGCAGAAGGCGGGGGAGAGCAGTCCCAGGCGCGCGGTCGCCGGCGAGGCCTGCAGGGCCTGGCCGAGGCGGGTGGCGTAGCTGCGGAGGTGGTCGGCCCAGGCCAGGTCGCCGGCGCAGTCGTACTCGTTGGTCGGCTCGACCGCGTCGGCGATCGGCGCGAGCTGGGTGAGCTCGGCGAGCTGGCTCGCGTCGAGCTGGGGTATCGAGCCCGCGACGCCGTTGAGGATGAGCTCGGATCGGATGCCAGCGGCACCGAGGCGCTGCAACGCGGCGACCTGGTCGGGGCGACCGCTCACCACCATGTCGCGGACGTGGCGGACTCCGAGGCCCTGGACCAGGGTGAGCACCTTGCCGACGTTGGCGTAGCTGGTGTCGCTGTACGACATGTGGACGTTGACGCCGACCGACTCGACCAGGTCTCCTGCCGACACGGCGGTCGGAACCGCAGCCGACCACTGGGTGCCCAGGGTGGGGTCGGTGCTGGCGAGTGCGGCGTTCGCCGGCAGCAGCGTCAGACCGACGCCCAGCGCGCCAGCGGCGACGAAAGCACAGGCACGCCGCGCGGCGCTGCCGCGGCGGGGGCGGAGGATCTGCATGATGGTCCTTCGGCTGCTGGCTTCGTGTGGGGATCCGCTGACAGCCACTCCATCGACCGCCGCGGTGCTGACCTTAAGGGGTCGAAGGTCCTGGGACCGTCCTCGGTCAATGTGAAGCACACCACTGTAGTAAAGAGACGCGGTGGACGTCATCCGGCGTTGCTGCGGGAATGTTCTGTGCCGGAGATCGTTGAACGCGGCGTGAAGAAGATCGGTTTCCTCTCCTTCGGCCATTGGTCCCCCTCGCCCCAGTCGGCGACCCGATCGGCCTCCGACGTGCTGCTCCAGTCGATCGACCTGGCGGTCGCGGCCGAGGAGGTGGGCGTCGACGGCGCGTACTTCCGGGTCCACCACTACGCCCGACAGCTCTCCTCGCCGTTCCCGCTGCTCGCGGCGATCGGCGCGAAGACCTCGCGCATCGAGATCGGGACCGGCGTGATCGACATGCGGTACGAGAACCCGCTCTACATGATCGAGGACGCGGGCTCGGCCGACCTGATCGCGGGACACCGGCTGCAGCTCGGCATCTCCCGAGGCAGCCCGGAGCAGGTCATCGACGGCTATCGGTACTTCGGCTACCAGCCAGCCGAGGGTGAGACCGACGCCGACATGGCGCGCCGCCACACCCAGGTCTTCCTGCAGATGCTCGAGGGGGAGGGGTTCGCGGAGCCGAACCCTCGCCCGATGTTCGCCAACCCGCCGGGGCTGCTGCGCCTCGAGCCGCACTCGGAGACGCTGCGCGAGCGGATCTGGTGGGGAGCCGGCTCCGATGCGACCGCCCGGTGGGCCGGCACGCTCGGGATGAACCTGCAGTCCTCGACGCTCAAGGCCGACGAGTCCGGCGAGCCGTTCCACGTCCAGCAGCGCAAGCAGATCGAGGCCTATCGCGCGGCGTGGGACGAGGCCGGCCACGCCCGTACGCCACGGGTCTCGGTGAGCCGCTCGATCATGCCGATCGTCGACGACATCGACGACATGTACTTCGGCGGCGAGGGCGAGAGCCGCGATCAGGTCGGTCAGATCGACGACTTCCGCGCGATCTTCGGCCGCACGTACGCCGCCTCGCCGGACAAGCTGGTCGAGCAGCTCAGGGACGACGAGGCGCTCGCCGCCGCCGACACCGTGCTGCTGACCGTGCCCAACCAGCTCGGCGTCGACTACAACGCCAAGCTGCTCGGCAACATCCTCGAGCACGTCGCTCCGGCACTCGGCTGGCGCTGAGCCCTACGCTCGCCGTGTGCGAGCAGACAGCCATGACGTCATCCGGGTGCAGGGCGCGCGGGAGAACAACCTGCGTGACGTCACGATCACGATCGCGAAGCGACGGCTGACGGTCTTCACCGGGGTCTCGGGCTCGGGCAAGTCGTCGCTGGTCTTCGGCACGATCGCCGCCGAGTCACGGCGGCTGATCGACGAGACCTACTCGACCTTCGTGCAGGGCTTCATGCCGAGCCTTCCTCGTCCCGACGTCGACGCGCTCTCAGGACTGACCACGGCGATCCTGGTGGATCAGGAGCGGATCGGCGCCAACCCGCGCTCCACGCTCGGCACCGTGACGGACGCGAACGCGATGCTCCGCTCGTTGTTCAGCCGCCTCGGGGACCCGTACATCGGCGGCCCGACGGCCTTCTCGTTCAACATCCCGACCACGACGGTCGGCGGCGCCTCGGTGACGGAGTCGGGCAAGAAGAGCGTCATCAAGCAGAAGGTCTACCTCGGCGGGATGTGCCCGACCTGCGAGGGTCGCGGCATGGTCTCGGACCTGGACCTGACCGCCATCATCGACGAGTCGAAGTCACTGCGCGAGGGCGCGATCCTGGTGCCGGGCTACACCGCCGACGGCTGGATGGTGGCGACCTTCATCGAGTCGGGCTTCCTCGACCCCGACAAGGCGATCCGCGACTACACCGAACGCGAGCGACACGACCTCCTCTACAAGGAGTCGACGAAGATCAAGGCCAAGGGCATCAACGTCACCTACGACGGTCTGATCCCCAAGATCCGCAAGTCGATCTTCAGCAAGGACGTCGACGCACTGCAGCCGCACATCAGGGCGTTCGTCGAGCGAGCCGCCGTCTTCGGCGTGTGCGGCACCTGCGACGGCACCCGCCTCAACGCATCGGCGCGCACCTCCACGATCAAGGGACTCGACATCGGCGAGGTCTCGCGGATGCAGGTCACCGATCTGGCGGACTGGGTGCGGACGATCGACGACCCGGGCGTCGCACCGCTGGTCACGGGGCTGGTCGCTCTCCTGGACGCCCTCACCGAGATCGGGCTCGGCTACCTCTCCCTCGACCGGCCCTCGGGCACGCTGAGCGGGGGAGAGGCGCAGCGGACCAAGATGGTCCGCCACCTCGGCTCGGCGCTCACCGATGTCACCTACGTCTTCGACGAGCCCACCATCGGCCTGCACCCGCACGACATCGAGCGGATGAACAAGCTGCTCCTGGAGCTGCGCGACAAGGGCAACACCGTCCTGGTCGTCGAGCACAAGCCGGAGACGATCGCGATCGCCGACCACGTCGTCGACATCGGCCCCGGGGCGGGCTCGGGCGGCGGCCGGGTGGTCTTCGAGGGGACGTACGAGCAGCTCCGCACCGCCGACACCCGCACGGGCAGGGCGCTGGCCTATCGAGCCTCGCTGAAGGAGTCGGTGCGCGAGCGCAGCGGTGTGATCGAGATCCGCGGTGCCTCCTCACACAACCTGAAGGACGTCTCGGTCGACATCCCGACCGGCGTGCTGACGGTGGTCACCGGCGTCGCGGGCTCAGGCAAGTCGTCGTTGATCCACGGCTCGGTCGCCGGCCGCGAGGGTGTCGTGGTGGTCGACCAGGGTGCGATCAAGGGGTCACGCCGGTCCAACCCGGCCACGTACACCGGCCTGCTCGAGCCGATCCGCAAGGCGTTCGCCAAGGCGTGCGGGGTCAAGCCGGCGCTCTTCTCCGCGAACTCGGAGGGCGCCTGCCCCACCTGCAACGGAGCCGGTGTCATCGTCACCGAGCTGGGCTTTATGGACACGGTCTCGACGCCCTGTGAGGACTGCGGTGGCAAGCGGTTCCAGGCGTCCGTGCTCGAGCTGCGCTGGGGCGGCCTGAACATCGCCGAGGTGCTCGACCTGCCCGTCTCCGAGGCGCTGGCCTTCTTCTCCGACGGGGAGACACGCACGCCGGCGGCTGCCGCGATCCTGGCCCGGCTCGACGACGTCGGGCTCGGCTACCTACGGTTGGGCCAGCCGCTCAACACGCTCTCGGGCGGCGAGCGGCAGCGGGTGAAGCTGGCGATGCACATCGGCGCCGGCGGCGACGTGATCGTGCTGGACGAGCCGACCACCGGCCTGCACCTGGCCGACGTCGACAACCTGCTGCGGCTGCTCGATCGACTCGTCGACGCGGGCAGGACCGTGATCGTGATCGAGCATCACCAAGCCGTGATGGCGCACGCCGACTGGATCATCGATCTGGGCCCCGGCGCCGGCCATGACGGCGGCCAGGTGGTCTTCGAGGGAACGCCTGCCGACCTCATCCGCGCCGGCTCGACGCTGACCGGACAGCACCTGGCGCAGTACGTCGCCGGCTGACGGCCAGGCTGGTCACGACCGTCACGGCCAGGATCGTCACGATGACCCCGAGCGAGAGCATCGTCGGGATCACCGGCACCTGGTCCCACTGCGCATGGGCCCAGTGCAGGCCGAGCTTGGCGCCGATGAAGACGAGGATCGCCGCCAACCCGTAGCCGAGGTGGGCCAGGTGACGTCGACCCCCAGCCAGACGCCGAACGCGAGCGGCAGGGCGAGATAGAACGCCGACCAGCCGAGCACCTCACGCGTCGTGACGTCGTGGGGACGGCGGGTGAGGGCCAGATCGAGCGCGAACAGCCCGACGACAGCTGCGACGGTGAGTGCCCAGAGGGCGGGGGAGGCGATGTTGGTGGTCATCAGCGGTCTCCTCAGACGGCTGCGTCTGAGGTCTCCCTCACCTCGTCGCCGAATCGCGAGGCGTCCTCCGGGACGACCGCGGGGCCGCCGTACTGACCGGAGAAGCTTGGCGAGGTACTCCCCTCACCGGCGAGTCTACCGACCGGCCCCCATCGGCGCCCCGTCCGACGACCCGTCCAGGGCCGCGAGGTACTGGTGCACGAGCGGTACGACGGAGGCGCCCTCACCGGCGGCCGAGGCGACCCGCTTCATCGACCCGGCGCGGACGTCGCCGACGCTGAAAATGCCCGGCACGCACGTTGCCAGGCTCTCCGGCGGGAGGCCGTCGATCCAATGCTCGGTCGGCACGTCGCGCCCGGTCTGGACGAAGCCGTTGGCGTCGAGGCAGATCGCCTCGGGCAGCCAGTCGCAGTGGGGCTGCGCACCGAGCAGGAGGTAGAGCCCGGCGCATGCGGCGTCCTCCACCTCGCCGGTCTCGACGTCGCGGATCGTGATGGTCTCCAGCGCCGTGTCACCGCCTGCGCCCACCACCTCGGCGCAGGGCCGCACCTTGATCCGCGGGCTGTACGACATCTCCCGGATGAGGTAGTCCGACATCGTCTCCTCGAGCCCCTTGCGGCGGATCAGGATCGTGACGGAGCGGGCGAAGCGGGCCAGGTGGATCGCCGCCTGCCCGGCGGAGTTGCCGCCGCCGACCACGTAGACGTCGCGCCCGCTCATCGAGCGCGCGGAACTGGTCGCAGCACCGTAGTGCACGCCCTTGCCGACCAGTTCCTCGACCGTGTCGACCGCGAGACGGCGGTACTCGACGCCGCTCGCGACCACCACCGCCCGGGCCCGGATCGTGCCGCCGTCGGTGACCACCGTGTGGGGCTCGCCCGGGGCACCGGGGATGAGCGAGGTGACCGGCCAACCGGTCGAGAACTCGGTGCCGAACCGGATCGCCTGGTTGCGGGCCCGCTGGGCGAGCCGCATGCCCGAGATGCCGCGAGGGAAACCGAGATAGTTGCGGATCATCGACGACGTACCGGCCTGCCCGCCGATCGCCTCCGCCTCGATGACAGCGGTCGAGAGTCCTTCGGAGGAGCCGTAGACGGCAGCGGCCAGGCCCGCCGGACCGGCGCCGACCACGACCAGGTCCTGCACCGAGCCGCCCGCCCCGAGCTGCTCGGGGCGGCCGTAGAAGCGAGCCGCGACATCACGCACGCTGGCGACCGATCCCGACTGGCGGTTGAGCGACCACACCACGGGCAGGGTGATCTCCTCGCCGTCGGCGGCGAGCTGGTCCAGGATGCGACGGCCGATCTCGGAGTCGGGGGAGTAGGTGTGCGACGGCATCCCCATCCGGTCCAGGTAGTCGCGGATCGCGACCACCAGCGGGTCGTTGCCGCCCGTGATGATCTTGGCCGAGGCGACCTCGGGGTCGGCGACGGTCGAGCCCCAGTCGGACAGCAGCTCGGTGATGGCGGTGTGGAACTCCTCGTCGCGAGCGCCGCGCGGGGTGAGCAGGAACGCGTCGTACTTACCCAGCGCGAGGCCGGGGCGGAACTCGGGAGCCTGACGCACGAAGTGGTCGACATGGGCGCAGACGATGCGGCGCGCGGTCGGGATGATCGAGCGCCACGTCGCGGCGATCTCGAAGAAGGCGACGCCCGGCAGGACCGACTCGATGACCAGCAGCGCGATCTGGCGCTCGTGCGCCACCAGGCTCGCGAGGTCGGCGGTCATCGCGACCGGTGTCGTGTGCAGGTGGACGTCGTAGTCGGCGGTGTAGCGGAAGAACTCGCGCTCCAGGACGTCGGCGTGATCGGGCGCGCAGATCGCGATGACGGGGCGGGTGTCGGCCTCGGGCATGGAGACATCATGGCGCGCGGGCGGCCGGCACACCTATGGCATTAGGTTGGTACGCGATGACGCACTTCTACGAACCCCGTCTGGGGCACGGCCTCGCCCACGACCCGTTCGGCTCGATCGTCGGGCCGCGTCCGATCGGGTGGATCTCCTCGCAGTCGGCGCAGGGCGTGCTCAACCTGGCGCCGTACAGCTTCTTCAACGCCTTCAACTACGCGCCGCCGATCATCGGCTTCGCCTCGTTGGGCTACAAGGACACCGTCGCCAACGTCGAGGCGACGGGGGAGTTCTGCTGGAACCTCGCCACCCGGCCACTCGTCGAGCAGGTCAACGCCTGCTCGGCCTCCGTGGACGCCTCGATCTCCGAGTTCGACCTGGCCGGTCTGACGCCAGGGGAGTCGACGGTCGTCTCGGTGCCGCACGTGCTGGAGGCGCCGGTCTCGTTCGAGTGCCGGCGCACCGACGTCGTACGTTTGCGATCCGCGTCCGGCTCCGAGCTCGACACCTGGCTGGTGCTCGGCGAGGTCGTCGGCGTGCGCATCGCCTCGAACCTCGTGGCCGGCGGCGTCTACCGGACAGCCGATGCCGAGCCAGTCCTGCGTGGGGGCGGTCCGACGGACTACTTCGCGATCACGCCGGAGAACCTGTTCCACGTCGTCCGTCCCTCATGAGGCATCCCTAGAGTGGGGGCATGGGAGAGCCGACGCGCTGGGTGACCGAGACCAAGCCGGGACATTCGCAGTGGTACGTCGATCGGTTCCGCACGATGGCCGCGGAGGGCAGGGACCTGGGCGGTGAGGCACGGCTGGTCGACGCGATGCTGGCGCCCGGCTCGCGGGTTCTCGACGCCGGCTGTGGGCCGGGCCGGGTGGGAGCGATCCTGCACGAGCATGGTCATGCCGTGGTCGGCGTGGACGCCGACCCGGTGCTGATCGAGGCCGCCGAGCAGGACCACCCGGGGCCGCGCTGGCTGGTGGCAGACCTCGCCGAGCTCGATCTCGCCGCGATGGGGGAGCCCGAGCCGTTCGCCGGCGCGGTGCTGGCCGGCAACGTGATCGTCTTCGTCGCCGCGGGCACCGAAGCCGAGGTGTTGCGCCGTGTGGCCGCCCATGTCGTCGACGACGGCTTCCTCGTCGTCGGCTTCCACACTGATCGCGAGCTCACGCTGGCGGCCTTCGAGGATGCGGTCCGCGACGCGGGCCTTCGCCTGGAGCACCGCTTCGCCACCTGGGATCTGCGTGGCTGGCACGACGGCGCGGACTTCGCCGTGAACGTGCTGCGCAAGGCCTGAGCCCGCCCGGCTACGGATCGCGGCACCCGCGCTGGCGGCGCGCCGTACGGCCTTGACCTGCTAGATGCCGGCGGCCGGGAGCAGCGAGACGACCTCTCCGCGTCCGACGGTACGTAGCGTCCCGGGCAGGTCCCGGCGGCGCCACGCCGCCTCGAAGTCGGCCAAGGGGGAGCGGAAGACGGTGTAGTCGTCGTAGTGCACCGGAACGGTCAACGCCGGCCGGATCAGCTCGACGAGATCGCTGCCCTGGTCGGCGTCCATGGTGACCAGCAGGCCGAGCGCGCGGGTCCCGCCCAGGTGGATCACCATTGCGTCGACCGGTCCGCACCGCTCGACCACCTCACGCAGCCACGGCCGGCACAGCGTGTCGCCGGTGACATAGATCCGTAGGGGAGCGGAGCTGGCGTCATACAGCTCGATGACGCTGCCCATCACTGGCGGCAGCAGTCCCTTGGCGAAGCGCGGCGTGTGCTCGCCCGGTACGGACGTCAGCGTGAGTCGGGCTCCTTCCGAGGTCAGGGTGTGCGTCTCCCACGGCTGCATCCCGGCCGCGCCACCGAATCCCCAGTCCCGCAGGCGGTCCGAGGCAGCAGGCGTGGTGAGCACCGGCAGCGATCGATCGAGCTCGTGGCGCGCGATCCGGTCGAAGTGGTCGCCGTGCAGGTGCGAGAGCACGATCGCATCCAACGGCGGCAGCTGTGCCGGCTGCCGGCTGGGCTCGGTGAGGCGCTTGGAGAACAAGCCCTTGCCCAGGTAGGCCCGCTGACCGCGGTGCAGGAAGTTCGGGTCGGTGAGGAGCGTGAACGGCCCCAGCCGCAGCAACGCGGTGGCGGTGCCGATGAACTCCAGGCTGGGCTCCGTCATCGGATCGCGGTACCCGCGCTCGGCGCCCGCACGCGACATCAGGGAGAATGTGTCGGTGACCGCCTACATCGACGACTATCGGATCGAGGCGCAGGTCGGGCACATCCACGCGCACTGGTCGCATCTGATGGCCGACTCCCGCGCCGAGCTGCTGGAGTTCGGCGTCCGACTCGGCCTGCGGCCAGCTTGGCTGCAGGACAAGATCAGCGGCGTGCACTTCGACGTCACGGACGAGACGCGCGCCGAAGCGATCCGGCTGGGCGCCGTACCGATCCGATGCCGCTCCGAGGAGTGGAAGCGCGTGGTCGACGAGGCGCGTCAGCAGTTCAGCGGGGAGCGGCGGCCGCGGCGGTATCCCGTCGAGCCGATCGCCTAGGCATCGGGTGCCGCAGCCGGGATACCGATCCTGCATGAGCAACCAGCCCGATGAGGACGACGTCCGTACGCGCGCCGAGCTTCTCGCCGAGGAGCGCCGCGCCGGCAGTGACGATCCCGAGGCGCAGGCCGAGGCGATCCTCGAAGAGTCCGCGGAGCGCACGAACGAGCCCGACAGGACCGGCGTGGAGTCGGTGCAGACCAGCACGCCGCACGAGCGCCCGTCCTGAGGGCGACGCGCTCGCCGGCGCAGGGCAGGGGCAGGGGCAGGGGCAGGGGCAACGGTGCCTGGCCGCAGGTCAGGCGTTGAGGGAGGCCTGCGGGAGCTCGTCGCGACCGCTCACGTGAACGGCTTCGTCGGTCCGCGCGCCACTGCGTTCGGCACCGATGCCGGCGGCGATGACGAAACCGATGCCGAGCACCGCCAGCGCGTCGGGGCGCTGGTGCAGGATGAGAAAGCCGATGATCAGCGCGAATCCCGGCTCGAGCGCCATCAGCGTGCCGAACGCCCCGGCGGTCAGACGCCGCAGCGCGAACAGCTCGAGGGTGAAAGGCACCATCGGCATCAGCACGGCCACACCCAGGCCGGCGATGACCACCCCGGCGTCGAGGTCCAGGTGCGCGGACGGCAGCGTGACGATCGTGGCGGTGAGTGCCGCGACGGGCATCGAGACGCTGAGCCCGGTGACGCCGGTGACCGCGTCACCCACGGTCTGGGTGAGCAGGATGTAGGCCGCCCAGCAGCATGCGGCGCCGAGCGCCAGGGCGATGCCGACCGGGTCGGCCGACCCCGCCCAGGGCTGCGTCAGAAGCACGACGCCGACCCCGGCCACTCCGGCCCACAGCTTCGCCCTGCCCGTGCTCCGTACGACCGCCACGCCGAGCGGGCCGAGGAACTCCAGCGCACTGGCGGTGCCGATCGGGATGCGGTCGACGGCGCCCATGAAGAGCAGGGTGAGTCCGCAGGTCGTCACGCCGAGCGCGACCGTCGCCCCGAGCACGGGCCGCGAGAACGACCTCAGGCTCGGCCGTCCGATCGCGGCGAAGATGACGCCGGCCCAGCACAGCCTGAGCCACGCGGTCTCGAAGGCGCCGACACGGTCCATGAGGCCGACGGAGGCCGCGATGCCCAGCTGGACGCAGAACATCGAGGCGACGGCCATCGAGACGCCGACGCGCGCAGGGGAGAGGCCCGCGCCCGGGTGTCGTGACGTCATGACTCGCGCCGGTCCTGCCACGCGCCGATCGCATCGAGCCGACGGCGCTGCTGGGCCGCGGCACCGCTGTCGAGGCCGTGGTCGCGGTCGCGGAGGCGGTCGATGACCCGTTCGCGATGCTCCACGGGGTTGTGGTCGTCGTACTTGAACTTGGCGTCCACGCGCAGGATCTCGAGGCGTATGCCGCGGATCCCGGCCAGCATCCGACCGTAGGGTGGCGTCTCCACCCCGACGTCGGCGTGGCCACCCTCGGGCTGCAGGTCGGCGAACTGCGCGGTCAGGATCTCGACCTTCTGCGCGGGGTCGTCCACGACCGTCGGGC
>Ga0308169_10005597_pt1 | contig 11357 bp, 9 predicted proteins | sample PhyBR1_2_FD_202139 | JGI IMG/M metagenome (GOLD analysis project Ga0308169, IMG submission 202139) | Phyllosphere microbial communities from UC Gill Tract Community Farm, Albany, California, United States - DLSLSB.R1 | ecosystem: Host-associated > Plants > Phyllosphere > Unclassified | place... | reverse complement strand
TGGCAGCTTGTACTGGATGCCGTCGAAGGGCATTTCCGCAGGGTTGGGCAGGACGCTGTCCTTGTTGTACTTTCCTGAGGCCAGGGCCGCGGCCGTATCCACGAGCTTGAAGACCGAGCCCGGGGCGAGCAGCTCACCGGTGGGTCCGCTGACGTTCTGGTTCAGGTTGACGCCCGGGACCTTCACGAGCTCATTGATGTTGGCGCTTTCAGCCTTTGGATCCTGGGTGGCCACAAGGTTCGGGTTGTAGGACGGCTTGGAAGCCATCGCCAGGATGGCGCCGGTCTTGGGGTTGGTGACCACAATCGAGCCGCGTTGGCCGTCCGGGATCAGGTTGTAGGCCAGCTGCTGGATCTGGGGATCGATGGTGAGTTCCACCGAGGCACCCTTGGGCTGGTTGCCCAGGAAGAGCTGGCCCACCCGGTCCAGGAAAAGCTGGTCCGAGTTGCCCGCCAGCTCGGCGCCCATGGACTGCTCCAGTCCCGTGGCTCCATAGTTCTGCGAGAAGTATCCCGTCAGGCCGGCATACAGCTCCGGCTGCGGGTAGGTGCGCTGGAACTTGCACGTCTCCGAGTTGCTCTCAACCGATTCCGCCACCGGGGTGCCGCCCACAATGATGGAACCGCGGTCATTGCAGTACGTCTGCAGGATGGCGCGCTTGTTCCAGGGATTGTCCTTCAGCGCGTCCGCACCAATCACCTGGACATAGCTGATGGCGCCGAAGATCAGGGCGAACATGGCGATGGCCGCTACCCATGAGTGCCGTATTGCCTGGTTCATGCGTGCTTCACCGCCTCGGTTGGAGTATCAATGCCTACGGATTCCGCCCCCGCTGACGGCGGGAGCGGAGTGGTGTCCACCGGCCCGCGCGCGGTATGCGAGATCATCAGGAGCAGTCCCACAATGATCCAGTTGGCCAGCAGCGATGAACCGCCGGCGGCCAGGAACGGTGTGGTGAGACCGGTGAGCGGGATGAGCCTGGTGACGCCGCCGATTACTACGAAGCACTGGAGCGCCACGGCGAAGGACAGGCCGCACGCCAGCAGTTTGCCAAAGGCATCGCGCGTGCCCAGGGCGGCGCGGAACCCGCGGGTGAACAGGAGCAGGTACATCAGGACTACGGCGAAGAGGCCAATCAGGCCAAGTTCCTCGCCCAGGGAAGCAATAATCATGTCGCTGTTGGCGAAGGGAACCAGATCCGGACGGCCCTGCCCCAGGCCTGTTCCAACCAGCCCGCCGTTGGCCATGCCGAACAGCCCCTCAACGATCTGGAAGCTGCCGCCGTACTGGCGGCCGTAGACCTCGTCGGTGAAGGCATTCAGCCACCCATCGATGCGCAGGCCCACGTGCGAGAAGACCTGCGAAGCGATAAAGCCGCCGCCCAGAAGGAGGGCCAGGCCGATGACAACCCAGCTGATGCGGCTGGTGGCCACATAGATCATGACGATGAACAGGCCGAAGAACAGCACGGAGGACCCGAGGTCGCTTTGGAAGACCAGCACTCCGATGCTGACCAGCCAGGCGGCCACCATGGGGCCGAGGTCCTTGAAGCGCGGAAACTGCAGCGGACCGATCTTCCGGCCAGCCAGCAGGATCAGGTCCCGGTTCGAGGACAAATACCCTGCAAAGAATATGGCGAGGGTAATCTTGGCGATTTCACCGGGCTGGAAGGTCATGGGCCCCAAGCGGATCCAAACGCGGGCACCGAGGATCTCGCCCGCGCTGATCCCGGGGATCAGGGGAAGAACCAGGAGGACGGCACTGGCTGCCAGTGAGATGAACGTGAACCTGCGGAGGACACGGTGGTCTTTGAGGAACCAGATGACGGCGATGGCCACCGCCATGGCAATCAGCGTCCAGCGGAGCTGGTTGTTTCCGGTGTCGCCCCCCGGCGGATCCAGCCGGTGGATCATGGCCAGTCCCAGTCCGTTGAGGGCAACCACCAGCGGAAGTATTACCGGATCGGCATATTTCGCGCGGAAGCGGAGGACACCGTGGAACACCAGGGCCGCAACGGCCAGCAGGCTGGACTGGAACCAGAAGTCCGAGTCGAAAGCCTTCTCCTGGTCTACGCCCACCAGCATGTTGGCACCGATGCCTACGGCGAGGGCGAGCAGCAGCAGCGCGAGTTCAACGTTGCGGCGAGGCTTGGGCATGCTGCTTACCTGGCTCATTTGGCCGCCTCGCAGGTGATGGTGGGAGTGGGTGTTGGGGAAGCTGCCGACGGTGCCGGGGCAGCGGTGGACGCGCCCGGTGCGGGCGGCGGAGCCGCGGCGCTGGCGGGCGGTGCAGTGGAAGTCGGAGCGGGGCTTCCGGATGGTGCGGGGGAAGTGGCAGAGCCGGAAGGCTTGGGGCATTCCTCCTCCGGCGAGGTGGTTCCCGTGAGCTCCAGGTTCTTGACGATCCGCTGCGCGTCGTAGAGGTCGTTGGCCGGAACCGTTTGGCGGACCCGCTGCTGCGAGAACGGCGGGAGGGAGTCCATCCGGATATCGGTCACGGCTTCAAGGGAGGACAACTGGATGGGTCCCAGCCTTTGGGAAACGCCGTTGTAGATGGCCACCCGGGAATCGAACTCGCCCACGTAGTAGCGGGTCTGGGTCCAGGCGTAGCCGAGCCAGAGCCCCACGGCCACCACAAGCAGCACCGCGGCTGCAACTGACCAGGCCAGCCATCGGCGCGGACGCAGCGGGACCAGGGTGTCCTCGGGGTCGGCGGGTTCTGCCTTGTGGGTAAGGAGTGTGGCAGCCCGGCGGGCCACGGTTCGTCCGGCAATGGTGGGGATGGACCCGGACTCCGCCGCAGCCGCTGCCGCGCCCACCAGTTCGTGCGGACGCGAGGCAAGTTCTTCGCGCAGTACTTCGGCAGAGAGGTGTTCACCGAGGTGCGGGTCGGTGCTGCCGGGCTCCGGGGAGCCGGCATCCCCACTTTCGGCGTCCCCGTCTTCGGCGCCGCCGTCCTTGGCACCGCCTTCGGCCGGTTCCTTCCCGGGCTCAACATCCTGTTTAGCGTCTTCGCGGTCCGGGCGGGATTTGGCACCAGGTTCGGTGCCGTCGGCAGGACCGGCCGGTGCATTCTTTTCGGCAGGCGCGGCGGGCGCAGCGGCTGCCGCGGCAGCGGGCTTGCTGCCCTGCACCGGCGGGACGATGTCGACGGCGGCGGTGCTGACGTCGTCGGGCGTTTCCTCCACGATGTCCACCATGACCACGGTGACGTTGTCCGGGGAGCCGGCCTCGAGGGTCAGCTCAACCAGGGTTTCGGCGCACTCGTGCAGGTTGTGGGTTTCCCGGACCGTCCGCTCCACGGCATGCCCGGCCACGTAGTTCAGCCCGTCGGAGCACAGCAGCCAGCGGTCCCCGGGCTTGGCGTCGAGGGTGTCCAGATCCAATTCCGGACTAGCGTCGACATCGCCCAGGACGCGCATGAGGACGTTCTTGTGCGGGTGTGTTTCCGCTTCCTCCGGGCGGAGCCGGCCTTCGTCGATGAGCCGCTGGACAAACGTATGGTCCACACTGATCTGCTTGAATTCACCGTCGCGCAACCGGTATGCCCGGGAATCGCCGATGTGCGCGAAATGCAGTTTGTTATCGGCCAGCAGGAGCGCGGTGACCGTGGTGCCCATGCCCGCGAGCTTGGGGTTCATGTGCACCAGTTCGGAGAGCAGCGAATTGGCGGTCTGGATCTCATCGGCCAGGACGGTGCCGGCATCGTCCCCCTGGTCCGGGCTGTCCAGGTGGATCATGTCCAGGACCGTCGCCGCCGAGGCGACGTCACCGCCGGCGTGCCCGCCCATGCCGTCGGCGACGACCGCGAGGTGGCGGCCGGCATAGGCGGAATCGTCGTTCTTGGCGCGGATCCGGCCAACGTCGGACCGCGCCGCGAAGCGCATGATGAGGGGCCGCTGAGCCGGACTGGATCCGGTTGCGGGGTTTTCAGGAACGGCCACGGTTACGGCCTCAATTCAATGACCGTCTTGCCGATTCTCACGGGTACCCCTGGCTCAACCGGCAGGGCACGGGTAAGTTGCTGGTCTCCCAGGTAGGTGCCGTTGGTGGAACCCAGGTCCTCGATGAACCAGCGGCTGCCCTGCGGGAAGAGCCGGGCATGCCGGCCCGAGGCGTAGTCGTCCTCTAGAACCAGGGTGGCTTCCTGGGCGCGCCCCAGCAGGATGGGGCTGGCGGCCAGCGGCAGGGTCCGGCCCTTGAGCGGGCCTTCGACTACCACCAGCTGCCGCGCCTGCTGCTTGACAGGCTGGGACGGCGCCTCGGCCAGTTCCGGGTTCCGCCGGACCTGCCGGGCGGTGGGCGCACCCGCTGCAGCCTTGCGTCCCACCATGAGGTCGCGCCGCATGGCGGAGACGATGCTGAAGATGAGTACCCAGAGGAGGAGCAGGAAGCCGAACCGCAGCGCGGTGATGGTGAGGTCGCTCATGCGCGGCCACCCGGGTTGGCAGGAAGCAGGCGGAAAATGATCTTTGTCCGTCCCATCGTGATGGTGGAGCCGTCTGTGAGTTCGGTGCTCCCGGAGACCTTTTGGCCATTGACATAGCTGCCGTTGGTGGATCCCAGGTCCACGGCGCTGGTCACGCCATTGGCCGTGCGGATTTCAAGATGGCGCCGGGACACTCCCGTGTCGTCTATGTGGATGTCCGCCTCGGACGACCGTCCCAGGACGATGGACGGCGCATTCAACGAATAACGTTGGCCGTCGATGTCCAGGACCGGCTGGAGCCTTACCGGCTGCCGGCTCGGGGCCGCCGGTACGCCGGGCCGCGGCTGGGCCGCGCCCGCACCTTGGGACTTTTCGGTGGTGGAAGCAATTTCGAAAGCACCGGCACGCAGCTCCGTGTCCCGGCGGAAGGAGATCCGTACGGGGCCCTGGAGGATGTAGCCCTGGCTCCGGACGTGGTTGATCACCACGTCGCAGAGTTCCTCGGCCAGGGGCGTGCCCCATTCCTGTGCCCGGGCGAAGTCGTCATCACTGAGCTGCACGTCGAAGACGTTGGGGACCAGTGTGCGTCCGGCCGCCACGGTAAGGGCTTTGTGGTCCACTTCGCGGCGGAGCCTGCTGGCGATCTCCACGGGTTCCACCTGTGCCTTGGAACCGGTGGAGAAGACGCCGCGGACGGCCTTTTCGATGCCACGTTCAACCTTGTCCAGCAGACCCATGGTTCTTCTCCTTTCCCCCCGGCTCCGGGGCACTAGTTGCTGCTGACCAGCACCTGCGGGGCAGTCAGCCGCAGCGCGGTTCACCCGCCGGCAGTGCCCACTCCTACATCCGATACTACTTGCCACCCCTGTGAATGACCTTAATCCCCAACGGCCGGGCGCCGGCGAAAGTTCGGTCGTCGAAGCCTTGCTGCCCGCCGTCGCGCTGTCTTTCCGAGGTTCCGGGTACCCGCCCACGGCGGGATTCCTGCCGTTTTTCCACCGGCCCGGGCGGCCTTGAGAAGGGCTGGTGTGGGCCAATTGGTAATTTGCGGCAAGTGTCCGTTATGCTTGATCTCGCTGCTTTTACGAGGCGCGAAACGGGAAACCGGGTCGGTCAAGTGAAGGAAGTTGCGCGCGAGTGGCGGAACGGCAGACGCGCTGGCTTCAGGTGCCAGTGTCCGAAAGGGCGTGGGGGTTCAAATCCCCCCTCGCGCACGCAGATAAAAGAGCCCCGGTCTTTGGACCGGGGCTCTTTTGCGTTCCCCGCATGGCACAGCGGTTCTGGTAAATGCACCCGCCCGCGGAGACAGCACCCCCGCGTGGACGTTGCACCCGCGCGTTCCAGGGTGAATTGTCCGTTTGCGGGTGCGCCGGGCACCTGGCCCGCGCCGCGAACGGACGGCGGTTAGGCGGACGGGCGCGCCGAAGCCTTGAACCGGCGTCGTGAGTTGGCCAGGTGGGTGCGCATGGCGGCCGCCGCGGCAGCGTCGTCACCATCGGCAATGGCATCCCGGATGGAGCGGTGCTCCAGCACCACCTGATCGAAGTGGTCCCGGGCGTAATGCTCCACGCCGGTCATCAGGCGGGTGCGCGGCATGGCGATCATGGTCTGCCCCAGGGCAGCCAGGCAATCGGAGAAATAGGGGTTGCCGGAGGCGGCGGCCACTGCGCGGTGGAATTCAAAGTCGGCCTTCATGGCGTGCGCCGGGTGGCCGGAACTTTCCGTAAAGGTGTCCAACGCGGTGCTCACAGCCCTTAACTGCCGCTCGGTGCGGTTCCGGGCCGCCAGCGCCGCGGCTTCGGTCTCCACTCCCATGCGGAAGGCCAACAGGTGCAGCCTGTCCTCGGTGGTGACCACGGGACGGATCCCTAGACCCTCCGAGGGCCCGTCCGCCGGGGGAGTGAGGGCGAAACTGCCGCGCCCGCGCTCGGTTTCAACCAGCCCCTCCGCCTGCAGCCGGGTAAGGGCGGCGCGGACCACGGTACGGCTGACGCCGAAATCGCTGATCAGCGTGTTCTCGCTGGGGAGCTTTTCACCCGGCTGGATCACGCCGTCGACGATTCGGTTGCGAAGGTCAGCGGCAAGGTCCGCGGTGAGGTTCCGGGTCATGGCTAAAGATTACGGCTTCGGGGTTACGCACCGAACTCCACGCTCTCGGTGGTCCAGGCGCGGGCCTGGTCACTCAGGGTGACGCCGAGGCCGGGGCGGTCCGGAACGATCATCCGGCCGTCTTTGGTTTCCAGGCGCTCATTGAACAGCGGGTCCAGCCAGTCGAAGTGCTCCACCCACGGCTCTCGGGGGTAGGCGGCCGCCAGGTGGAGGTGGATTTCCATGGCGAAGTGCGGGGCCAGGCCCAGTCCACGCTCGTCGGCCAGGGCCGCCAGGCGGAGGAACTGGGTGATGCCGCCGATGCGCGGAGCGTCAGGTTGGATGATGTCGCAGCCGTTGGCGGCGATGAGGCCCTTATGTTCAGCCACGGAGGCGAGCATCTCGCCGGTGGCGATGGGGGTGTCCAGGACCTGTGCCAGGTGGGCATGGCCTTCGAAGTCATAGGCATCCAGGGGTTCCTCGATCCAGACCAGATCGAATTCCTCGAGGTGGCGGCCCATGCGCAGGGCGGTGGCGCGGTCCCACTGCTGGTTGGCGTCCACCATGAGCGGAACGTCCGGACCAATGTGTTCGCGGATCCCGGCCACGCGGCGCAGGTCCTCCTTGCTGTCCGGCAGGCCCACCTTGATCTTGATGCCGCCGATGCCCTCCTCGATGGACTGGGTGGCGCGCGCCTTCACTTCGTCGAGGCTGGCATTCAGGAAGCCGCCGGAGGTGTTGTACGTCCGCACTGAGTCCCGGTAGGAGCCCAGGAACTTGGCCAGCGGCAGCCCGGCACGCTTGGCTTTCAAGTCGTATAAAGCGATGTCGACGGCGGCGAGGGCCTGGGTGGCGACGCCGGAGCGACCCACGGATGCCCCTGCCCACAGGAGTTTGGTGTAGATCCGGGCGATGTCGTTGGGGTCCTCGCCGATGAGGCCTTCTGCGACTTCCTTGGCATGGGCGTACTGGGCAGGGCCTCCCGCCCGCTTGGAATAGCTGAAGCCAATACCGGAATGTCCCAGTTCGGTGGTGATTTCCGCGAACAGGAACACCACCTCAGTCATGGGCTTCTGCCGGCCGGTGAACACTTTGGCGTCGCTGATGGGCACGACGAGGGGAAGTCGGGCGGTGGACAGCTTGACGTGCCGGATCAGATCGACGCTGCTCATGGGTTCTCCTGGAAGTGGGATGGGGCTCCTTCGCGCCCATACTTACAATATAAGTGTACAGCTTGTATTACAAGTAGTTCCATAATGATCCAATTGCTGCGCCACTCAGCGATTCCCGTTGGGTTTTGCGCTCGTGGGATGATAGTAGGGATGACTTCCCCCAATCCTTCCCCTGAAGCTCCTGTCCGCGCCTCCAAGGCAGCCCCCGGCACTGCCCGCCCGCAGGTCCGCCCCACTGCCGAGGGCTGGGAGCAGGCACGTACGGTCGAAGGCCGGCCCCTGCTCCAATTCGCGTCCCCGCGCGTGAAGCAGCCGCCGGTGCACCTGGCGGACATGAGCCTGGCGGAGCGCGCTGAGAAGCTGAAGGAGCTTGGGCTGCCGGCATTCCGCGCGAAGCAGCTTTCCACGCACTATTTCCAGCACTGGACGGTGGACCCCGAGCGCATGAGCGACCTGCCCAAGGCGGGCCGCGAGGAACTGGTCGCCCAGCTGTTCCCGCCGCTGCTCACCGAGGTGCGGCGCAACCGCACTGACAAGGGGGATACCATCAAGTTTCTCTGGCGGCTGTTCGACGGCGCCCTGGTGGAGTCCGTCCTGATGCGCTACCCGGGCCGCATTACCCTCTGCGTTTCGTCGCAGGCCGGCTGCGGCATGAACTGCCCCTTCTGCGCCACCGGCCAGGCTGGATTGACCCGCAACATGTCCACCGCGGAAATCGTTGACCAGGTGGTTGCGGCGAACCGGGTGATCGCTGCCGGTGACCTGGGCCCGAAGGAGCACGATGACGAGCGGGTCACCAACATTGTTTTCATGGGCATGGGGGAGCCCCTGGCCAACTACAAGCGCGTCATGGCCGCCCTGCACCGCTTCGTGGATCCGGCGCCCGAGGGCCTGGGCATGTCCGCCCGGAACATCACCGTTTCCACCGTCGGCCTGGTCCCTGCCATCCGGAAGCTGGCGGACGAGGACCTCCCCGTCACGTTCGCACTGTCATTGCACGCCCCCGACGACGAGCTCCGCGACGAACTGATTCCGGTCAACAACCGCTGGAAGGTGGATGAGGCGCTCGACGCCGCCTATGACTACTACCGCAAGACGGGCCGCCGGGTCAGCATCGAGTATGCGCTGATCAAGGACATGAACGACCACCCCTGGCGTGCTGATCTCCTCGGCAAGAAGCTCAACCAGCGCGGGCGCGGCTGGGTGCATGTGAACCCGATTCCACTCAATCCGACTCCTGGCTCCATCTGGACTGCTTCGGACAAGGCGGTGGAACAGGAGTTCATCGAACGGCTCCGCGCCACCGGCGTGCCCTGCACCCTCCGGGATACCCGCGGCAAGGAAATCGACGGCGCCTGCGGCCAGCTCGCCGCCGCCGAGAGCTAGCCGGTCACCGGCTGCGCAGGGCCCCCAGTCCGGAGATCAAGGCGTCCAGCCCCAGGCTGAAGGCCGTGTCTGCGGGCCGCCCGCGTTCCTGCCCGCGGGTTCCGCCGTGGTCCGCAGCTGTATCCGGGCCGGCAGAGGAACTGCGCACGGCTGCGGTGAAATATGGGGTGGACCCGGCCATGCTGCCGGAGTCAAAGATGTCCTCCGGGGCGGTGACGTCGTACGCGGAGCCGAAGATAAAGGATTCCAGTGCCACGATGGCCGGCACAATGCGCTCCTGTGGAAAACCGGCGTCGGAGAATCCCTTGCTGACAGTCTCGTACATCGCCAGCGTCTGCGGTGCGTCGGTGACGGGCAGGACGGCGATGACAGGGATCAGCGGAGTATGCTCGGCAAAAACGTCCCGGTAGCTCCAGGCCCAGGCGCGGACGGCGTCCTCCCAGCTGCCGCCGCCAAAACCGGAGACGTCCACGAGTGACATCAGGTGGTCCTCCACCAGGAGCAGTACATCCTGCTTTGACGCCACGTGGTTGTAGAGGGCGGACGGTGCCACGTCGAGTTCCTTGGCCAGGGCTGCCATGGTCAGCCCGTCGTAACCCTTGCGGCTCACCAGCCCCAGCGCGGCTGCCGTGATTCCGGACTTGTCCAGCACTGCCGCGGAGGGTCGGCCGGCCCGCCTCCGCTGCACACCGCCGTTGTTGGTGGTGCGTCCCTGTGCGGCTGATACTGCCGGCATTCCTGCCCTTTCGTCGTTGTCCCCTGCATTATTCCATCCGGTACTTCCGCTCAAAGCAGGCAGCGGCTATAGTTCTAATAAATGAATGGCATTCATTTAGTGGTCCCCGTCACCAGGGGCCCGCAGAGAGGACATCATGCTGAACCTGAACCGCGACGTCGTGGTCGTTGGAGCCGGGCCGTCCGGACTCACCGCCGCCCGTGAACTGAAGAAAGCCGGACTGACCGTAGCCGTGCTCGAGGCCCGCGACCGCGTGGGCGGCCGTACCTGGACCGACACCGTGGACGGCGCCATGCTCGAAATCGGCGGCCAATGGGTCTCGCCGGACCAGACTGCCCTCCTGGAACTGCTGGCAGAACTGAACCTCGAGACCTACCCGCGCTACCGGGACGGCGAGTCCATCTATATTGGCGCGGACGGCGCCGCCGTGCGCTACACGGGCGACACCTTCCCGGTGGACGCTGACACCGCCGTCGAAATGGACCGCCTGGTGGCCCTCCTTGACGGACTGGCCGCCGAGATCGGCCCCACCGAACCCTGGGCCCATCCCAAGGCCCGCGAGCTGGACACCATTTCCTTCCATCACTGGCTCAGGCAGAACTCCGCAAATGAGGAAGCCTGCAGGAACATCGGGCTCTTCATTGCCGGCGGCATGCTCACCAAGCCGGCGCACGCCTTCTCCGCGCTGCAGGCGGTCCTGATGGCGGCCTCGGCCGGCTCCTTTACCCACCTGACGGATGAGGACTTCATCCTGGACCGCCGCGTAGTGGGCGGGATGCAGCAGGTGTCGCTCCTGCAGGCGCAGGAGCTGGGTGACGACGTCGTCCTTGGCTCTCCGGTGCGCACCGTCAACTGGGAGCCGGATGCGGACGGCGGCCACCGCGTGACCGTTGTATCCGACCGCGCCACCGTGAATGCGCGGTTCGTCATCATGGCCGTGCCGCCAAACCTCTACTCCCGCGTCTCTTTCAACCCGCCGCTGCCGCGCCGCCAGCACCAGATGCACCAGCACCAGTCGCTGGGCCTGGTCATCAAGGTCCACGCCGTGTACGGCACCCCGTTTTGGCGGGACAAGGGGCTCTCCGGCACCTGCTTCGGCGCCGATGCCCTGGTCCAGGAGGTTTACGACAACACCAACCATGGCGACCCCCGCGGCACCCTGGTGGGCTTCGTCTCGGATGAGAAGGCCGACGCAATGTTTGAACTCAGCGTGGAGGACCGCCGCAGGGCCATCCTGGAATCCATCGCCGGCTACCTGGGCGAGGAGGCACTCACCCCGGAGGTGTACTACGAGTCCGACTGGGGCTCGGAGGAATGGACCCGCGGCGCATATGCCTCCAGCTATGACCTTGGCGGCCTGCACCGCTACGGCAAGGACCAGCACGCACCTGTCGGCCCGATCTACTGGTCCTCTTCCGACTTGGCGGCCGAGGGGTACCAGCACGTGGACGGCGCCATCCGCATGGGCCGCATCACGGCTGCACGCATCGCAGAGGTGGCGAAGGTCCCGGTGGCTGCCGGCTGGTAAATAAGCATGCTTACTAATA
>Ga0308169_10005596_pt1 | contig 11358 bp, 8 predicted proteins | sample PhyBR1_2_FD_202139 | JGI IMG/M metagenome (GOLD analysis project Ga0308169, IMG submission 202139) | Phyllosphere microbial communities from UC Gill Tract Community Farm, Albany, California, United States - DLSLSB.R1 | ecosystem: Host-associated > Plants > Phyllosphere > Unclassified | place... | reverse complement strand
TGGTCATGTCGATCCCCCGTGGTGCTCGTTCCCCCTGCTACTCAGTCAAGCAGAACGCGCGGTCATGGTCCCACCGCTCGGGCCGTACCCTCGGTCGGGTGACTGACGACGTGACCGCGGGCCGCTACCGACACTTCAAGGGCAACGACTACGAGGTGCTGCTCGTCGCCCGGGACGTCGAGACGGAGGAGCCGGTCGTTGTGTACCAGGCGCTGTACGGCGAACGCGGGCACTGGGTGCGTTCGCTCGCGGACTTCACGGCGCACGTGGTGCGCGATGGGTACGACGGGCCGCGGTTCGTAGCGATCACCGACTGATCGGTCACTGGGCACACCCGCGGCTTCGGCGGGCGTTCACCTCGTGCGGCCGGCGCGCGTCGGGTGAGCGCTCGCATCGGCCGTCGCGACTCGCAGCGCACGGCCCGGGCGGTGGAGAACGACCCCGACGAGCTCGCTGCACACGAACACCGCCGCAGTGCCGAGCGTCGCCGTGAGAACGGCGACGAGTGGCACGATCGGGTCCATGGCCGCGAGCCAGGAGGCATCCACGCCGCTCGCGAACGCGACCAGAGCCACGCCGAGGGCCGCACCGAGCCCGATCAGGGACCCGCTCGCACCGATCGCGACGGCTGCCACGGAGAGTGTGACGATCGTGCCGCCCTGGGTGGAACCGATGTGCCTGAGCGTGGCGAGGTCACTACCGGTCCCGCGGCTCTGCGCGAGAGCCGAACCCACCGAAGCTGCGGCAGCGATGCAGAGCGCCGGACCGAGCGTGAGCCCGAGTTCGACAATGCCCGCTCCGGCTCTCTCGCTCGCCAGGCTGCTCGCGACGGTTGCTGTCATGGTCCTCGTGACGGTCAAGCCGACCCCGGCTGCGACCAACGTCGTGAGCGCGCCGAACGAACCGATGCGCGCCCGGGCCAAGCAGAGGCCGACGAACGGTGCCACCGGGCCGCAACGCAGGAGGTGAGCGGCGACGCCGAGCATGGTCCGGGACGCGTCCGAAGCGATGACAGCCGCCGCCCCGACGAACCCGAACCCGGCGGCGGACATCACGATGAGCGGTCCGTCCGACGAGTCGAGCACGGTCAGACGGCTGGCAGCTGTCTCGTCCCCGGCGCCGCTGACCATGCTCATCAGGACTGGCGCGAACGCAACCGCGAGCACCGAGGGCACCACGAACAACGCTGCCACCGCGAACGCACTCACCGCCCTCCAGACGCGACCGGACCGGACGACGGCGAACCGGCCAGCTCGGAGCCCACTCCACCAACCCGCTGCACAGACGACGGCGAGCAGACACGTGGTCACACCGCTCGGGATGCCGCCTGAACGTGGAGCCGTCATACCGAGGACCTCCGTGAGACCTCCGACCCAGCTGGTCCGGAGCCGTTGTCCGACCACGACCCCGAAGAGCACGGCGACGACCGCTGCGGAGGAGACGACCATCGCTCCGAACGCCCAGGACGTCGTCCAGCTCACGCCGAGTGCTCGGAGGGAGCGCGTCTCCGGCAGCAGCGAGATCGCGAGTCCTCGTGCCGACACGAATGACGCGACCAACGCGCTGACCGACGTGAGCTGCATGACCGCTTCGAGTGCTCGAGCGGTGTCCGGGTGGGCGCCCGCGATGTCGAGCCCGCCTCCGACAACCACGTCGAGTCCGAGCGCGGCGACGACCACCGTGACCACGAATCCGAGCGCCGGCCGAGGATCACTGTGGACCGTGCGAGCCAGTGCGAGGACAGCGATCACGAGGGCACCGTCATGAGGCGGCGGACCTGCTGTTCGGTCGGACGATCGAGCAGCGCAGTCGTCCGGCCGTCGACCAGCTGAACGATCCGGTCGGCATCCACCGCCAGCTGCGGGTCGTGGGTGACGACGACCACTGTCCTGCCCGAGCTCGCCGCGCTCCGGAGGACTCCACGGACGAGCCCGGCGTTCGAGTCGTCCAGTGCCGTGGTCGGCTCGTCGCAGGCCAGCATTGCCGTACCGGCCGCGCAGGCGCGCGCGAGGGCGACTCGCCGCCGCTGCCCGCCCGACAGGTGCTGTACCGGCGTTCGACGAACGTCACGGTCGAGGTTGAGCGCCGCGCACACGCGTTCCGCGAACGATCGGTCGATCTTGCGGGCGAGACGTTGACCGAGCAGGACGTTGTCGTCGGCCGACAGCGCATCGATGAGATCGTCACCTTGTCGTGCTGCGGCGAACATCCGCGCTCGCAACCGTGCTCTGGCAGAGTCCGTGGCAGGGTGCATGCGTGTGTTGCCGAGCAGGACCGAGCCGGTCGCCGGCACCTCGATCCCCGTCATCAGGTCGAGCAGGGTCGACTTGCCGGCCCCGGACGGTCCCACGATGGCGGTCAGGCTGCCGGGCTCGGCGCGGAAGCTCACGTCGCTGATGATCCTGCGGCCGTCTGGACGGATCGAGCGCGCCGAGACCCCGAGGACGGAGAGCGCGATCATCGGTGCCCGCCGCGGAGGAACGACGGAACATCGTGCTGCACGTCGCGCCCACGTTCGAAGTCCTCGATCGCGGCCAATGCGGTGAGGACGCCTGCTCCACCATGTCCCCAACCGTCGTCGACTGCTCGGAGATGCTGGTCCGGGTAGGCGACCCCCTCAGGAGTCTGGAGGCGGTGCAACGCGAGACGCCGACGGTGCTCGTCCAAGCGCGCGGCGACGGACTCGGGATCGTACGGTGCGATCCCGAGCTCGCCGACGTCGACGAGGAAGTGGACCAGTCCGGCGCGTCCGTCGAGCAGACCCGAATGCGCGGTGAACTCCGGCGACGCTGCATCGGCCACGCCGTGGAGTACCCGCAGGAGGTCCTGGTCGGACGTCGCGCGGAACACCTGCACGAGTGCCGTCCCGACGCCGGCGGAGCCGGAGCCGAGGAACGGCACGAGGCGGCCGCTGTGGCGGAGTTGCAGGCCCCACCCGTGTCGGAGCTCGAGGCGGCGCACGTCGATCTGCAGCAGGCGTCGGGAGGCCTCGACGGCCGCCGCATCGTCGTGCAGCCGTCCGTGCGACGCCAGGAACAGGGCAATGCCGGACGGGCCGTTGAGCAGCCCTGCTGGCAGCTGCTCCGTCCGGTCCTGATCGTGGCTGAAGTCGGTGAGCCGCCGGGCGATCACGTCGATGGTCTCCCGGTGGACGGCCCGTGTCGGTGCGCTGAGGAGCGCGAGGCCGATCCCCGCGAGCCCGTCCTCGAGATCGACGCGCAGCATGCCGAGGACCTCGCCCCGCAGCCGGGCGAGGAACGCCGGCGTTGTCCTGCCCAGGAGCACCGCAGAAGCCCGGCCGGAGAACAGGCCTGCGCCTGAGGATGCCTGGCTCGCGGGCGGGCTCGGGGAAGTCCTCGTGTCGGGCTCGGACCGTTGCAGTGCGAGCGTGACGCCGTCCGCTCCACGCTGGAGGCCGGACCGGTGCACCGACTCGGGCGCTTCCCTCCGCGATCTGATCGCGTCACGGAGCTCGGCAACACCGGGTGGCGTCGTACGCACAGTGTTCCCGTCCGGCAGGGCAACGCATCGACCGAAGACGACACGCAGCGCGTCCACCGGCGCGGTCGGGAACCAGACCCGGGCCGCGGCGAGTACTTCATCGATCTTCCCGGGGTCCAGTGGGAAGAGCGTCGTGAGGGGAACGAGGGCGGCGAGGTGCAGGCATGCGATCGCGAACAGATCGCGGTCTGGCCCACGGACCGCGTTCGGTGCGCTGAAACCCGGCGTCGCTGGCCCGATCGTCCCGGGTTGGTCGCCGACCGTGCACGACTCGAAATCGATCAGCCGCGCGGCTGTCGGAGACTCCACGAGCACGTTCCTCGGCGAGATGTCACCGTGGACGGCTCCGAGCGCGTGCAACCGCTCGGCTTCGCGCTCGATCGCCCGCACGACGTGGTGGACGCTCGCTGCGTGTTCGTCGAGCGCCGTGCGGTCGGCCTCGGCGGCGGTGAGCGGGTTCTGCGACATGACTGCGCGGTTGAACGGTGTGCCCGGCACCCGTTCGCTCATCATGAACGCCGAACCTCCGGAGCGGAACGTCCCGTAGGCCCGCGGTGCCACCCCTGAACCTTCCAGGTGGCGAAGGGCCTCGTACTCGTCTTCGACGCGACCAGCAGCGTCGCGGCCGGCTTGTTCTCCGACGTACTCGCGGCCTTCCTTGAGGACCACTTCGCCGTGCGCATCGTGCAACGCTCGGTACACGCCGCCAGCGTTGGAGAACGAGTACGCGCCGGAGACGCGCATCCGTGAGAGCGGCTCGTCGGCTCCAGCTGATCGAAACCGTTCGGCCGCGACCCAGTTCGGCAGCTCGACCCAGTCGGGCGGGTCGAACACGACCCCTCGGCGGTCCGGCACGAGGGCACCGCTCGGATCTCGGATGGCGGGCTTGCCGTCCCAGTCGGAGAGCGAACGGAACGCTCCGTAGCGGACGTGCACCACGGAGTTCCGCCACTGGAGGTCGCCGAGGATCCGCGGTCCGCGGCAGTCACCGAAGATCGCAGTCAAGTGGTCGAGCAGCGCTTCGTCGACCGCGGACCCTGGAGGGTAGATCGTCACGAACTTTCCACTGCTCGTGCGAGGCGCATCCTTCGCGTTGGCCCGTTCGAGGACCGTCCTGTCCGTCAGGTGCTTGAACGACCATCCCGCGGTCCTGCAGAACTCGGCAGCCAGCGATCGAACTCGCTCGGCATCCTGCAGGCGAGCCGACAAGTGGATCTTCCAGCCCTGATCAGGCGGTGCCCCGGCCGGCTGTTGAAAGTGAGTCCAATCGAGGTCGCTCGCCGTCCGCCACCCCGTCCAGTCGTCGCCCAGCCGTGCCCACCCAAGTCCCATGCCGAGATCGTGGCATTGGAGTATTGACATGTCAAACGCGACGTGTGTACGTTCGCCGTGTTCGACCAACAACGAAAGGATGACCGATCATGAACACCCACGATCTGCAGGCCATCGAGGCCGACACTCCTGAGGACGGCAGTCACATCTTGCTCTCCTCGATCAGCCTCTACATCTGCTGGTAGCTCGAGTACACAGCGCAACGGGTCGGACTCCTGAGAAGGAGTCCGACCCGTTCTCGTTCGGTGTCGGCGCCCACCCCTAGGCTTTCAGCGCACCATAGAGACGGGGGAGCGCATGCAGATCGGCGTCGACGGGAACGTGCTGCTCAGCCCGAGTGACCTGAGCACGTGGTCGGCCTGCGAGTGGGCGTTCCTCCGCCGCCTCGACGCAAAGCTCGGTCGTGGGGACGCCCTGCCCGACGTGCACGACGACATGCTCGAGCGCACGGCTCGGCTGGGGGACCAGCACGAGCTCGACTACCTCGACATCCTCAAGCAGACCCGCAAGGTCGTCGAGTTCGACCGCCCCGCCCCGCCGGACTACGCACGCGCCGCAGCCGAAGCACGACAGGCCTTCGCCGACGGTGCCGACGTGCTGTGCCAGCCGACGTTCCACGCAGCACCGAGCGCCGACGCCCCCGGCTTCATCGGCTTCGCGGACTTCATCATCCGCAACGACCGCGGCGAGTACGAGGTCTACGACACCAAGCTCGCCCGGCACGCCAAGATCAGCGCCCTGCTGCAGCTCGCCGCCTATGCCGAGCAGATGCAGGCGCACGGCATCCCGACCGGGCAGCAGGTGCACCTGGTGCTCGGCGACCGGACGACCACCACGCACGACCTCGCCGACATCGCGCCCGTGTACCGCACGCAGCGCGCCGAACTGCAGCGGGTCATCGCCGAGCGCATCGCCGCCGACGAGTCACTGCAGTGGGGTGACCCGCGGTACTCCAGCTGCGGGCGCTGTGCGATCTGTTCGACCCAGGTCGCTGACCACCGCGACCTCGTCCTCGTCGCGGGCATGCGCCTGGACCAGCGGGCGAAGCTCATCAAGCACGAGGTGCGGACGATCGACGACCTGGCGGTCCGCACCCGGGCAGTGCCGGGCTTGTCCCGCGCGACGCAGGATCGGCTGGTGCGTCAGGCGAGCCTCCAGATCGAGTCGGAAGACGCCCGACGGGCGGGTGCCGACGGGCCGGGCCAGCCCGTGAAGCCGCGCTTCGAGGTCCTCGACGCCCGTGCGCTCGACGCGATCCCGGCACCCGACCCTGGCGACGTGTTCTTCGACTTCGAGGGCGACCCGCTGCACACCGAGGACGGCGTGCACTGGGGCCTCGACTACCTGTTCGGCCTGGTCGACGACCGCGCCGAGTTCACGGCGTTCTGGGCGCACACCATCCGCGACGAACGAGTTGCGCTGGAGCAGTTCCTCGCGTTCATCGAGGCCCGGCGGCAGCAGTACCCGGGCATGCACATCTACCACTACGCGGCCTACGAGCGGACGCACCTGCTGTCGCTCGCCGCCCGGCACGGGGTGGGTGAAGAGGCCGTCGATGACCTGCTGCGCGCCGGGGGCCTGGTCGACCTGTACCCGATCGTCCGGAAGGCCCTGGTCGTCGGCAGCCACAGCTACTCGATCAAGAAGCTCGAACCGCTGTACATGGGCTCGGACCTGCGCGGAAGCGACGTCACGAACGCCGCGGACAGCATCACCGCCTACGTCGACGCGATCGAGGAGCTCCGGAACGGCGACGCTGTCGAAGGGCAGCGGATGCTCGACCAGGTCGCCGACTACAACGCCTACGACTGCCGCTCGACCCTGCGCCTGCGCGACTGGCTCCGCTCGCTGCGCACCGCCGACGCCGATGCGGCCGACCCGGCGCTCGAGCTCGAGGTCCCACCGATCCCCGTCGAGCGCGAACCCAATCCGGTGTCCGTCGCGTTGGCCGCGCAGCTCGAGGACGTCGACGCCCTCGACCGCACCCCTGACCAGACCGCGTTGGCGCTCGCCGCAGCCGCGATCGACTACCACCGCCGCGAGGCCAAGACCTTCTGGCAGGACCACTTCGACCGCCTGCGGAACCCGGTCGACGACTGGGCCGACACGCGTGACGTCCTGGTCGTTGAGCGGGCGTCCGTCGAGCGCGACTGGGACACGCTGCCGCGTGCCCGCTCGCAGTCGCGGGAACTCCGGTTGTCGGGGACGCTCGCGCCCGGCTCGCGGCTCCGGCCTGGAGGCACGCCCCACCTGGTGTACGACGACCCACTTCCGCCATCGGTCGCCTCCCCGGGCCCCGGGTCGAAGGGGGCGTCGTCGCGCGCTGTGATCGTGGACGTGTGGGACAACGGCGATGCCGTCGAGGTCCTCGTGAAAGAGGGACTGCCCGTCGGTGGCGAACCGCACCACGAGTTCCCGGTGGCCCTCGCCCCGTCGGCACCGCCCCGCGCGAAGCCGCAGCCCGAGGCGATCGCATGGTGGGGTCAGGCCGTGCTCGACGAGCTGCCGGCGATGCTGCCCGACCCTGCGCTCGACCTGCTGCGCCGGGTGCCCCCGCGTGGCCCGATCGTCCCGGTGCAGGGCGACGACACGGTGTCGGCCGTCGTGTCGGCCCTGCTCGACCTCGACCGGTCCTACCTGGCGATCCAGGGCCCTCCCGGCACGGGCAAGACCTACGTCGGCTCGAACGTCGTCGCCCGGCTCGTCCGCGAGTACGGCTGGCGCGTCGGGGTCGTCGGGCAGTCCCACGCGACGTCGGAGAACTTCCTGGCTTCGGTGGTCAAGGCCGGCGTCCCCGCGGACCGGGTCGTGAAGGTACCGAAGTCCGGCGCAACCGAGGACGAGCTCGACGCCGCCGCCTGGACCCCGGTGAAGAACGGTGCCGCGGTCGCCGCGTTCCTGTCCTCGTGCGAGGCCTCGGGTACCGGCGGTATCGTCGGTGGCACGGCGTGGACGTTCGCGAACGAGTCGACGATCGAGCGTCGATCCCTCGACCTGCTCGTGGTCGACGAGGCCGGACAGTTCTCCCTCGCACCGACCATCGCGTCGTCGGTCGCCGCGACCCGGCTCCTGCTGCTCGGGGATCCCCAGCAGCTGCCCCAGGTGTCACAGGGCTCGCACCCGGAGCCCGTCGACGAGTCCGCGCTCGGCTGGCTCGCCGACGGACAGCATGTCCTGCCGCCAGAGTTCGGGTACTTCCTGGCTCGCACCCGCCGCATGGAGCCCGCGCTGACCGAGTCCGTCTCCGCTCTGTCCTACGACGGAAAGCTCGCCTCGATGGTCTCCGGCCGGCACCTCGACGGCATCGACGCGGGTGTGCACCCCGTGCCGGTCGTCCACGCGGGCAACACGACGTCCTCTGCTGAAGAGGCCGCCCGGGTCGTCGCCCTCGTCGGTGACGTCGTCGGGCGCACCTGGACCGACGGTTCCGACACCCGCGACCTGACCGACGAGGACGTCATCGTGGTGGCGCCGTACAACGCGCAGGGGGCACTGATCCGGCAGGAGCTCGACCGCTCGGCCTTCACCGGCACCCAGGTCGGCACCGTCGACCTGTTCCAGGGCCGCGAGGCCGTCGTTTCGATCGTGTCCCTGGCAGCGTCGAGTGCGGCGGACATCCCACGCGGCCTCGACTTCCTACTCATGCCGAACCGGTTGAACGTGGCGATCTCGCGGGCGAAGTGGGCGGCCTACCTCGTGCACTCGCCGGCGCTGACCACGGGGCTACCGCCGTCGATCGCGGGCCTGTCCCTGTTGTCCCGCTTCATCGAGCTCGTCGAACCGCGCCGCTGACCAGCGGGAAGTCAGCCCGACTCGACGGTGCCGATGGTCGAGCTGTATGTCGCCACTGCCCCGAACTGTGCTCCGATGATCGTGACGGTCCACGCTGTGCCGTCCGGGGCGACGGAGTACAGGATGCGTGCGCCATCAGGAACGGCAGCGAGCCCGGTGCCGTCGGGCAGGAGGATCCGCTCCGGCGCGGTCATCCCGACGGACAGAGTCGACGGGTACGGACCGGTGCCGAACCTCTGCTCCATGACGAAGGCGAGCGTGCCGGCGCTCTGTACGACGGCCGACCGCTCGGTCTCGACAGTCGCCGGAGCTGGCGGCGAGGCAGGTTCCGGCGTCGCTGCCGGAACAGCAGACGCCACCGGAACACCGACTGCCGGGCGTTGCGGGACCGCAACCGGTCCGACGGCAGCGCTCCGGTCATCGAGGGGGAGCGAGAGTGCTGGCAGGTGGACACCGGTAACCGCCAGAGCAGACCCGATGACCGCGTACGCCATGAGCGCCGTCCCGGCGCTGCCGAGGATCGCACCTCCGCGACCGAACGCCCGCGCAGTGGCTGAGCCCCATCGTGCGGTCTTGATCGCCTGCACGCCGAAGACGATCGCCGAGATGCCGATCGTCGAGACGATGAAGCCCGTCTGGATCCCGGACTGTTGCGGCTCGACGAGTGCGATGACCACGCTGCCGAAGCCGAGCAGCATCGCAAGCGTCGCGAACGCCCAGGGCCTCGTGCGCCGGCGTGGCTTCGCGTTCAGCAGCGGTGAGGGTGCGTGGAGTGTCGGCAGCCGGCGAGCACCGCTTCGCGAGGGTCCTGACGAGTACTCCGGAGGGGACCAATCTCGTGGTCCTGGCCCGCCCAACGGCATCGTCGTTCCCCCGTCTGCTCAGTACGACGGACCCATCTTGATGGGCGCCGCTGACATGAGCGATCCCCAGAACTGGGTTGACGGGCTGGGCAGGAGTGCAGGTGGCAGACCGCTACGATCACGCGGACATCGGCACCGGATGCCCTCGGCCTCGGGCAGATCATCCGACGGACGAGGTCGCAGGGTTGAGCGGTCGCTGTGGGCACCGCGACCGTCATGGCGATCGTGGTGTCCGTGACCTGTGTGGTCGTCGCGGAGCACGCTGGGTGAGCCAGCGCTGCGTGACGGTTCTGGTTCACGAACCCCGGGGATCGTGAACCAGAACCGTCACCCAGCGGAAAACGCACCGCACTCGCCCGGAGCGGACGGTGAGACGGAGCGGGTCAGTCGTCGCTGGTCGGGACGCCGCTCTGCATCTGCACCCGCATCTGGGCGAGGACATCCGCGTGCAGGAAGTTCGCCTCGGCCGCACTCGTGGGGTCGACCACGATGCCGAACTCCTCGGGGAGCGCGGACACGAGCTCGGACATCGGCACCGGACGCCCCTCGGCCTCGGGTAGACCGGCGGCGAGTTCGCCCGGGTCGGTGAAGACCGGCACGAACGGCTTGTCCCGGATCATGACGTGGGCGACGCTGCCGGCCTCCGGAGTGCCCGCTGGCTTCCAGGGGACCCACGCCGCGCTGCGCAGGAAGCCCGCGGGCGAGGTGGCCATCCGGCGGCGGAGTTCGGCGGCCGCGGTCGGCGGGGCCTTGTCGACGCCTCGGCCGAAGGCTGACCCGTTGGTCTGATCGGTACTCACACCAGCCATGCTGTCACGGTCGGCGGACACGGCGGGGCCGAGCCGCGCCTCCAGGCCGAAGCCCGGCGCACGCGGACGTGGGCCGGGCGTCGGAGGTGACGGACTCAGTACGCGGCCGACTGCCCGCCGTCGATCGGGACGACCGTCGCGTTGACGTAGGACGCGTCGTCGGACAGCAGGAAGGCGACGACGGCGGCGATCTCGGGGGCCTCGCCGTAGCGCTTCGTCGGGTTGACCTGGATGAACTCCTCGGCGGCCTTGCGCGGGTTCTCCGCGTCGAGCTGCTTCATCGAGTTCTCGACCATGGGCGTCCAGATGGCTCCGGGGGCGATGGCGTTGATGCGGATGCCGTAGCGGCCGTACTCGACGGCCGAGTTGCGGGTGAGGCCGACGACGCCGTGCTTGGCGGCGGCGTACCCGGACTGGTTGCCGATGCCGCGGATGCCGCCGACGCTCGCGGTGTTCACGACCATGCCGGAGCCCTGCTCGCGCATGACCTTGAGCACCTTCTCGAGACCGAGGAACACGCCACGCAGGTTGATCGACACGACGCGGTCGAACTCGGCGGCGGTGAAGGACTCCGTGGGGTTCTGCTTGCCCTCGATACCGGCGTTGTTGAAGAAGCCGTCGATGCGGCCGAAGCGCTCGGTGGTGGCGGTGACGTAGGCGTCGACCTGGGCCTCGTCGGACACGTCGGCGACGGTCGTCAGGACCTGCGCGTCGGGGGTGGCCTCGAGCACGGCGGTCTTCGTCGCCTCGAGTCCCTGCTCGGAGACGTCGACCAGGGAGAGCGCAGCGCCCTCGGCTGCCAGGCGGACGGCGGCCGCGCGGCCGAGGCCGGAGCCGCCGCCGGTGATGAGGACGACACGGTCGGCGAAGCGGGTGGCGCCGGTGGTGGTTTCGGGCATGGTGAGAGGCCTCCTGAGGTCTTCGACGGTGAAGGGCTCGGGGTCCGCGGTGGGGCAGCGAGTCCGATCGATGCATCTGCATCGAGATACCTAGACTACACCTGTCGTTTAGGCGTGGAGACAGCAGGCGTCCGGGCGCCCCATCACCCTGCCGGCCTCAGC
>Ga0308169_10005595_pt1 | contig 11358 bp, 7 predicted proteins | sample PhyBR1_2_FD_202139 | JGI IMG/M metagenome (GOLD analysis project Ga0308169, IMG submission 202139) | Phyllosphere microbial communities from UC Gill Tract Community Farm, Albany, California, United States - DLSLSB.R1 | ecosystem: Host-associated > Plants > Phyllosphere > Unclassified | place... | reverse complement strand
TCGTCGGTGTAGCGGATCCGCTGAGCGTCGTCGGCGGTCGCGATGCCGTTCTCCGTGACCAGCACCGGCACGCCGCCCGTGAGCTCCCACGCGTGCGCCACCGCCATGGCCAGGGCGTCGGGGCGATAGGCGGTGCCCACCAGGGTGTTGTCGGGGTGCGGCGGGTGCGGAACCAGCCCGTTCGCGTCGACCTCCTGGCTGGAGTAGGCCTGCACGCCGACGAAGTCGTCTCCGCGGCTGCCCTCCCAGTACACGTCCTCCTTGCCGTAGCGGATCTCCTGCAGCTTCTGCTCGCCGCCCGGCGCGGCCGTCAGCGCTCCGGCCGCGATCGTCCAGCCGACCTTGGCGCCGGTGCGGGCGCGGACGATGTCGCGTGCAGCGCGATGGATCGCCGTGAACGTGCGGCCGATCTCAGGATCCGCGTAGGTGAGGAATTCGCCGTGCGACTGCTTCTCGCCGTCGCCCTCCACCGTGGGGCTCTGCCACTGGCCGCCCGCCGCCTGCTGCATGCGGCGCATCGCCGTCATGATCGCCGCCTGCATGTTGGGCTCGTTCATCGTGACGACCCACTCGACGCCGTCGAGGATCGTGGTGGCCTCGGCGACGTAACGGGAGAACAGCTCCGACGCGTCCGGCGCCAGCCAGCCGCCGCGCTCGGCGAACCACTGCGGGGTGGTGAAGTGCTGCAGCGTCACCACCGGGGTCACGCCTCGGATGAGACAGGCGTCGATCACCCGGCGGTAGTGCGCCAGCTCCGCGCGGGAGAACCGGCCGGGCACGGGTTCGATGCGCGACCATTCCAGGCTGAAACGGTAGGACGCGAGCCCGGCGTCCGCGAGCAGGGCGATGTCCTCCTCATAGCGGTGATAGCTGTCGCAGGCGTCACCGGAGGGCTCCATGCCCGGCATGGTGAGCTCGCGAGCCCACCAGTCGCTGTTGACGTTGTTGCCCTCGATCTGGTGGCCGGCGGTCGCGGCGCCCCAGAGGAAGCCGTCGGGGAAGGTGGTCATGGTGATTCCTTACTTCGTCGTGGAGAGGGCGAGGGGGAGCGAGGCGAAACGGTGCGCGCCGGGGCCGGCCTCGTGGGCGGTGCCGTCGGGCAGCACGACGCGCGCCGTGGTCAGCGGCGGAACGGTCACGTCCAGGGTGAGCGCGCCATCGGCTTCCGCCCAGGAGACCTCGATCCGCCCGCGCGGCCCGTCGTGGTGGCCGCGCGCCCAGGTGATGCCGGGCCCCGGGGTCGGGGCGACCACGATGCGCTCCCACCCGATCGATCCGGGCTCCTGTCGCAGGCCCAGCACGTGCGTGTGCAGGAACCGGATCACCGAGCCCTTGCTGTAGTGGTTCAGCGAGGCGTGGGCGTCGCCGTTCTCGTCGATGCCGTGCCAGTCCTCCCAGATCGTGGTGGCGCCGCGGTCGAGCATGGTCAGCCAGGAGGGTTCGCTGCGCTGGAACAGCAGGTCGAAGGCGACGTCCGCCCGCCCGTGGTTGGCGAGAACGGGAAGCAGATCCCCGGTGGCGAGGAACCCCGTGCCGAGGTGGGTGTCCGCCTCGCGGATCAGGCTCACCAGACGCTCGATCGCCGATGCGCGCAGGTGGTCGGGGATGAGCCCGAACGAGAGCGCGCGGACGTAGGCGGCCTGCGAGTCCTGCACGGTCGTGCCGTCGGCGTGCAGATACGCCTCTCGCCAGGCGGCCAGGATCCGCTCGGCCAGTTCCCTGTATCGGGTCGCTTCCTGCGGTTTGCCGAGGATCTGCGCAACCCGGGCGAGCGTGCGCGTGGAACGGTGGAAGTAAGCGGTTCCCACCTCTCCCTTGTCCGCCATGAACCAGGCCATCGGATTGTCCGTGATGGGGTTGATCCGCGTGCCGTCGGCGTCGCGCTGCTGCGGTTCGGTCCATTCGCCCCAGTGGAAGGTGCCATCCCAGAGGTAGCGCTCGAACGGCTCAGGATCCGGGGAGGCCTGCTGACGCGCGTGATGACGCGTGGTGGCCGCCTTCTCCTCGACCCACTCGACCCAGCGGGTCATCGCGTCCCAGTTCTCGGAGAGCACGCGCTCGTCGCCATAGCTCGTGTACAGCTCCCACGGCACGGCGACGATCGCGTCGCCCCAGCCGGCGGATCCGGTCATCATCGCGAACTGGTCGTCCAGGTGGTGCTTGATGCGCCGGCCATCGGGGGAGAAGTTCGCGATGCGGCCGTCGTCGAGCTGATCATCGCGCACCGACTGCAGCCATTTCCGGCTGAAGCCCAGCACGTCGTACAGGCGCGTCGCCGTGGGGGCGAACACCTGATAGTCGCCCGACCACGCCAGGCGCTCGCGGGTCGGGCAGTCGGTCGGCACATCCACGGCGTTGCCGCGGAAGCTCCAGTCGGCGATCTCGTGGAGCCGGTTGAGGTCCGCATTGCCGCTGGTGAACGACCCGACACGGCGCAGATCCGTGTGCACAACCTGCATGGTGGCGGTGGCCGGGTCGAAGGGCGCATCGAGGCGGGTCACGCGTGCGTAGCGGAAGCCGTGCACGGTGTGCCGTGGTTCGAACGCCTCATCCTCGTCGCCGGATGCGACGACCTCATCGCGCTGCACGAAGACCTTCGTGGGCTCTCCTGGTCGCTCCGAGTCGAGGTGCGACGTGGACAGATCGCCGTCGGCGGCGAGGTATTCGCCGAAGTCGATCCTCGTACGCGTTCCCCTCTCGCCGAGCCGGGTCAGCCGCAGCCACCCGGAGGCGTTCTGCCCGAAGTCGAGCACCCAGACGCCCGGCCGCGGGCGGGTGACCGCCACCGCGCTGCGCGTCTCGATCACCCGCACCGGGGGCGCCGGCGACCACGTGATCGGTGGCGCCTGCACGCGATCGACGAGGACGGGGGTCGCCTCGGCGGCGGGCGCGGCGAGGTCGGTGCTCTGGCCCTCCATGAGGTCGGCCGCGATCGTCTGCGAGGGGTGGCTCTGCCAGGTTCCGTCGGTGCGCACGATGTGCGTGCTGCCGTCGGCGAGGCGCAGGTGCAGCTCGCCTCGGAGGGCGAGGGTGTCGCCCCATTGTGCGGGGATGCGGAACGCGCCCACCTGGCCGCGATACCAGCCGTCGGACAGCTCGACCTCGATCCGGTTCTCACCGGCGACGATGAGTCCGGCGACGTCTTCCGCCTGCGCGTAGAGCGTGCGGTCGTACGACGTCGAACCGGGGGCGAGTTCGGTGGTGCCCACGCGCCGGCCGTTGATCGTCGCGGTGTAGACGCCGAGCGCCGTGGTGTACAGGCGTGCCGCGACGACGGTGTCGGGCACATCGAACCTCCCGGACAGGACGTGCACGGGCCGATGGCCCGGATCCGCCTCTGCGGCTTCTCCCGGAGAGATCCAGTGCGCGCTCCAGTCCTCCGCGAGCAGGCCGACCTCGAGGGGCGACCACTCGGACCAGTCGGTCAGCGGCGCAGTCCCGCGGACACGCCAGCGCAGACGGTCGCCACTGCGAAGCGGTGCGGCCGGCCACGGCACCCGCAGACCCGTCACGGCGATGAGTTCGACGCGGTGGCCGTCCACGTCGAGCTCGACCTCGAAGGCGTCATCGAGTGCGTCGACCGCGGGCTGCCACGACAGTTGCGGCATCGCCGAGGCGACCGGGAACGCGTCGTCGCCGGCGTCGGCGCGGAGGTTGCGCGGGGCCGCGATCATCGAACGGCCTTCACCTTCAGGAACACGATCAGGCCGCCGACGAGGGCGAACGCGGCACCGACCAGATACAGCAGGGTGTAGTTCTTCGCGCCTCCGACGGCGCCGATCGTGATGACCACCGAGGCCAGCAGCGGTGCCACCGCACTGGGGATCTTCTGTGCGAAGGCCACGATCGCCATGTAGCGGCCCGTCTCGGAGCGATCCGGGATGATGGCGAAGATGATCGCCTGGTCGACGGTGGCGAACACCGCGATGGCGAGCTGCATGAGCACCGCGCCGAGGATGAGCGGGGGCAGGGACCATGCGGTCGCCTCGGCGAGCGCGCCGCCCACGAACAGCAGTGCGGCGATCACGACGAATAGGCGACGACGCTTGAGCTTGTCGGAGAGGAAGCCGCCGAGAAGGGCGCCGCCGGCGGCGGCCACGACGCCGAGCATGCCGATCGTGGCGACGATGCCGGCGACCTCCTTGATGGGCAGGTCCAGGCGCTGGGCGTAGAAGAACGTGCCGAACGTCGTGTTGAAGTACAGGCCGACGAAGAAGATGAAGCGGCCGAGCCAGTTCCAGGCGAAGTCGGGGTACTTGCGCACGTTGAAGCCGTAGCCGGCGAACACGGCGCGCGCCGTGACCTTGTCGCCCTGGGGCAGTTCGCGGGAGCTGCCCTCCGGCTTGAGCAGCGGGAACAGTGCGAGCAGCACCGCACCGATGGCACCGGGGACGAGGAAGACGAGCAGCGTGCTGGAGGAGACCGCGTACGCGACGCCGATGCCGAGGACCGGGGCGATCTGGGTCATCAGGCTGGTGAGCGCCGACACCTTGCCGCGTTGCTGCTCCGGCAGCTTGTCGGCCTGGATGTTCTGGATCGCGGCGCCCGAGATCGACCACCCGGACATTCCCAGCACCCAGCCGGCGCCCACGATCAGCAGGTTGGGCGCAAGGCCCATGATGATCAGGCCGACCAGGCCGATACCGGTGCCGAGGAAGATGAAGGGCGTGCGCCGTCCCCATCGCGAACGAACGCGGTCGCTCCACATGCCCACGAGCGGGCTGATCACGAGGAAGATGGCCTGCGCGGATCCGGTGATGAATCCCAGCACTTCCTCATGCCCGGGGGCGAGTTCGCTGATGCGCACGGCGATGCCGTACGAGAGCGGCACCATCATCGCCATGGAGGCACCGAAACTGGCCAGCATGAGCCAGAAGATGTAGGACTTGCTGACGCGCGCCTCCGATTCCGCCGCAGGGATCCCATTTGCGGGGATGTCGGCTTCCGGGATCTCGCCGGCGGCGCGCCTGGCCTGCGACGGCACGGACGACTGGACCTGTGGCGGTTCGATGCTCACCATGACTCCTTCATCGGGTGGTAGACCGGCCGAGGGGACCGGGTGGGCGTGACGCTTCCGCACGGTACGCAACCGTAACCATCGTGGTCACTTTTCCAAACTGTAACCAATACGGTTAGAATTGGCAAGATAGAGGATGAGCGACGAACAGGTGGGCGGATGAGCGATCAGGCCATGACGACGAAGCGCCGCGGGCCGTATGCGGGCACGGCCGCACGGCGGGCCGAGATCGTGCGGGCGGCGCTCGCGAGCTTCGCCGAGCACGGCTACGAGCGGGCTTCGCTGCGCGACATCGCGGCGCGCGCCGGGGTGACGCACGCGGCGCTCCTGCGTCATTTCGCGGCGAAGGAGGATCTGCTGCTCGCCGCTCTCGCGCAGCGGGATGCGGATGACGAGGAGCTCGCGCACCGCATCATGCACGCGAATCTGCCCGCCGAACGCGTCCTGTCCAGCGTGCTGGCCGAGGAGTTCGCCCATCCGGATCACCAGCGCAATTGGCTCGCGATCACGATCGCCGCGACCAACCGCGAGCACCCCGCCCACGAGTTCTTCATGGCCCGCCGACTACGGATGCGCAAATACCTCAACGGCGGACGGCTCTCCCTGCTGGACGACGGCGAGGAACTGTCGGCAGGTGACAAGGTCACCATGGTGCTCGCCATGATGGATGGACTGCGCATCCAGGCCCTGCTGGATCCCGAGCAGCCGGTGCTGCCGCTGCTCGAGCGCTTCGTGCGTCTGCTCGCGACGGCAGAGGACTGAGTGCCTGCCCGGCCGCTGCGCGCGATCCAGCAGATCCAGATCGGCTCGATCGCCTCGAGCGAGGCACGCGCCCGCGATGTGCTGGAACGGCTGGTCGCATACGGCTACGAGGGCATCGAGCTGAACGGCTTCATGACTCGCCCGAGCTCCCTCCTGGTGCGGGCGCTGACGCGCGCGGCGGGAATGCCGGTGGGTCGCGCCGGCCGTCTCGACTGGGCCGCCCTCGTCCCGGCCGTGGGGCTGCGCGTGGTCGCACTGCACGAGGATCTCGGCACCATCGAGCGCGATCCCGACGAGGTGGCGCGTCAGGCCGATCGTTTCGGTACGGACACCATCGTGATAACTGGGATGTACCGCTTCGACTACGGCGACGAGGCTGCTGTCGGTGACCTCGTCGCTCGACTCAACGCCGCGGGGCGGACGCTGCGGGAGCGCGGACTGCGCCTGCTCTATCACAACCACAGCGTCGAGTTCCGGCGCGCGCACTCCGGCCGCACCGCGATGGACACGATCATCGATGGCACCGATCCCGAGTTCGTCGGCTTCGAGCTGGACTGCTTCTGGGCCGCCAGTGCCGGAGCTGACCCGCTGGCACTCATGCGGCGCCTGGGCAGCCGTTTGGAACTGTGCCACCTCACCGATCGCGGAAGCACCCGGACCGGCTCATCGCTCACGCCGATCGACCGGATCGACAGCGTGGAGCTGGGTGCGGGAAACCTCGACATCGACGGCCTCGTCGCGCAGTCGGCGACGGCGGGTGCGCGCGCCGTGGTCGTGGAGACGCACCGGAACTGGATCGATGGATCGCCGCTGCGCAGCGCAGAGGTCAGCGCCGAGGCGCTGAACCGTCTCCTGGTGTGAGGCCGGCTCTCGTGCGACGCCCCGAGCGAGAGCGCTCGCGTCGGTAACGGGAATGTCACCTTTTGGCAATCGGTTGTCAAGCTCCTGGTCGTCGTGGTTTACTGGCCCCACTGCGTTCCATTTGTCGTTCTCGATCTCATCCGACAAGCGATTGCAGGCGTCGTTTCATTCAAAGGAGTCTGAAGACATGTCCACATTCCCTGCGCGTCGTGGCCGGAGCCGAGTGCTCCTGACGACGCTGGCACTGGCGGCAGCGCTCACGGTCACGGGCTGCTCCGGCGCCGGTGGTTCGGCCCCGGCATCGAGCGGCTCCGGATCGTCCGGTCACATCGCCGAGAAGGATCTGTCGATCGCGGCGGTGTCCGCACCCAACTCACTCGACCCGGCACAGCTCGTGGACGGTCAGCAGATGTTCGTCTGGTCGTCGATCCTCGACACGCTGCTGCGCAAGGATCCGGTCACAGGCAAGATCCTGCCCGGAGCCGCCGAGTCTTGGTCGTACAACGATGCCGGAACCCAGCTCACGCTGAAGCTGCGGTCGGGGATGACCTTCAGCACGGGCGATGCCGTCACCGCCGATGCCGTCGCCAAGACCCTGCTGCGATCGAAGGCCGCGCCCGGCAACGTCCAGTCCCGGCTGTCGGCCGTCGCCGATGTCAAGGCGACCGACGCGAAGACGGTCGTGATCACGTTCAGCAGCTTCGATCCGCAGTTCCTGGACAACCTGTCGGCCGGTGTGGGAGCCATCGGCGACCCGAAGACCATGGACACGCCGCGCACCGCCACGGATCCGGTCGGCTCCGGTCCTTTCACGCTGGACGTGGCCAAGACGGTGCCGGGCAGCAGCTACGTGCTGGAGAAGCGGGCTGACTACTGGGACGCCGCCCACGTCCCGTTCAAGACCCTGACCGTGAAGGTCATCCAGGATCCCACCGCGAGCTTCAACGGGCTCCAGTCCGGCGAACTCAACGCGGCGACGGTGCAGACGCAGATGGTCGGGCAACTCAGCACCGACAAGTGGAACATCGCCGTCAACGACGCCACTGCGATGGGATATCTCAACATCCTCGACCGGGCGGGTGAGAAGTGGCCGGCGCTCGGCAACAAGAACGTCCGCCAGGCGATCAACATGGCGATCGACCGCGCGGGGATCCTGAAGGGCCTCTTCAACGGAGTGGGCAAGGTGACCGAGCAGGTCGTGAGCCCCTACGGCGCCGTCTACGATGCGTCGCTGAACAAGACCTACCCGCACGACGTGGCCAAGGCCAAGAAGCTCGTCGCCGACGCCGGGTTCGCGGGAGAGACCTTCCAGATCCCGAGCACGTTCCTCACCACCACGATCGAGCCCGTCCTTACGCAGGCGTTCGCGGATATCGGACTCAAACTGGAGTGGGTGACCGTGCCACCGCAACAGGCTCAGGGTGCGGCGCGCTCGGGCGACTACGGCCTGTACTACCAGATCGTGGGCTTCAACTCCGACACCGCCGACCTTGCCACCATCTTCGCCAAGGACGGCACGGCGAACCCGCGCGGCTTCACCGATCCGAAGCTGGACGAGTACTTCCGCACGATCGACTCCACCGTCGACTTCAAGGATGCGCTTCCCACGTACAAGAAGCTGAACGAGTACGTCGTCGATCAGGCGTTCGTCGTGCCCGTCAGCTACATCGGCTCCACGTGGGCGACGGGCGACGGCATCAAGTACATCGGCAAGGCGAACACGCTGTCCACATACCGCCTGTTCTCGGTCGCCAACTGACACGCCTCCGGGGTGCGTGCGGCTGCGCGCACCCCGGAGCACAGGAGCACAGAATGCTGGGATACATCGTTCGACGACTGGGTGCCGGGATCGTCCTCGCCCTCCTCGTCACCTTCATCACGTTCGCTCTTCTGAGCACCTCGTTCCACGATGTGGCGCTCACGATCCTCGGGCCCGGGGCCACGCCCAAGATCACGGCCGATCTCATCGCCGCCCGTGGTTGGGACCGTCCCCTCATCGTGCAATACGGTGACTGGCTGTTCCACGCCGTGCGGGGCGACTTCGGAGAGTCCGTCTACACCTCACTGCCGGTCGCGCCGAGCGTGATGCAGAGGCTCGCCGTCACGCTGTCGATCATCGTGCCCGCGCTGCTGCTCACCGTCGTGATCTCGACCTTCCTCGGAGTGTGGTCCGCGTCTCGCGGCGGTGTGATCGACCGCATCTCGCAGGGCATCTCGCTCATCGGATACGTCGTTCCCGGACTGCTGCTGGCGATCGGTCTCGTGGTCCTGCTCGCCGTGCAGCTCAAGTGGCTCCCGGCGACCGGCTACACGCCGTTCGCGGAGAACCCGGGCGCATGGCTGCGCAGCATCACGATCCCGGTCATCGTCCTGACAGTGGGCGGGGTGGCGAATCTGGCGGCGCAGGTGCGCGGCCGCATGATCGACGAGCTGCGTCGCGACTATGTCCGCACGCTCCGCACCCGCGGGATCCCGACGAGCACGATCGTCATCCGTCACGCCTTGCGCAATGCCGCGGGTCCCGCTCTCACCGTGCTGTCACTGGAGTTCATCCAGATGCTCGGCGGCGCGCTCATCATCGAGAACGTGTTCGCTCTGCCCGGCTACGGAAGCTTCGCGTTCAACGCGTCCCTGCAGGGAGACATCCCCGTGATCATGGGGATCGCCGCGTTCGGCGTGCTCCTCGTCACCGTCGTCAACCTCCTCACCGATCTGGCCAACGGTTGGCTGAACCCGAAAGCGAGAGTCCATTGAGCGACGAACGCCCCGCACCCGCTCGCACGGAATCCGTGACGACCCCCAGCACCGAGCTGCTCGTGACCATGGCCGCGCGCGCAACGGCGCGCCCCGCCACCTGGCGCCGCATCCTGCGCGATCCGCAGGCGATCGTCACCCTCGCGCTGCTCGCCGTCATCTTCGCCCTCGGCCTGCTGACCCCGCTCCTGACCAGCCATGGCCCCAACGCCGCCGATCTGTCCGTGGTCAACGCGCCCCTGGGCACACCCGGCTATCTGCTGGGGGCGGATGAAACCGGGCGTGACATCTGGACGCGGATGCTGCATTCGATCAACACCGCCGCGATCTCCGCGATCATCGGCGCCGGCGTCGCACTCGTGGTGGGGATCACCGCCGGCCTCATCGGGGGCTATTTCGGCACCGTCACCCGGGCGACCACGGAGTGGCTGTTCAACCTGATCATGACCTTCCCCGGCATTCTGCTGCTGATCATCCTGATGCCGGTCACCGGCGGCGACTACCGCTTCACGATGCTCGTGTTCGGCGTGCTGCTCTCCCCGGGCATCTACCGCATCGTCCGCAACCTCGTGCTCGGCGTGAAGAACGAGCTCTACGTCGACGCGGCGCGCGTATCCGGGCTCGGCAATCTCCGGATCCTCTCCCGTCACGTGCTCGTCGTGATCCGGGGGCCGATCATCATCGCCGGTGCATTCCTCGCAGGATCCGCCATCGCCGTGCAGTCGGGCCTGGCCTTCCTCGGGGTCGGATCCACGCAGATCCCCAGTTTCGGATCCATGATCTCCTCGGGATTCCGCAACCTCTACGTCGTACCCACGCAGTTCCTCTGGCCCAGCCTCATGCTCGGCGTGATCACCGCGTCGCTGGTGCTGCTCGGCAACGCTCTGCGGGACATCCTGGAGGGCTCCAGGCCGAAGCCCGCGAAGGTCGGCAACGGACAGCGGGCTCTGGCCGCTCCGGGTGCGCCTGCGTCGGACGCGGACACCCTCCTGCAGATCACGGATCTGGCCATCGCTTACCCGCGCCCGGCCGGCGGGCTGATCGAGGTCGTGCGCGGCGTGAACCTCTCGATCGGCAAGGGCGAGGTCCTGGGCCTCGTCGGCGAGTCCGGGTCGGGCAAGTCCCAGACCGCGTTCGCCTCGTTGGGCGTGCTGCCCGACGAGGCCGTCATCGCCCGCGGCTCGATCCGGTTCGAGGGGCGTGAGCTGGTCGGCCTCACCGATGCTCAGATGCGACCGCTGCGCGGCGCCGGGATCGCCTATATCCCACAGGAGCCGATGTCGAACCTCGACCCGTCGTACCGGGTCGGCGCGCAACTGGTCACCGGTGTGCGCTCGGCGCTGTCCATCGGCCATGCGGAAGCACGCCGCCGTGTGCTGGCACTGCTGAAGCGTGTGGGGATCGCCGACCCGCAGCGCACGTTCGACTCGTACCCGCATCAGATCTCCGGTGGCATGGCGCAGCGTGTGCTGATCGCCGGTGCCGTGGCGAGCCGGCCGAAGCTGCTGATCGCGGACGAGCCGACGACAGCGCTGGACGTGACCGTGCAGGCGGAGATCCTCGATCTCCTGCGCGACCTCCAACGCGAGCTCGACATGTCTGTTCTCCTGGTTACCCACAACTTCGGCGTGGTGGCCGACCTCTGCGACCGCATCGCCGTGATGCAGCACGGCGTCATCGTGGAATCCGGCACCGCCGAGCAGGTCTTCGCCGACCCGCAGCACGAGTACACGCGCATGCTGCTCGATTCGATCCTCGATGAGAGCAGCCTGCGCACGGATCCGCCCGTATCGATCGGCGCGGAAAGGAGCGCGCGATGAGCCTTCTCGAGGTCAGAGACCTCCGTGTGTCGTTCCCGGGGCGAGGCTGGCGGGCCAAGCCCGTCGAGGTCCTGCACGGGGTCTCACTGGATGTGGCGGAGGGGGAGACCCTGGGTCTCGTCGGCGAATCCGGATCGGGCAAGA
>Ga0308169_10005592_pt1 | contig 11361 bp, 17 predicted proteins | sample PhyBR1_2_FD_202139 | JGI IMG/M metagenome (GOLD analysis project Ga0308169, IMG submission 202139) | Phyllosphere microbial communities from UC Gill Tract Community Farm, Albany, California, United States - DLSLSB.R1 | ecosystem: Host-associated > Plants > Phyllosphere > Unclassified | place... | reverse complement strand
GAGACCCCACGCGATGAGGGAGCCAATAATCAGAGCGATTCCCTTGGCATCAGCGCCGACTCCGATGGCCGGTGGCGAGGCTCAGCGAGTCTGTCCCTCCCTTCACTCACGTTGGCCGAGTACCACAGGTTGTTCCGCAGCGGCTGCTCGCGTCGCGTCCACCAGCCAGAGACCAATATCCTGGGCATCAATAGTGCTCTCGAGCGAGACACGGTCGAGCCCAGCTCACATCATGGTGGGAGCAATCGACGCCTCAAATGCTCCCAGAATGAACCGGAAGATGACCAGCCCCGTGAACGACGTGAAGGCCGCCATGATCATACACGAGGTGCTCCAACCGATGAAACAAAAGATGATCCAGTAGTTGACCTTGAACCGGACAAGAGCGTAAACCGATACTGGACGTTAGCTTCACTTCTCCCTCCATATCGCCTTTTCCATCTCTCTTCGGGCCCGTTTCTTCGATATGCCAAAACTCACGCGGCTGGAAGACGAGCTGTGCGATGTAGATGATAGTGGTGAGCATGGAATAGTTGGAGCCCTGGAGATTCGCATCGCTCCTGAAGCCAAATACAGCAGAGAACGCGACACTGGACTTGTCCTGGCATTGTCAGCTCCGAAGAGTCACGTGCCCTGACCAAGCCGAACCCTGGACGTACCATCTGCTGGTTGAAGTAGATCAAGAAGATGACTGGGAGTAGATACGTGTCGATCTTGTTGCGGACGTGGTTGTTCCTCTCAGCGGTCAATTCGGGGCGCGGACCGTCATACGTCGCCAGCCACCTCGCTCCCAGGTCTCCTTCTTTTGGCGCCGTATTCGTGAGAAGCTTGCCAGCCTTTTCAGAGACGCCGTGAGGCTGTTCTGCGTCGAGAGAAGTCGCATTCTCGCTGTGGGGCGTCTCAACCCGAGGCAGGTGCGAGTTATCGTCAGCGGGTGTAGCGCGAGTGGGGAACGTGTCGGGCTGCTGGTGATGCGACATGGTGCACAGCTTGAGCGAAGGGAGCCTGTCGATGCCGGGGGACCGCTTGTCAAGCGGGGGCTTACGGGGGGGTCCAACGTTGCCCACCTATATTATATGTCGTCACGCATCTTCACCGGACCGTAGCCCTCCATACGGCCTTTTTCGGGGCGGACGCCAAGACACTGCATCGTTCGGTGCAACGATGGTCCGGAGGACCGGCTCAGATACTCACGCCAGTAGCTCGATGGAACACAGCGGTGCTATCACAAGCTTGTTGGAACAAGCATGATGGGCGCAAATCGAGGCGTCTACCCCAAGGCCTCCCATTGTTCGTCGTAGACTTACGCCAAGCCCCGCTCAATTCCGCCCAGCCCCGGTTTCCGGCCCCGGTCGTTCTGTCCGTCTCAGTGCGCATGCTCTCTGCACGCAGGGCGCAGACGCGTGCGCCGATATCCTTCGAGTCGCTCCATCAGGCTTATAAGCGTATGCCTGCTTGTGGGCCGCCGGACCGCTCGTCCGGGCCGCCGGATCGTTGATTTGTACGCGGTGCATACGGGCTAGTCTGACCAGTAGGGTCATGTCACTGGTTCGAAAGAGCACGAGTACGAGGGGAACAGGGCGGACAAAGAGGATACGAGTTCACGCCAAGCCCATGACATCAGGGTTTAACCGTCTCCGGCGCATGCCGCCGGTCCGAAATATGAGGCTTGGCTTCGGAATCTCCCACGGCTCCGGAATCTCCCACGGCTCGAGTGCAGGCAAATGACGAGGAGAATGGTTTCTAGCAGATACGTTCTGCATGACACGGTCAGTCTGTGAGTGCGCAGCGAGCGAAAGTATGCGCACGCGCCAGAGCCGTTCGTTCATGGGCGGACGGATGACCTCGCATTAGGCGTTTCCCGCCAAGCGTCTGCAGGCTGTTGCGCCCCTACTACCTATCGTGCATAGCCCTTCGTGGTCGAACGGGACATGTCGCAGAGTCAGCGCCCGCATAGTCCTGGAGGCCCATTCTTTGGGCCGATACATCGCGAATACCTTGCATGTTCAGGATCAAGCGCGCCTCAGGAGGAATGCGTCTCCAGCTTGCGCACCGAGATTTTCTCCTTCGCCTGCCCTCCAGCCCTTCCTCTACCCCTCCAGCCCTCCTCCCATACCAACCCCAGACAACCCTCTGTCCCTTCTCCGCGTTCAGTACTCCTTACGCCAACCCGGCTGTGAAATGTGGGTGCGAGGCGGAAGGCGTCAGCCGGCACCTTGCTGTTATCGCACTTGTGGTCAGACCTGGACCATCGTACCGTGCGGTGACCTTTTAGCCCTTCGAACCTCATCTGCAAACGCCAGCGTACTATTGCTGCATTCATGCCGCCCCAAGGCGGTCGACAGTTACGGGCTCGTGGCTGAAATGAAACGCTGAGACGTGACTGGATTGAGCCACTTGAATTTGCTTCCGCGGCCTCTTGAATCGGGCTTCAGCCTTCAGTGCTAACAACAATGACCCTCCCTCGTCCACTCCGTTGAAAGACTTGCCCTCGCTACACCAATACGCTGTCACCATGTCAGCCGCAACTCCCACGCACGATCCCTTGGACCTCCTTCTTGACTCCATCCGCTCTAACACGCCCACGCAGCTCCTCACAGCCGCGTCCGAACCGACCGACTCTCTCTCCCTCGCGACGTACATCTCCTTCACCCAGCCTTCGGGATCGATCAACCTCGTCAAAGATACACCCACGCGATATACTTCGAAGGCGGGGGCGTCAAATGAGTTCTACTCACTTGCGCAAATATGGCTCGCGTGGACAGAGCGTGATAGCGGAGTGAGGGACTATCTCGTCAATGGACAGGCGGGAGGAAGCGGATATGTCAGTGTTGCGGACAGAAGGGGCGTCGTGGAGTTCTTGCAAGGAGGAGATGGGGCTGGCAGAGTGCAGGCGAAAGGCGCCGGTGGGTCCGGCGTGCTCGAGCGAACTTTGAGAGCTAATGGAAGGGGCTGCGCAAGCAGACCAGGCGGATGGTCTGGCGGGCGCGGCGGGCGCCGAGGCCGGACCGTCAAAGACGGCGCCGGCGAAGAGGAAGTACGAGGTGGACGTGAAGGACCGGGAGTTCTGCAAGAAGGTCAGCTGGCTCTTTCGCCCCGCTTCGTCCTGCTAATGACAGTTGCGGGCCGAGGAGATCGAGCTGCGGGACAGGAACAGCGTCATGCGGACGTGCGGCTCAGGCAAGGTCAATGTGAGTCCCTCCGTCGCAGCACATGTCCGCGCAGCTTATTTCAGGATTTTGGAGCCTTCGCCAAGACGGTGATGGCGGAGAAGATCAAGACGTTGCGAAATTCGCTGGCGGCATCCGGGAGCAAGGCGCCGCACGCACAGTCACAGAGCACAGGTGCGACGGCCAGATCGACCGCCGAAGCCGTTGCTGATGCTAGATCCGTCGAGAGGGGCGAAGAAGGCAAAGTCGAGCAATCCAATCATCATGATATCGTCTTCGCCAACCGCCCTACTCACCATGTGGAACATCCGGGCGTTCTTGACGGATGGAGTGTGAGTCGCTTGCTACGATGATGATGTAAGACACCGCTGATACCAGTTTCGTTCCGAGCGAGACGGCCAGACAGGCCGAAGCTCAGAATGGAAACATCAAGGCGGAGGATATGATTCCCATCGTGCGGAAACGAGCAGGACCGAACGGCAAGTCCAGCTCGTCTGTCGGTAATTTCCGCGGAGCTGACGATCAGGGGATGTCCTGCAAAAGTACTATGTTGTGGACAGCGTGGAAGCATTGCAGAAGTTTGGAAATGATGCTTGGTGAGTAGGATCCGGCCTGGATCCGGATCCCACAATCGAGCCTCTCTTTAGACTTTCCGTTTTGCCCCCTTCTCCCCTCTCTCCTCCCTTCCCCAGGATCTACCTCACATGGCGGTGCTCATCTCAGGGACCGTGTCATCTGCGTAGTGACCACTGGCCAAGCATGGCAATTCCGGCCATATAAGTGGCAAGATCCAAAGGTCTTGTTCCGCAATGGTCAGTCTCGCGATATAGCTCCCTCTCCAATTCTGATCGTCAGTGGTGGGAGTGTACTTCCAGTGGAACAATGAGCCAGCGGTGCCGGCGATTAGGGAGTGGAATGTCCGAGATATGAGGGTGAGACAAAACATACATTTGTCCGTGAGGCCTGAATTCACTAACCTCTAGATTGACCGCAGTAAGCGGCATCGGGATAGGGAAGTCGTGCAGTCCTTCTGGCAGGCGCTTGACTCCGCCAAGCACCGGTAATGACGAGTCGACCAGGGGCAGAGGCGAAGGGAAGCATTTTGTAATCGTCATGAGGTGATACATCCAGCATGTCATATTATACAATCCGACCCATTGCCCGACCAAAGGCTGCTCAAGGTCCTACCCATTGGTACGCCGTCTTACCCTGACCGTCAGCTTCGAGAGCCGAGACTGTGTTACGCACCTCATCGTCCTTGACCCTGTTCACCAGCTTCTTCTGGACGAGCGCAATCAAGCATTTGTTCACCCGCGGCTGCGGACAGTCCGGCGGTGATACCAGATCTAGGACTGAGGATCAGCGCACACCCCCGAAATTGAACCATGGCACGCACTAGTCGCTTGACCAGCCTTCATGAGCTTGTCAATAATCTTCTCCATCGCTAAGCGTTGAGACTGCCATCAGCCTTGTCCTCCCGGTTGAGCGAACCGGCGTACCGGCTGAGAACCCCGATACTCCAGCGGCAGGGTCTCGATGATGCTCGATATTTCGGCCTGCCGTCAGCTTTGGCAGGAATGGTACCAGTAGCGTGCCTCGCGCTTCTTCCTCGCGGCCATGGCGGCCTTCTTCGCCGCAACGCTCGGTCCCGCCGTCGGCTTCTTCGGTGCGACCTTTTTGGCTGGTGGAGGGGAGTCTTCGGGCTGGGCAGTCCGTTGCGTCGCGTATGACATATCGGCAGGGAGACTCTGCGCCGCTGTCGATGCAGCTAATGGGGGTGAGGGGGGAAGAGGAGGCGCTGCTGGTTCGGGCGCTGCTCGTAAGCTTGGAGTGTATCATGGATAACGAAACTGACCCAGCGCCTGCAACCGAGAGAAGGAGATCTCATTCGGGGCCTACATTCAGCAAATTCCCGGATCGACTCGATCAACTATATCGTCCGAACACATCGACCCACCTGCGGCCACTCGACGCAGAACGCATTCATCTTCAAAGCGTACAACCACCCGGCGAAACTCTCGTTGAACGTCCCCAGAGCGTCGTGCAGCTCGTTCAGCTGCTGCACGTTCTTCTCCAGCATGGCGGCTTCATCGTTCAGCGCTTGGAATGCGGGCGAGAGGAAGTCCAGCCCCGATGGTGAGGTGTGATGCCGGTCCTGCGAGCGGTGCAGGGAGGACAAGGAACCGGTCGAGAGCCGGCGGAGTGGGTGCGAGGGCGCCATGGTCAAGCCAGAGGGAGCGGGAAATCGACTCCGCTTTAGTACCGTTGCTAGTCGTCTCCGGTACGGTACGAGGGGTCGGAGTGACGCCAAGGCGAAGATACGGGATTGCTTGCCAGGAGTTGGGATAACGGGTGGAGGTTTGTTGATGCAGCTGATATCTTTCGACTGACGCGCGACGCGTATCGATGAAGTGAGTGGCAAATACACACAGTCAACCGGCGGCATCCTCCCATCCACCCGCGACTGCTCTTGGTCAACGTCTGTGCGTAATGTTGTCCAGTCAACCTCGCATACTGCTCTGATCAGCATCTCATACTTGGCACAATGGCATCATGATATCCGACGGCACTGATGGGCTTCGAGCCCCGGTCATCAAGCACAAGACCCTCTCGACTTACTATGCGCGGATCACAACGCTGGAGGGCTATATCGGCGTCCCTCTCACTCGCGCTGGTGATTCCGGCGAGTACGCCGCGTTCATCCGCGACACCATATGCGCCTCGCACGACAGATCGGGCGCTAAAACTGTGCCCGGCGTCTCAGCTGAGGTGCTGGAATGTGCATCGACATCCCATCGAGACTGCGTCGACTGGATCATAGCGGATCTCAAGGGTAGGGGCAAGAATGTGCTCATCAGGCCAGACGTGGTGGGTGTCGGAATCTCCCGTATAAGTCATAGCTTATGCCAGCATGGTACATATGCCAATGAGGAGTCGGTGTTGGGCCGCGATTCCGAAACAAGTCTGCTGTACGGCTCAAAATGGCGCACCCTTCACTCGAGGTCAGCTCCTGCTCATCTGTGGACGCCCTATCAGCTGACAGGCAGGATTGGAGACCAGGCATTCCGTCACATCATCGTTCACACATCAATGTACAAGCCCGTGGGGAACAACACGTATCTGCAGCTCAGCGGGCTGCCGTTGTGCGACCTGTACGAGGGGAGGAAGAAGTGCGGTATGAAGCGGAAGAGGGTGAGAGAGGAGCCGGGGAGGAAGAAGCGGAAGATCGGTGAGGACAGTACGGCGACGAGCTCGAAAGGTCGGGATACTGGGTGCGTTATGCTCTCACCGCATCCCCTCACAAGCTGACGACAGTCCAGCGGATGTGTACATCAGCCGTCAACGCATGTTCTACGGCCAGGGCGCGAGGACGAGAACTGGGCGTTTTGTTGCTGGACTGCACCCTCAGCGTGAGCTAGCGGTACATGCGAAATGCACAGCAAGCTGATAGGTAGACATGCTGAATCAGCTTAAGGCGGACAAGGATCCGAATCATGAAGCCGAGTTTTCCTTGATGTGCGCCATGTTCGCCAAGCCACCTGGAGCTGGCACGATCTTCGATATCAAAAACGATAGACGCCGTGCGCAAATTCTGGACACGGCCAGAAGTATCATCACACAGCATGCAGCTATCGAGTATGATCGGTTGCTCAAGATGTGTGTGCATCGCGCTGTAAGTCGGTGATCGGCTGCCAGGCGCTGACATCCAGCGAGATCACACAAGGGATGGCCTTCAACCACTCTCGCACAGCCAAGTCTGCCGCTTTGTCACCGCAACCCTCAAGACACTCCTGTCGACTTCCGTCGGCGAGCGCAGCCTGACTAGCATATGCCGGCGTGAGCTCACAATTATATCCAGCACACCGCAGCTCATGGCAGATGCGCGGCGCCTGATCACCGTGAAGCAGTTCGAGCCTATCAACCTGCATTCTATACTCGAGGATGTGAAGGTTGCCGACTTTCGCTGGGTGCAGATTTTGGGGGTCCGTCCCAACCAAGCGGAAAGCCGGCTGCAAAAGATTCTTGTTGAGAGGTTCTTACATTGGTTGTTTGAGGAATACCTCGTACCGCTGATCAAGGTGAATGATGAAATTCTTCGCCTTGAACACGTCACTGATCAAAGAATACCTTCTACGTGACCGAGACGGCGGCGACCAAGTACCAGACAGTCTACTTCCCGCACGAGGCTTGGACGGCGGCATCACAGCCCCATTTCGCCAAGTTGCGATCCGAGACGCTCGAACCCCTCACTCAGGTGCGTCTAATCTTGTAACTTTCACTTGCACAGCTCATGGCAGGTGCAGGAAACGATGGCGTTACAGGGGCCTTTGGGGGTTTCTGCCGTGAGGCTTATTCCCAAGCCGAACGGATTTAGACCAATCGTCAACCTGGGTCGGCGCATCGTACGTGCTCTTGGCATTTAATGCGGAGCTGACGATCAGGGCGGTAAGAAAGGGCAGGGTGTGACGAGCCGAAGTGCACCGAAAAGCAGCACGGCAAATCACCTGCTGAGAGGCATTCATCAGGTGTTGTCGTATGAAAAGGTCAGTCGAGATTGAAAAACAAAACGTGCGCAGCTGAATGACAGGAGCGCAACCGTTATATGCTCGGCTCCTCCCTCTTCGGGACTAATGAGATCTTCGCACCGTTGCACGGGATCAAGAACGATTTGATTCAGCGGCATGGCAAAGTGTAAGTCTCGAATACGGCTTGGTGACCCAGCTGAGTGGTTAGACCCCGCTTGTTCTTCGTCAAGATGGACATCAAAGCGGCGTTCGACACGATCAAGCAGGACAAGGCGTTGAGGGTGATCGAGAACCTGCTCGATAGCGACTACGACTATGTTCTAATGATGTACTCGCTTCTGTTACCGCCTGCGAGTGAGGCGTCTCAGCGTTCTGCACGGAGATTGTTCAAGACCAGGGCGGTAATCGACGGTGAGCTTCCGCATCCTGCCGGGACTCACGACTGACGACAGACGGGCACCCAAACTTCTCCGACTTGGCTTCCACCATCGCTAAACCGTTACGAAACGCTGTCATCGTGGATCTGGTGGGTTGTTCCGTCCTTTCGTCGGATTGAGGCTCATGAACAGCAAAGATCGAAGCGTGTCGCCACGCGCGAGTGCATGGCGTTGCTGCACCAGCACATCAAGGCAAACACCTGGCAGGTAAGCCTGCCGGGTTCTGAATGACACAGCTCACGTATAGATTGGGAGCCACCTTTATCGTCAAAAGGAAGGGATTCCTCAAGGCTCAATGATCAGCAGCCTGTTGTGTTCGCTCTTCTACGCTGCGCTCGAGCGAGAACACCTGGGGTTCGTTAACAAGCCGGGATCTGTGAGTCGACGTGATCGACCAGATGTCGCAGCTGACGCCAGCGATTGCTAAGGTACATTGACGACTTCCTGTACATTACGGACGATCTCGCCTCCGCACGAAGGTTCATCAGCGTCATGACGACAGGATTCCCCGAGTATGGGGCGTTCATTTCGCCAGAAAAGACTCTGCGGTCATTTGAGTACGCAAAAGGCGATCAGGTCGGGGCGGTCTGTCCGCTACATAGAGACGGGACTACTTGTACGCTTCCTTGGAAGCCATCTTCTGTAGCTGACTCTAGACTTCCCTTTCTGCGGGTTCTGGATCAACGCCGAGACACTGGAGATGACGATTGATCTACCTCGAATCACAGCGGGCGAAATCAAGCAATCCTTTGCGCTGAGATTCGCCCGGCACCGGGGCAAGGTGTTTGTCGGGTGGCTTAGCAGGTGAGCTGGGATTCACATGTGATCATCTGGAAGCTGATGGGCAGACAACTTGAGAACAGGAACCACGTCGCATACGTCAGCTTCCCCGTATCCTTTCTCGTCTGAGGCTGACTATCAGCTTGATACGGTGCACAATAGCGTCGCGACTGTTCATCTGAACGTCTTTCTCAACTTTGCCACAACGGCTATGAAGATCCCGCACTACTTCGCGAAGGGCAAGAACATTTCGCCGGGTCACGCAAGACTTGTTTTTGGTAAGCTCCTGAACCCAGGCGCGTGGAGCTGACGGCAGGTTGGATATGCCTGTCAGTTCATTATACCTACGTCGCTGGACGTGCACGCGTGCGGCATGCTGCGAGGGACGCAAGTCATCCGGACAGCCATTACCGCGTCCGCCAGGTCGACTTCGAGTTGTAAGCCCCTGATGCCCCTTTATGCGCTCTCCTTCTTCGCCCTCCACCTCCATCCGCTCGTGCACATCTGACGCAAGCTTGGCTAAGTCTGCGATATCACTCGTGCTCAGTCGCAAGGCCGGACGCTTCAAAGACATCATACACCTGCTCAGGTGCGACCTCGAGGGAAGCAATTATCGATCAATGCGGGGTCGCCATGAAGCACTGATACTTCGGGGATGGGCAGAAGTTACACACGCCAAATATTAGCCGTGCCTCTAGGGTATGACAATGCAGTCATCTGGGCAGTCATTCTTCGATCACCTGCGACGCACTGCTCTCAGACCAGTCCTGCCCCTCTGTTCACAACGGTCCTGCAGGACGGGCGACATTCTCCTCATCGCAATCACTGCCTTCCACGGCTCGGCTTGATGGACATATCTTTTCGCCTCGCAGACCGTGCACCAGCATCTTCCTCATAGGCATGCCATCCATACGCATCGTCGTACAAAACCACCTCCCGATCCAACCATCCAAATCGCCTTGACTTAGATCGTGGTCTCGTCTGCGGATTAGCTCGGTCGTGATTGTTCCGCGCTCGGTGCACTCACACGGCTGGGCAGTGAGGGTCTGCGGGGCGTTGTTCTTGATGGAAACAACTCGGGCCTCTCGGGGCTGGACCGGCTGCCTCTTCAAGTTGACGTGCTCTCCCTTCTCCTTGGCCTCCCTCTTCTTGGCGGCGTTGCTCTTGACTCGGTCAAGGAACTCCTGTCGGCACTTGGAGTGCTTGACGTGCTCAACTCGGACGTTGACTCGCTTCTCGACGTATCGGCCGTTGACGACCTTGTAGCAAATGACACCGACACCTCGCTGCGAAACGTTGTAGACGATACCGGTCTTGCCGTGGTAGACTGCAGTCAGCACGGTGGGCGGGCCGCGAGGAGGAATGGGGGACAGCGGGACGAGCCAGGGCTGGAGGGGACTTCAGGAGGGGCTGGGTTAGGTCGGGTGTTACGCACATTTGTGGGGCTGCAGGTCAGCGCGAAATCCAGCATACAACCTGACTGCGAGCAACTCACGAGACCCTTCTGCTCCGAGGCGTTAGCCTTGATGTCGACGATGTCACCGACTCGGTAGACAGTCAAGAAAGTGGCCAAGGACGGCATTCCATGGTCTGTTTGCGCAAGTCGGGTGTGACACGAGCATTATTCCGTCCGGGCCGGATGGATCATTCCAGCGGGATCGAGCGACATGGGAGCATACGGCGGAGCGATTGGTCCGGAGCATAGCGAGATGTATGAAGAGGTAGTTGACATGGGGAGATTCGACATAGTCAAAGGGACACTAGGTCAGCGACAGTTCCTCGTTCGCTCCAGCACCGCCCGACGCACCCTTGATGTTCTTCTTGAACATGTGACGCGTTCGCGCCCGGATACCGAAGGAGTGAGGCATGTTGTCGGTACTGGGTTGTTAGTTCTGGTGATCCTTCGATAATTCTTCCTCCGGCGGATGGCGATGGCGATTGGCGGGAAGGCGAGGATGCAGAAATTGGCGCCAAGAGGGATAGACGGAGCGAAAGATGTAGGATCAAAGTAGACGGGGGATAGCTCACCTTTTACTTGAAGGATGGAAAAGCTACCAGTCCAACCGTTGAGAAGACCTCTAACGTCAGCGAGCACCGAGCGAGCGAGCAGGCAGGCAGGCAGCGGCCGTCAGCCAGGAGCGACCCAGCCAGCCAGCCAGCCAGTCAGACCACACACTCACTCCCTCACCGGACCACAGCCAGCGCAACCCCCCGCCCTGCCTCCCAGCCCAGCGGCAAACGGTAAGCGGGATCAAATCTGAAATCCGCATGCACACCCGTCGGATTTAGCTAACACCGACAGTTTCGTGCACCCTAAGGGTGCCACTGCGAGAGTCCTCGGTTATACCGTGGGGATAATCCCGGTGCATGATTGTAACGCCGATGGGGCCTGGGTGTCTGGTGTGGGAATGGCCGCTTGGCTGGGTGTGCGGTTGCTCGCTGGCATGG
>Ga0308169_10005591_pt1 | contig 11362 bp, 18 predicted proteins | sample PhyBR1_2_FD_202139 | JGI IMG/M metagenome (GOLD analysis project Ga0308169, IMG submission 202139) | Phyllosphere microbial communities from UC Gill Tract Community Farm, Albany, California, United States - DLSLSB.R1 | ecosystem: Host-associated > Plants > Phyllosphere > Unclassified | place... | reverse complement strand
CCCGACACAAGACACCGCCTTAACCGCTTCGCATCCCCTTCGCAGCTCTCCAACTTGACCCCGAACCGGTCCAGGAACTTCTTGAGCTGCTTGCGGATACTGACGGCGCGTGACAGCGCTTTGTGATTGATCCGGTGGTTCCCGCACCATTGCTTGTCGTTCCGACCATACCGCATGAACGCATTGTACGCGTTGAGTAGGGTAAGGTGGTCCTGCCTATCAGCGCTCGGTCCAGCTTGACGTGGTTAGCTGACCCCTTCCTCAGCCGTAAACTTCCGACGTTCCAGCTCTGCCATCGTGGCTTTCATGCCTCCCTCAGGAAGGACAAACACATTCTGCGCGTCAGCGTGCGCCGCTTGAACACAAGCTCGGGCCCACCTGCACCTGCGTCATCGCAGATATAGTTAAGATCTCCTCGCTACAGCGGAAGTCCTGCGAGTTAAGCAGCTATCAGTCAGCTTCATCTCGACTCGCGATGCGTTTTTCGGCTCACAATCGCGGCCATCATGGGATCAAGCGGGATCTCCGCCATCCGCACCCCGATCGGTCTCGTCAGGCGCCCTTCCTCATCGATCGCTTTCAGGCAGTACAGGAACTCCAACGCGCGAATCATCATCTCCGAGGGCGGCGGGGACATGAAATCGAACTTGGCGAGGTTGTCGATACCGAGCGCTTTGAGCTGTAAGAGGTACAGCGTGATGTCGCTCCTAGTCAGCTCGGGTGGGGTCGTCACCGGCATAAGCGAGTTGGGATTGTTCGTCGGAAGGGCTGATGCGGGGTAGAGTCGGTAGCATTTGCCGGGTGACGTTCGACCCGCTCGACCGGCACGTTGGTTTGCTGAGGCTAGGGAGCAGGGTGTGACTGTCAGGACGTCCATACATGTACGTGGGTTGTACGTCTTGATCTGCGCGTCAGAGGCGAGCGAAAAGTCAGCATGAGACGGGTAGACTAACCTTGACGAAGCCAGAGTCGATGACATACTTGATACCGTCGATAGTAACACTCGCCTCGGCGATGTTGGTCGCGAAGATGACTTTGCGGGTATCTCGTGGCGGCGGTTCAAATATCAGAGCTTGCTCTTCTGGCGGCATCGTGGCGTAGAGCGGAAGGGGTAGTAGCTGCGGCCCGGCTTTCGATAGCCTGCGGATGAGCTTTGATCGTTCGAACATGGGTCACTGCTTACGTCTGCGACCGGTCTGCAACCTGCTGTAACGCCTGATCGATCTCTTCCCTGCCAGTGAGGAAGACCAGCACATCTCCCGCCGGCTCCTGCAGGTCAGCGACTGGTCCCTCAATGGGAGTGCTTAGCTCACCCGAAGGTGAATGTCGAACACTGTTTGTACGGCTTTCTGTGTATAGTCGACGCATGGCTCCTTCAAATACGCCACTTCGACCGGGAACATCCGTCCCTCCAGCGAGACGACTTGACGTCAGATCTGCGGATTAGAGACCATCGGAAAGCTCACTAATCGCGTCGTCCTTGCTTCTATCCGTGCCATCTGCATTCGAGTTGAAGTACTCTAAGAAGTCCTCCCTAAGATGAGTGCGGGTCGTCACCGCCGTCGCATGTGTACGTACGCGTCAATCGTCGCGGACGATATGATTACCCTCAGCTCCGGACGCTTCTTCATGATCCTGTTGTGAGCTATCGCCGTCGATTGAGCATATGTCTCCGCTTACTTCTTGACCAGGCCCAATAACAGATCCGTATACGCCCCTCTCTCGTGCGCTTCGTCGATCTGGCATGAGTTACCCTCCTTTTCGCACCATGTGCATTGCCGCTGAGTGCACATTACCACTCACCATAATGACACTATACCGGCTCAACAGGGGGTCCATCATGATCTCCCGAAACAGCATTCCATCCGTCAGGTACTTGATCCGTGTCCGCTCGGGACTGCTCAGATCCTCGAACCGTATCGAGTATCCGACCTCGTCTCCCAGTACCGTCCCCACTTCCTCCGCCACGCGCGTAGCCACCGACGTCGCTGCGACCCGGCGGGGCTGCGTACATGCCACGACCAGGTTCTCGTTCGTCCAGCCCGCTTCGTGCAGATACTGCGGTATTTCTGCGGTCAGCGGGCTACATCCCAGAGCTCTGTCTTCTCTTCAAGACTCAGTGGGCAAGACTCGATGGGGTGGAGCAGGACCATGAGAGGATGAAAAATGACTTACGGGTCGATTTTCCGCATCCCGTCTGACCGACCACGATCACGCATTTGTACTTCTCGACACACCACAGCAGCTTGTTCTTGTGCTTGTATATCGGCAGACGTTGTCTTTGGGCGTCAAGCGAGAGATGGGAGACATTCGCTGAAGTCGTAGCCAGGCCGCCTTCATTTTCAGCGTCTCGGTCAAGCGAACTCCCTGCATAGTCAGCCTTGGTCCGAAGTCATGCGAGAACCATGAAGTCGAAGTTGTTGGTCGAGCCAACTCACCTGGAGCTGCCGTGCCGGGCTTCCAGAACTGCATAGGCGGCATGCTGGGCCTCGTTCGGTGGTGGTCTAGCTTGAGAGCCGAATCTAGATCCGATGTTGGTGTTGTTAGCTGAGGGAACAGAGGTGACGGTGGTACGCAATGAGTAGATATCACTATGTCAACACATTCGATGATGAAACGGCTACGGTAGAGCGAGCCGACATTTGGCCGGAGGGTCACGTGACACAGTCCGCGCCGGCTGAGTGCAATGTATAATGGTTATCGCCTTACAGGTACAAGGGAGCCCGGACGCTCGACGAAGGTCTTAGCCTGATCTCTTACCAGTCTGGGTGCTCTATCTGCATGTAAAAAGAACAGTTCATGAAGGTCACCGAGGTTGCATCCCGCCCTGCGCCGCGCGGCAGCCTGCACTCGCACGCTACAGTAATCTCGCCACTCATGCTCTGTGTCGCGTACAGTGAGCCAGCTTCAACCGCAGCAGTGTATATGTATGTAGTCTTGGGAGCTCACAATGCTCTCGAATCGGGCTGAACGTCGTCGCCCCACCTCACAGACTTCCGACTCTTCCTCCATCCTTCCACTCCATCCCCCGCCTCGACGCCACTGATCGCCCCGTTCCCGGCTGCGCCACGCCACCCACTTGCTTCCGTTACGCGGTCTCCAGCCCGCGTTGTGATCACTCTTTCCGGTCCCATTCCAATATACAAGCTATTCGAAGGAGTGTTGAGGTCGGCATCCCCGTCCCCCGGAGGTTTATCGTACCAGTTCTGTGTCGCGCGTGGAGCGGCTAACATTCCGGTGGCGGTGCTCTCGCGTCTGGAGAGGCGATCGTAGTCTGAGTACTCGAACAAGCAGGACTGGCCGGCGGCGCTCGTTCGAGCACCGATCTTCCCCAAAGATTGAGCGGGGATGTCGAGGGCCAACGGGCCCGGAACGAGAGATCGCGTAGTATTGGGAGGGGGAATGCTCGGAGCATCCCCCGAGGGCATTCGGGGAGGGCCAAGACGCGGGAGAAGTCGTGAGATTTCGACAAACTCCCTCCCCGGCGCGGAGATGACTTGGCCGATCGTGTCTTGAGGACGCGACTGGACGTCATGATTCGCCAAATCAGGGAGATCGTTCCGTGTGGAATAGACGGAGTGGTAATTCCCGAGTGGTCGGCAGTCTTTGACGAACGCCTCACGAGCATTTGAACCGGACCTTCCAGAATCCAGACCCCTGAGGTCCCTCCCGGAGTCATGTCCCTCGCGTCCAGTTGCGGGGTAGTTCGTGGCGGATGACGGGACCCAGTCAAAGGGCATGATGCTTTGGTGTCGCGGCAGATCGGCGGATGTAGCCGGTGACCGCAACTCCGTGGCATTTGAGACCCAAGGCACTCTGGCCTCGCTTTGCTTCGAGATATGACCATTGTAAGGAGCGGGAACCGCCGATGAGAGTGCAGACCCGGTGGCAGCGTCTTCGAGGTGTCCTTGACCGATGTTGGCGTGGTGTCTTTGCGCCCAAGACGGTACCACTTTGCGCGCCTCTGGCAAGGCCAGCGACTTGCGTACATCGTCGATGAGATTTGGAAAGCGGGCTGATCTGGAGCGGACATGGGCTATCGAGAAAGCCAGGAAACCCGGTATGGACAGAGACACCCTGGCAGAGTTGCGGGATAAGAGCGACGGGGCGGAGAATCGTGATTGGAGGTTCTCCTCTCCTCCGATAGCGTGGCCCTATTAATAAGCTCGTGATCTCACATCATGGACTCGTCTGCCACCTCAGTGAGATCGCACTCACATCGCGCACCGTACTCGGAATCTTCTCGTTCCCGTCCTGATCCGGCAACGCGACGTCGCCACCGTAAAACCAGGACGAGCGAAACTGTTCTGTCTTGTACTTCCGCTTGCGGCGCCTGTACCAACGCAGCGCTGAGAGTATACCCGCAAGCAGTAGCAGAATACCCACCACTCCGCCAATCGCTGTCCCGGCCGAGGTGGCCGTGGACGCGGACGATCCTTTGCCATCTTCGTTGCTCTCCACCGTTGTCGAGGCTTGTCCGCCTTGAGTGAGCGTGGGTCGGGGGGTCAATGCCGGCTCATTGGGGTCGGCGATAGGTTGTGAAGTTGCCGCTCTGACGCTGGTACCGTCGAGGGACCTCGAGCTGGAAGTGACGGGTGCAGAGGTGGATATCTGAGGGGCGAGGGCTGTAGCGCCTTCGTCCGTCAATGCTTCTGCAGAGTCACCTTGGTCGATTGATCGAATAAGCGGCTCACCGCTGCTGCTGGGACTACTCCCATACGGGGCTGCTTCTTGATCTTCCTCGATGCTCGATTGCTGATCATCGTGTTGTCCGTCTTGCTGGGCAGAGTCGGTCTGGGCGGCCCACGTGGGCGCGGACGTTGTGGTCGGCTGCACCGCCTGCTGCTGGAAGGTAGGTGTCTGCCGCGTGTTGGTAGTTGACATGACGGCTGCCGCGGCTGCCGTCGCAGGCCCACAACTCGCATACAGCGTCTGCACAGGGACTCTCACGATCTCGCTGCGGGTTTCGAACACCGTGGTCGTGCTCCAGCTTGTACTCGGCTGCGGATAGACCGTCGAATAGCTGGTGATAGTCGTCCACTGAGCGCACTGTCGCCGCTTCGCTCGAGCCCGATGACTCTGTCTCCAGGGGATAGAGGTCAGGGAAGGGCGAACAGACGTCGTGCCGCGTTCGGTGTATCGATCCGTCAATGTATCCCGCGAATTATCGTCCGTGTCAAATTCGTCGCGGCCACTGAAGGCAGCGCCGTCGCTGGCCCACGAAGCGGATGTACTGAGCGTGGCGCCCAGACTCAACTGGGTCGGCAATATACCAACGCTGTTCGCCGCGTGATCCGTAGACTGCAGGCCACTATATGTCGCCTTCGAGTCCTCCATATGTGTTGAAGTCGGCATGGTCCGATCCGCAGGAACAGCGCCGACATTGAGAGAGGATATCCAGGTCGTACGTCCACGATCCGCATCGGTCATGGCGACGTCTGTTGGTTGCGAGACCGCCACAGCGTTCACCTCCGACCACCTGGATCCGCCTCCATCGATGTCGCTCGCGCTTTCGAACCGAATCGGGTCCGGGATCCCTGTCAAAGTCATCAATGTCAGCATCTCGGCCGCAAACGAAGTCACTGTCGACTCCGGCGGTTCCGAGCTTGTCGCGATCACTCGCGCAGAGGCAAGTGTCCCGGCCGTTGTCGTGGTTGAAGCGGTCGGCAAGAGCCCGCTCGGGGCGCCCTGCGCCAGAGCATTGTTGCCAAGTCCCTGCTTTCCGGTGGCCCCACCGTCCCCTTCCCACCCCGTCGCCTCCTGCTTCCGCCCATCACCCCACATCGACCCATCTTTACCCCCATCCTCCTGGGCGTTCTCGTCAGCTTTCATCCCGCTCGACATGTCACTGTCCCAGAACTGGTCACCCGTCGTCGGGGTTGTAGTCTGCTTCGAAGTCGAATGCGTACCCTGCACGTCGGCAGTAGGCTCCGGGCCTGCCACCTCGGTCGGATGGGCGAGGCATGAGGAGGTGATAATCGTGCTGACGATAGCTTGCGGGGTGAAAACGAGCGCCGAGCTCGTCGTGATCGGGCTCGTCACATACGATCTACCATCAGCCCCGTTTTCCTGCTCTATCTCCCTAGCGTTCACGTCGTCAAGCTCCACACCGTGGTGGAAGCCGGTGTAGGCTCGCACATGGTGGATTGTTCCGAAGACTACGGTTTGCAGGACATGTACGGCAACTCCAACGTCAAAAGTATCGATAGTCAGGCTTGACACCAAGGCGTCCCATCGAGCTCTACTTCGTTGCTCGGGAGCCGGAAAGGCCCCCACTACCATAAAGGAGCACCGGCGGGCAAGATTTTTCTCCGAGCCACTGCGGGCCATCCCTCCAGATGAGCTTCACCTGCACCCTCCTTTGGCGGCCTGGGCTGTCGTCAGTGCGCCCCTCAAAGGGATGTTCCATGACAACGATCGCATCTTGCGTCGGGGCAAAGGGAGTTTCGAGTCTCTGTTGCGTCCTTTGGCGCTTCGGTGCCCTTTGGCTTTCGACACGATGGCTGTTCTCGCCTGATGATCGAGATGGGCGACCGTCCGACATGCACGACCTCTCACCATCGCCTCGCGTTGCAGGAGAACCTTGCGATGTGATGCATACGGTATGCGACGTATGCTAATTCCATGTGAAAAGCCCAGCCGGGCGTCTATTTCTTGCCAGAAGCGTTCTTGTACGCCATCAACCCGCCAAGGGCCAAAGAGTAGCCTGTTCGTGAGCGAGGGGTCCGGTAGAATCGCGCCTGTCAAGACGATATGCAGGGTCCGGCAGCTCACCGAAGATCTGAATGGGCGTTATTCTGCTTCCGAAGAAGAGGCAGCTCGAAGTGATCAGGAGAATGTCCTGCCCGTCAGCGCCATATTTGCTTTCTCGGCTTAATGACAAACCTTGAAGACGCCCGCCAATGTCAACACCAGCCCGCCCGCTGCGCCAATGAGGAAGACCGCAGCGACGTTGAGGCCGAAGGCGACACCGGCATTGCTTAGCAAGACCAGTGGGCCGATTCGGGCCAGTTCGCGGAAGGGGGCAAGGCCCTCGGTGAACGGGAGGAAGCAGGCGTTGATGACCGCGCAGACCTGGTGGGTGAGCTCGCTTTGAAGCTCATCTGAGGGCTCGACTCACTGGGGCATAGTAGTGCAGCGAGACGAGCGGGTCCATCTGTCGTTAGTGCCTATGCTTGTGACAGAGGTTTGAGTCCACCCACCTTGAGGCCCTGCAGTAGAATTTGAATCATCACGAGCCGGCTATCCTGTCAGTGATGACTCGTCAGAGTATACAACTCGCTCACGAAGACTCGAACTGCAGGGTCAGTCTATGCGCATCAAGGACGATGGGTGCAGCTCACGACGACAGCACTGCTCTGGCATAGAAAGCCGAACAGTTCAAAGTGCACCTCTCCGTAGGCAGCTAAACGTAAGCTCGGGACCACGGAGAAGACCTCAGCAGCTGACCAAGAGCGCATCCGGTCGAGATGAGCTAAAGTCAGTATACGTCTGGTTGTCGCAGCTTCACAAGCTCACGATGACGATGAGAACCAATCTTTGGTTGAGCGATTGTATGCGGAAGATGGCAGAGATGAGCAGGATAGCGACGGGCGTAAATGCCTGTCATAAGTCTTTGATCCGGGTCATATGTACAACTCACCTTGAGCATCTGGATGAACGACACGCTCAGCCTGTTGGGTGAGCTGACATCCAGCACCGCTCCGAAAGCTTACGTCAAGTATGCCGTGTTGCTGAGGATCAATGAGCCCGAGAATAGAACACCGATGGGCAAGATGGACTTGGTGTACAAATCGCGCTTGTCGTCAGCCAGTCGATAGCTTGCCTCACGTGTCCCGGACGCACAGTCATGTTGATCGAGTCAAGGCCGTCCAGCAAATGCGTCGTCGCCCTCAATATGCGTGTCCCAAGCGCCTTGAGTTCAGTCAAGCCTTTCAGCACGTGCGCGGGCCGAGACAGACTCACCGCACAACCGAGATGATAAGAAGTGCTTTTGATCAGCTAGAGTCCGGCTTCCGGTTGGTCGTAGAGGATGGGATAGTGCGCTCACATGAAGATGGGCTGTACCGTCAGTATCAAGCTCGCTTCAGGACGATGCAGCTTACATATGGGAAGTTGAGGTTCGTGTACAGGTATTCTGAGTGTCAGCGTTCCGTTCTCTCCTGCAGGATCCTCCACCGCGATCTCTGCTGCTTCCGGTGTCGTCGCCCGCTTTGAGAGTGTTCCCGAGCCATTTGATCGTCCAGGCCCACCAAGGTTCTGGCACTGTGTGCGCGACAGTCCTCCCCTTTCACACGCTAAAGTCCATGTGCTACAGAAGGGCGACTCACTGTTGTAAAGAATGACCGCAGAAGACAGGGCGATCCATATCGGGACTGCCGATCAGCTACGCCGCATAAGCAGGCCAGCACAACACACTGATAGTCTTAGCGCCGAGTCCCTTCTTCTTTTTCGGCTCCTCCGGCAGATTCGGTGTGAGATCTATCGAATTCTTTGCGTCCGAGAACTGCCCGTCAGATCTTGGGTCCGAGATGGGAACCGGCAACCTCACTTCCTTCTCCCCGAACAGCCCGTTTCGCTCCTCAGCTGGAGAGCCACTGCCCCGTCTCGGGGTCAGAGGCATCGCCCAGGTCGTTTTTCTTGGAGAGGATAACGGCGAACTGGACGTGCGGACATCCTGCGATGAGTGCGAGGGGAGGAGCGGGGGCGGAGTGGACGGCATGGCGGCAAGGATTGTGCGCGAAGGGGGATTGAAGATGAGTATCAAGTCGGGAAACAAAAAACACAGGCCAGTCCCTTCCTTCCCTCCTGATATCTTCGTCTTTGGTATTTATGGATATGCCCTGGCGAGCTACCTGTACGCTAAACCGAGCGAGTTACACGAATTGTGCGCCATCTTTGTGACTGAATCGCCTGCGCGCATCCCAAACGCGTCCGCTCATGTCCAGGTGGCGTAATCATTTACGGCAAGGCGTTGGCCAACGGGAAGCCGTAAGCGGCGATGTCCGTACCCGCCACGTGCTAGTCCCTGCACTGCGGTCTAACGTTTGAGCTTACCCGACTTTGAACGCAGCTTGCCTAGCGCTGTTATCATCACTCGTGCAAATCAACATAGCCCGCACGCCTCTCAGCGACAAATCCAGCCATGTCGGAACAGGCGGAGAACGGTACGGCGCTCGGAAAGCGTCCTCGCGAGGACGACGAAGCCGAAGAGGAAGAAGGCGACGGCCCGCAGATGCCCGCTGCCGATGTAGACGATTCATCCGACGATGAAATCGGACCGATGCCCGTGTCCGCGTCAGAGGCGGCCGGCGCACTCGTCACGGGTGAGAGAAAGAAGAAGAAGCGAGCGGGTGGGTACCGCACCCTGCAGTGAGGGGACGCAGCTGATGCCAGTGCTGCCGCACGAGAAGACGTACCTCGAGCATCTGCCGGACACGGACAGGTACTACAAGAGTTTCATGCACCGGGATACCGTCAACTTTGTCGCCGTCACCAAGTGAGTGCCTCGCTCCCAAAAACTCCTCGGAGCTCATGTCAGAACCAACTTTATCATCACGACGAGCGTGGACGGGCATCTCAAGCTGTGGAAGAAGCAGGAGCAGGGTATCGAGTTTGTCAAGCATTACCGAGCGTCGCTCAAGGGGATCGTGGCGATAGCGGCCAGCGAGGATGGTAAACTCTTCGCTACGGTCAGCGATGGCGGCGAGGGGCGGGTCTTTGACGTCGTCAACTTTGGTATGTCGTGGCCAGATGTGCGGACCGCTTATTCAATTTATCTGACGGGCAGACATGATCAACATCTTCAAGTTCGACTTCAAGCCGAATGCGTGCCAATGGGTCCATCAAGGTGGATCGGGGCAGACACTGCTGGCTGTGTCGGATCTGGACAGCCCGACAATACGTATCTTTGACGGACGGGGAGATGGCACGCCGATACACGAGTTGAGCAAGATACATCGTGCGCCAGTGCACGTCATGGCTGTGAGTTGGCCCATCTTTTTGTATGCCTTTGCTGACCGCAGTACAATTCAAAGTACGACTGTGTGGTCTCGGCGGACGAGGAGGGCTTCGTGGAGTACTGGCAGCCGAGCGAGCCATTTGGCCTACCTTCTATCCCGGGTATATGGCAATATAAATCGCAGACGGATCTGTTCCAGTTCAAGAAGGTCAGCCCGTTGCCTCCTTCGGAGAAGTGGCTGACGTGTAGACGAAATCCATCGCTACAAGTATAACGTTCTCGCCCTCTGCCGCGCAATTCGCGGTCCTCGCGCTGCCATCGCGTGCGGTGCACGTCTTCAACTTCCTCACGGGCAAGCTGGCGCGGACGTACGATGAGTCCCTCACGGCTATATCGGAGATGCAGCAGGCAGGGACGGCGGTCTATCAGCTGGACGATATGGACTTTGGGCGGAGATTGGCGCTGGACAGGGAGCTCGAGGCGAATGAGAGTGGAGTGGGCGGTGCGCTGAGAAAGGCGAACGCCGTCTGGGATGAGAGCGGGAACTTCCTGCTCTACCCGACGATGTTGGGCATCAAAGGTGAGCTATCTGCTCGTTTCCCCGCGCTAGAGCTGACGCCAGTGATCAACACCGTCACGAACAAGGTTGTCCGCGTACTGGGCAAGGAGGAGACCCTCAGATTCCTCAACTTGTCGCTGTACCAGGGCGCGCCGGCCAAGAAGGGCTTCACCACACTAGCCATGGCTGCTTCGGCCAACCCGCTCCTGCAAGAGAAGGCGATGCGGGATCCTCATCTGTTTGCTACTGCCTACAAGCGCTCTCGGTTTTACCTGTTTGGTCGCGGTGCGGAGTGAGCTCACGCGTCGACATTGAGAATTGCGCTGACACGCAGGGAGACGAAGAGCGGCGACCGGGATGTGTTCAACGAGAAGCCGACCAGAGAGGACCAGGCTGCGATCGTGGCTCATGTGGCGCCCAAGGCCGCGCTGGCTACGGGTTGCACCATACATACGAGCATGGGCGATATTGTGAGCGACGAACGCCGTGTCTGGCGAGGGGTGTTGGGCTGACCTCTAGCGACTCAAGCTGTTGCCGGACATCGCGCCAAAAGCCGTCGAGAACTTTATCACACATGCGAAGAACGGCTACTTTAACGGGATCATCTTCCACCGTGTTATCCGGAAATTCGTGAGTCCGGCGTATACCCAAAGATCATGGGCGCTGATGGTAGATGCTGCAGACGGGTGATCCGTTGGGTCAGTCGGAGCGATGCTGTGCAAAGTATATCAGAGCTGACCTGCAGGCGACGGAACCGGCGGAGAGTCGATCTGGGGAGGTACATTCGAAGACGAGTGCACGACGAAGGCCAGGTTCGACCGGCCGTACACGTTAGCCATGGC
>Ga0308169_10005590_pt1 | contig 11362 bp, 16 predicted proteins | sample PhyBR1_2_FD_202139 | JGI IMG/M metagenome (GOLD analysis project Ga0308169, IMG submission 202139) | Phyllosphere microbial communities from UC Gill Tract Community Farm, Albany, California, United States - DLSLSB.R1 | ecosystem: Host-associated > Plants > Phyllosphere > Unclassified | place... | reverse complement strand
CGCAGATTGCGAATGGAGTTGTAAAGCGAAACGATTCTGGGCAGTTCGAGTCCTTTTCGAAGGTCCGAAAGCGACAGACGTCGTCCCTGCCACTATTCCTTCGACCACGACTCCTACTCGACCTCGAAGGAAACGTCGTGACACTTTCCAGCGGGAGTTTGATTTGGGTGAAGAGATCCAGAAGCGGGACAAAGAGGAAGAAGAAGAGGAGAAGGATCGACTCAAGCAGAACACGAAGAAGAACTCGGCGAGACCTTCGAATAGTCCGGCGATTCAGATTGATACGAAGAACACTGCACCCGTCGATGCACCCCTCGAGGAAAAACCTTTGAGAACGCCGACGACTCCTACTGTTCTCGAAGCCGCTCGACAGCTCGGTCAGTCGGTCGTCGCTAGCCTCCCTCCGTCGATGCAACAACTCCCTGCGACTATGAGCACTCGAATCAGATACTGGTTCGATCAGAGTGCATCTCAAGGAGGAGGAGAGATTGAAGAGGAGGAGGAAATCGATTCGGAGGAGGAGCGTCGTAGGAGGGAGAAGAGGAGAAGGAGACGAGAGCGTCGTAGAAGGGAAGAGGAGGAGCTGGCGAGGGCGATCTCGAGGGATGGTGATGCGGATGAGGAAGAGAGGAGGGCTAGAAAGGAGAAGAGGCGTCGAACGAGGGAGGAGAATAGATAGTTATGAGGTTGTCTCGAGTTGTACATCCTTCTTTCTTAGATCTATCTGAACTGTATTCGAAGGTATCGAGGCTGAAGGGACGTTCAACGCGAGGCAGCAACCTTGAAAGCTCGAAATCTCGTTTCTAGTGTGAAGTCACTTCATTGAACGGCTCTTGAACGGTTCGCAAGTGCACAGCGAGACTGAGCGACACGCGCAAAGAGAGCTCCGATTGACTCGTGAGAACAGCTAAGACGAGCGAAATTCTTGCGAAATTCCGACAAAGCTCAAAGCATAATTCGAGGTTCATGACCTCGCTCGACGGGCTGAGTACATCGCTTTAAATTCGCTGACAGTTTTCTAGAATTCTTCATTTCAGTGACACGAGGTGATGGACTTTTTGGATTTTGGGAGAGGAGCCTTTCTCACTTCTTCACATCACTTTTCTCAGCTCGACCTCTCTACCCGATCCTCAACTATACCTTCAACCTTTACAGAATGATCTACAGCTCATCACTCGCTACTTTCCGCCTCTCAACTCTCTCTCACGCCAGCCTCGTCCTCAGCTAAAAGTTTTCGCTACTCGACTTTTTTCGACCTTCAACTCTGCTACTACTCCTGGAGGATGATGTGTAGCGGTTTCTATGAGCTCCCCGTAAATTAGCTCTTCAAGCAAGGGACCGCTCACTGTCATTTGGTTAGTCTCGCTCTTCCCTTCTTCTCTCCTTCCTCTTCCTTTTCCCCCCTTTTGCGCGAGATGAGCAACCAGTGTCGCCCCTATCCGAATCAAGATGAGCGATCAAGACCAATAAGATTTTATAGCCAAAATCATTTTTCTGAGGCAAAAAAATTCATATACAACCCTTTATCCGATGTCGAACATGGATGCTGACTATCCTGTTGCTGTATTCATAGGTGTCCTGACGACCGCAAGAGATCTTTATCGTCGCCGGCTTTCGTTCTGCTACTCAGGACTCTCGGACACCTACGTTCTTCGCTTCCCAACGGCAGATCTGACAAGCTGAACAGCTGCCTCGTGACCTGGTAAGCATCTTGATATGCCTTTCGATCCCTCTCATGCTCCTCGGAGCTTCAACACTGCAGCGCTCGCCTATCGAAGGATTACAACTTCACATTTCATGCTAAACCTTAGCACCCTTAGCCGGGTGCTATGATGAACAAATGTATACCACTAAGAACGGCTAGAAGACGATAATAGAGCGCTGTAGAAGCAATGGGAAGAATCCTGGGGTCGTTAGCGAACTTTGAGCTGACTTTTTCGATCTTTCCTTCGCAGATTCTCAATTATCTCGCTTGTATCGCTCGTTCTGTCAATGCAAGCTGTTCTCCATCGTCTGTCATCGTCGTATCTATTGAGGTACCAAATGAGAGAGTCACTGAGCGAAGCCAAGTGTCTCGTCGTCGTCCTTTTCGCTTTTCGCTCAGTTCCTTACATTGTGCCCATCTTCTGCAAGCTGAAGCTCGAACGCCCGCAGGCGATCAAGTGCGACTCAGTGAATGCTCGACGAGCTAGCAAAGGCAACGATATGACGAACTCAGTCCAAACCCGAATCGAGGAAATCATTCAACCAAGTTCGCCTACCTTTCAGACCACCCTGACTGCTTCTTCCTTTCACACTATACCTACAATGCTCGCCAACACTGCACGAACGTTACTAGCATCTACCCTCGTCGGATCAGCCTTCGCTGCGCCAGCCAATTCGAACGAGCTCGATAAAAGAGCGAGTTCAGTCATCACTCCAAAGGTCATGATCGTGTCGATGGTGAGCTCTCAACGTCCTCTTGTCCGACCGATACTAACGAAGAGCGGTGCAGTTCGAACCTGAAAGAACGCCTTGGATTGAACCAGCTCAACTTTACTCAAACATTTCTTTCGTCGGGGCTTCACCGATGTTCCCGGATGTCGCTTGCGATATCGGTCTCACAACATGCATCGTCACAACGGGTGAGGGTGAAATAAATGCAGCATCAACTAGTGAGTTTCAGCTTTCACCTCCCAGCCCAACGAGAGCTCATCCTCTCCTTTCCTCATTGCAGTCATGGCCCTCGCTCTCAGTCCAAAGTTCGACCTCACCCTCACCTACTTCCTCATTGCTGGTAGTAGGTCAGCCCCACCTCTCGCTCTATCGACTCACTACTGATTTGAGCTTTTTCGCAGTCGCCGGCATTTCGAGCGAGGTAGGAACGCTAGGATCGGCAGCATGGGCTCGTTTCGTCGTGCAAGGAGGACTTGCTTATCAGATCGACGGAAGAGAGATCCCATCGAACTGGACTGATGCATACTGGGCTTTGGGGACGAAACAACCTGGAGAGATGCCAGATCGTAAGCTCGTCATCTCACCCCTGTTCACCGCTACTGACGTACTGATGCACTGTGTTCAGCTATGGAGCTGTACGGAACTGAAGGTAAGTCTCTCCTCGAAACCATCAGAGCGAGCGATCGAGCTGACGTTAAGTAATAGTCTTCGAGCTCAACACGAATCTCCTCGATCGAGTCTACAATCTCACGAAAGACGTTCAGCTCAACGATTCGACCGAAGCTATCGAGTTCCGCAAACAGTACGACTCAGCTCCAGCGAACGAACCGCCAACAGTCATTCTCGGTGACTCACTCTGTTCCGACACGTACTACGCTGGAGATCTCCTATCGAAGACATGGGAGAACTACATGAGTATGATGACCATGGGTCAAGGAAAGTATGCGACGACGAATTCAGAAGACTCCGCGACGTTGGAAAGCTTGGTTCGGGCGGACGAAGGAGGTCTCATTGACTACGGCAGAGTCATGCTCGTACGTCTCAATTCTGCTCGCTTCAATCACTCTTCGCTGATAAGGTCGCGCTTCACAGCTTCGAACGGGTTCAGACTTCGATCGAGGACCCAATTCTACATCCGACGCCTACGAAACTTTCTACGAGTCGCAAATGGCTGGAGGCTTCGATCCAGCTGCTCAGAACCTTCAGATCGTCGGCTCTGTCGTCGTCAAGGATATCATCGATAATTGGGACTCGGTTTACTTGCAAGGGATCGCACCTCAGGGAACGCAGAATGGCTCGTGAGTCCTTTCGAATTTCGATCCTGCTGCTACTGTGCGCTTACTTTCGTACTCGACAGATTCTACGGCGACGATATTGCGACGTTGAGACCAAACGGAACCGCTCAAGCTCGATCAAGATTCCGTCGTAGCTTCATGCCCGAAGCTTGGGCAGCTATGATCGCCGACTCTAGCTGAGCTCTATGATAGAGAGCGTCGTTAATCGACGCGCTGCATGTGGGAGGTACTCAACGAGATGCTCGCAAGGGCTGGGGACGGGAGGAAACGAAGAGCGCTTTTTGAAGGAGCTGCTGAACATGGACTATTTCTGTACCTTTCGATTGCATTGTCATAACTAATAGACTATCTGGCGCTCGTGAGCTGTCCGAGCGGGATCTCGTTGCGTCAGTTGTGTGTCAGTGCAAAGTACTAGTGCGAAGAGTTTTGACTTTTTCGGGGTCCGCAAACGAGACACTTGACTCAAACCGCTTTCTCTTCAGAACCTCGGTCGATCTCAACGCACACTCGTACTGAAAGCCTCAAGTCAGCGAAGTTCGAAGCGATCTGAGCGAGAGGGACCCCTTGTCCGTTTTCAACTCGCCTCTCTTCCTTCTTCACTTCTCTCCCGCCGACTTCGACCCCAAGAACCGCCCTACAGACATCAGATATCTCTCACAACCCTGTCAACAAGTCTTGACGGCACCCAGACGCTTCTATTCGCTTGTCCACCTCGACTTGAATATCAGTAAACATCGGAAGCTAGCACATTCCACTCAATCGATGGAGCGGACCTTTGCATGCATCTTCGCGTCAGATAGGCCAAACAGCTACTCAGACCTCAGGTTACAGCTAGAGAGGGAGGGTTTCACGGTGGTAGCGGAAGAATCAATTTCAGGGGAAGAATTAGAAGAGGCGGGCATTGATCTAGGACTGGGAGTTGGGGAGGCAGGAGACGATTCTGATGGAAAGGAGACCATGCACACCGCGTTGGTCGTCGAGAAGGAGGATGCTGTAAAGTCGATCATCGCAATTTCGAAAGAGTGAGTTCTGTTCCGCTTCATCTTCCTGCTGTACTCGATTGACAGATTCATTGCGAAACAGACATGCCTCGACGTCGCCAGCGACTCGTGTCTACGCTGCCCCTTCACTTTCCGCCGCATCGATGATTATCGAACTTCTCTTTCCCTCGCTCAACGACGCAAACGGACCCGAACCAGCAGCCCTCGACTCAGTACCAACTACTCTATCTCAACTCAGTATCGAGACACTAAAGACGAAACCCTTCGCGCTCTCGAATCTTGCCTGGGCCGCCGAAACCAGTCCTTCCTCACCTTCGAATCGGAACCTGTCTCCCAAGATCGCTCAAGCACTCGAGAAGTTGGAGGCAACAACGAGGAACTCGGAAGAGCTATCGAGTATGGACGGAGTTAGGGTAAGAAGGAGGACATTTGAGAAGACGGACGACGAGGCAGAATTGGAGGAGGATCGGTCAATCGACGACTTCGGCGACAACAGGCCCCTATCAACATCGCCTACCCCAGCGATCCCACTTGATGAACTCCTCTCGAATGTACCTAGTACCGAGAGACTTCGACCGTCTTCTTCCTCCGCTTTCTCCACTTCACTCAGTTCGACAACAAGCGCATCTTCTTCGACCTCTTTCAAAGCTCGTCCCGCTCCTCCGCCTCCTACCGCTCAACCTCGGATGACAAAGAGCGCTGCTCTCCGGATGGGCATTCCACTTCCTCCGACTACTCCCCGAGCGAAATCATCCTCTTCGATCGAAACTCTTTCCTCCCTTTCCAGTGCCGCGCCACGAGTCGTTCCTACACCCAAGTCTCTCGCCGCCCCTTCTGTCACTCCTCGCATGACGAAATCGTCCGCCCTTCGAACTGGACAAGCTCTACCTACAAATCAGACCCCTCGTCCAGCGAAACGACAATCGATCAGTACTTCAGAACGGGCAGCCCTCGATCGACTGACTCGTCGCCAGAGCGTTCACCTACCGACTCCAGCTGTTCCACCTATTCCAGTCGAGGTTCGAATGTCGAAAGCAGCGATGCTTCGAATGGGCATTCCGATTCCAGAGACAACTCCTCGATCACACAGTCGCCAATCGAGTACAAACTCTTTCGCATCCTCTAGCGAGACGACATCCGTGACGAAGCACGAGAGGCGAGCATCAGTATCAGCAAGTCTCAAGTCACTCAGAGAACCTGCTGTCGTCCCTCGATCGACCAAATCTTCCTCCCTTCGCACCGGAATCGCCAACAACTCGCCAACGAAAGCTCGAAGAGGCTCAATCGCCATCTTGGGAGACGCAGAAGAGGGAGAGCAGCGCTCAACTTTCGAAGGGATCCCTGGCCACAAACGAAGGGAATCGATCCAAGTCGAGTCGACGAGACGACCCGCAGTCGAAGTAAGGATGAGTCGAGCATCTATGCTGAGGAATGGACAAGCAGTCGCTGCCCCGGTAGCTAGGACTGGGTCATCGACGGTCAACTTTGACGGAGGTGAGTCGAACTCCCTCGCTTCTTCAGCTTCTTAGCTCGCTGATCCTCTTTATCCGTCCTGACAGTTCCAGGACATAAGCGACGAGAATCCGTCGCAGTCCCTTCGATGCATCAACCTCCCACCCACACTCCTCGACCCAACCGCGCCTCTCTCCTCCGACAGAAAAGCGACACTACCTCTTCCCCTGTACCCACTCGACGTGCCGCTTCCGCTCTCGCTTCGATTTCATCCGGATCCGTCACCCCTCGTCTGAATCGAGCTGCCGAACTTCGCCAGAAAGTTTGCGACTCGAAAGAACAGCGACCTAGTTCACCTGGAGGAAGGAGTGCGAACGGCAGCTCGAAGTCTTCGAGGCCAGCGAGTGCCATGAGTGATTTATCGAATGGAGGAAGGGTCTAGGTGGTGGAAAGGGGATTGTCGTCGTAGAGGAGATGCAGGTCGTCTCGTTTTCTTTCTTGGTTGTACACTTTCTTTTGCTTTAGTGCGATTCTTCTATTAGTTCTCTTGTATTTCTCAAGATCAGTACCTTCTCCCCGTCGTTGTCATCAATATGTTTTCGCTCTTCTCTCTTTCGCTTTCGAAGATTCGGAGAGATTGTGTTTCAACTACTGAAGTTGCACTTTTGACAAACGGAATCCAAATATATTTTGGTGGGGGAGGGAAATGCGTATGGAGGGAGCTTGTAGGAGAGGGTGGGTAAAACGAAGAATGGGGTAAAGGCGTTGAGGAGAAGGAGAAGGAGAAGGAGGAAACTAAAGGGATACAAAAGGGGAACAGCAAAGAAGAAGAGAGAATGTTGTTTTAAACTCGTCCTCCAACAACAAAGTCCTCGACCTCGTGAAGCCTTCGTTGACCGTCTACGGAAGCGTTTGAAGCGGCACTGAGAACGGCCTTGAGGGAAGCGGCGGTAACGTCCTCGTCGACTCCTACACCCCAAACTGCCTTTCCAGTAGCAGTATCGATCAACTGAACGTAAGAAGCGGCCTTGACATCCGAACCTTGTCCGAGAGAGTGTTCACTGTACTCCCTAACTTCGAGGTTCGCAGTTCCCAACTCGTTCTTGAGAGCATTGAGGAGTGAAGATACAGGACCGTTTCCTTCTCCAGAGATCTGCTTGTCGGATCCGTTGTCCTTGACGGTACCCTTGAAGACCTTCTTCGTTGATCCCTCTCCAGCGAACGAGTAATCGACGAGGGAGAATCGTGCTTGGTTCTCGTCTGCGAGGTAGTAGGCAGCCTTGAACGCCTTGACGATATCCTCGGGAGTGATCTCCTTCGAGGTACGTTCCGAGATCGATTGGATGTATTGATAGAATGCGGGTTGCATCTTTTTCGGGAGGTCGAGGGAGAGATGTTGTTGGACGATGTAAGCGACTCCTCCCTTTCCGGATTGAGAGTTGACTCGGATGACGGCTTCGTAAGTGAGGGCGCAATCTGCGGGGTCGAGGGGAAGGTAGGGGATCTAGAGACGGAAATAGGTTTAGTTTCGAGTTGTGCGAATCAGCGAGAACGAAACAAGTACTCACTTCGAAAGGTCCATCGGCGTGCTTCTGACGGTAGGAGAAACCCTTCTTGATCGCGTCCTAGAAGAAGAGAGAATGGCAGCAAAGGAGGTCAGTTGTGAGACGAGAGAGCACGTTTCGAGAGAGAGAGCTTTACCTGGTGAGATCCAGAGAAAGCCGTAAAGACGAGTTCTCCAGCGTAAGGAGCACGAGGGTGAACGGGGATATCGGTACAAGCAGTGACGACCTCGATGCACTCCTCCAAGTTTGAGAAATCGAGTTCAGGGCTGACACCTTGGGTGTACATGTTGAGAGCGAGAGTGACGAGATCGACGTTTCCGGTACGTTCACCGTTTCCAAAGAGACATCCCTCAACTCGGTCAGCTCCGGCCATAAGTCCAAGTTCGGAAGCGGCGACTCCAGTTCCTCGATCGTTGTGGGTGTGGAGGGAAACTACGACGTGGTCTCGGTCTGTGATGTTTCGGCAGAAGTATTCGATCTGAATGGAACGGAGGGGAATGTGATCAGTCCGGATAACGAGACTTGAGAGAAAGGGAGATTCGACTGACTTGATCGGCATAGTTGTTGGGAGTAGCGACTTCGACGGTAGCGGGCAAGTTGAAGATGATGGGTTTCTCCTTTGACTTGTCCTTTCCGTTGAACCAAGCCCCTTGAACAGCGTTACAGAGTTCGACAGCGAAATCGGGTTCGGTTTGCGAGAAGGCTTCGGGAGAGTACTCGAATTGCCATTGAGTGCGATCACCTCGTGCGATCGCCTCATCTACGAGTTGTCGTACGAGTTTGACGTGCTTGACGGCGAGAGCGATGGTTTGTTCTTTCGAGTTTCCGAAAACTTGGTCTCGGAATACTGGTGCAGCAGCGTTGTACATGTGGAAGATGACGTTTCGGGCATCTCGTACACCTTCAATCGTTCGTCGGATGAGCGATTCACGAGCGGGAGAGAGAACCTAGTAGCAGAGAAAGGTGTGAGTAAGAATAAGAAAAGCGGAAATTGCAAGGAGAAACGTACTTGAAGCCAGACATCATTAGGGAACTCGTCCTTCTCGATCAAACCTCGAATGAAAGAGAATTCGGTTTCACTAGCAGAGGGGAAACCTGCTTCAATCTCCTTGAACCCACACTTGATGAGGCTGTAAATGAACAACATTCAATCTTCTCGTTAATTTCGTAACTTGAAACCAAAGGATCCTTCGAAGACATACAGGTCGAAGAGTCTTTGTTTTTGTGCAATAGTCATGGGATTCACCAAGGCCTGGTTACCGTCTCGCAGATCAGAAGAAGCCCATCTAGGTGCTTTAGTGATTCGCTTGCTAGGCCATTGACGGTCCGGGAGGTTGACAGAAGGGAAAGCCCTATAGTTGAACGAGTGTGTCAGCTAGTGTCCACGCTAGCTAGAGGGAGTGGAAGATGGAAGTTACTTGTATTTTGATGAAGGATCTTTAAGCCAAGTTGCAGCGTTGTTGACGGGAGTTGAAGAGTGCATTGATCTGGTGATTACTTTCGCTGATCTCTGAATAGCTTGTCGGGCGAACATTGTAGTCCTGGAGTGAGGAGGAAAGAGAGAGAGCTGCCCCCCCGCTTTTGCCGAAGCACTTTTTGACTCTTGTCTACTCACCTCGGATTGACTAGTCAGGTGACTGAACTCTATGGAGGATGACTCTTTACCTCCTCGCTCTGTGAAGGACAGGATCGCTCTACTCCAACAGCCATCCACCTCTTCCTCTTCGTCTCAATCTCTGTCCTCCTCCACTCAGTCTGCAGCATCAACGTCATCTCACTCACCTGCAACTCATCCTATCCGTCCAGCGTCGTCAGTCGCAAACCTACCTCGAATCAATTACAATGAATCATCTAATTCTCCCTCTCGATCTCGTGCACCTTCCTCCGGCTCTTCCTCCCCTCGATTAGGGTCAACTCACATCCAGAACCTCTACAATCAGCCTGGATCGACAAGCAGAGATACGACGATTTCGCCGGTCAAAGGTCAAGCTACTTCGGCCCATTCTTCCATCATCGCGAAACCGTCTTCTCCCTCGAGCTCCCGAGCCTCAAGTCCAGCAAACTCCACTCGTCCTCGTGCAGAATCACGATTAGAAGATAGCTTGGCAGTGCAGCTGGCTGGAGGAGGAAACAGATCGAGACAAGGCAGCGTCGCAAGATCACATTCTCCCGTTCCTCTCGCCTCTTCTTTCTCGTCAGCTTCACCACGTTCCAGCTCGCCAGCTCCACCACCGCCTCTTCCTCGTCGTATTGCCTCTCCATCGAACAGCACGACAGCACAGCTCCGACAGCGAAGTCAGACGATAGATCCCTCCGTCTCTCCCGTCTCTCCGACCGATTCTCGTTCTCGACCCCCTCCGCAGCTCCCTCCTCGTCGTTCATCGACTCTAGACCCTCTCTCTTCCACGAAACCGACAAAAGTACCTCTCGCGTCATCTGCCACGATCGGTTCAAACTCAAATCTGAAACCAAATCGTCCATTAGTTCCACCTTCTCGATCAATTCCTGCCTCCTCCTCCTCATCTTCTACTTCCTCTTCAACAGCTCCTGCACTCCCTAGACGCAAACCCACTCTACCACAATCTAAGAACGTCTCCCCTCGAACCAATACCTCCTCTTTCGAACCCCCTCCTCGACCTCACATAGCATCCAAACCCACTCTCTCCGACCCCCTCTCCCTCCCGTCGTCCTTGAGTCGCTCTCCTAATCTTCGTCCTCTCCGCTCAAACCCTCGCTCGCTACATACCCCTAAAAACGGTTCATCAACGATTTCCTCTTCGTTCAAAATCCGACCCATAGATCCTCGAGCACGGAAACGCTACGAGCGACTATTCGATCAGTGTTTGTTGGCCTCGCCCAGTTCACAGGATGGTGCAGACGAAGAGGAAGAGGAGGAGAAAGTAGAGGGAGAAACTGTTCGATTGATTTGGGAACGCAGTCGATTAGGGAGAGATACACTCAGAAATGTTTGGTCAGTCTTCCATATCTCCCTCTTGAGTTTGAAGAGGAGCAGCGGAACTGATGAGAGGAGTTTTTTGACGGGAGTAGGAATCAGATCTCACCGAATTCTGGGACGCTCGATAGGGAGGGATTCGTGAGGGGTTTGTGGTTGATCGATGAGGAATTGAGGAAACATCATAGGAGAGACTAAGCATGAGTACGAATGAGAAAGGAGAGATGCTTGAGCCCTGCGAAGAGAGGGTTACGATGTTTGACGAAAGAGGGAAAGTTGGAAAGTTGGAAAGTTCTCTGTCGGAATCAGTCTTGTTGTCATATCATCCTATTCCGTCCCCTCTCTGTGTGCTATGGGAGGCAAAGCGAGAAGTTGAGTGATGATTTGTCATGCGCCAAGTTGCGCGCGAAAGGAGATTCGGACGCAATAATTCACAACTTGTTCTTTTCTTACCATTCCCTCTCAAACTCGATCTCGACTATCTGAGATCGTCACTGAACCCTGGCTTTACTTCAACCACTCAGGAAATCGACGTCAGTCGTAGGCCTATTCCGATACAACAACTCAAACTCGGCTACTCTCATCGGTCTCTCTCACTCTCACTACCGCTCACTCAGTACAACTAGATACAACATGGCACCAGTACCTTTCCAATCGAAA
>Ga0308169_10005589_pt1 | contig 11365 bp, 6 predicted proteins | sample PhyBR1_2_FD_202139 | JGI IMG/M metagenome (GOLD analysis project Ga0308169, IMG submission 202139) | Phyllosphere microbial communities from UC Gill Tract Community Farm, Albany, California, United States - DLSLSB.R1 | ecosystem: Host-associated > Plants > Phyllosphere > Unclassified | place... | reverse complement strand
CGTCCTTGCCGCTTCGCTGCCGGCCATGGCCGAAGTCGTCGTCGTGGTGAACCCGAAGGCCGCCGAGGCAACCATGTCGAAAGACCAGATCGCCCAGTTCTTCCTCGGCAAATCGAGCGCCATGACCCCGATCGACCAGCCTGAAGACGCGCCCATCCGCGGCGAGTTCTACAAGAAAGTGACCGACAAGGACGCCTCGCAAGCCAAGGCCCTGTGGTCCAAGCTGGTGTTCACCGGCAAGGCGACCATGCCGAAGGAAGTCGCCAACAGCGCCGCCGTCAAGACGCTTGTCGCCGCCAACCCGAAGGCGATCGGCTACATCGAGAAAAGCGCCGTCGACGCGACCGTCAAGGTCGTCTTCAGCGCACCGTAAGCCAGGCAGACGCATTGTCACGGCCCCGCCCGCTTCCCAGCCGGCGGGGCTTTTTGGCTGAAAGAAGCCGCACCACCGGTTAACCAATACACGCAGCGAGTCGAGAAAGACACGAACATGAGCATCAAGCGCAGAATCTGGGCACTACCGGTCATTTCGACCCTGATCTTCGGCCTCGGCGTCGGCCTCTCCGCGAGCATCGCGAACGACGCCCTGAAGTCGATCCACGCCACCGAAGGCGCCGACTACCCGGTGCTCGACGCCTCCAAGGCCCTCACGCTCGAGATCAAGGACATCACCGATGGCCTGATGGGCGCGGTCACCGAAGGCGACAAGGCGCGCGTCGACGAGATCGGCAAGCAGGCCGATGGCGTGCGTGCCCACCTGAAGGGGTTCGGCGCGATCGATGGCCAGGCCGCGAACGGCGCGCGCCTGCTGAAGGAATTCAACGATTACTACGCGCCGGCGCTCTCGGCCGCGCGCATCATGCTCGAGCTCGAACAAGGCGACCCGCAAGCCGTGGTGCCGAAGATGCAGAGCACGCTGGCCACGCTGACGAAAGACCTGGAAACGACCCAGGCGAAAGCGAAGGAACAGTTCAAGGCCGGCATCGCCAGCAGCGAGGCGAACGTACGGCGCGTGCTGTGGACCATGATCCTGACGGCGCTGGTCGTCGTCGCCAGCCTGGTGCTGGTGTCGTGGATCGTGGTGCGCGCCATCTGGCAGCAGCTCGGCGGCGAGCCGGAATATGCGCGCGAGATCGCCCGCGCGGTGGCCGCCGGCGACCTGGCGATGGAGATCCATACCGACGCCAAAGACAGCACCAGCCTGCTCGTTGCCCTGAAAGACATGCGTGCGCGCCTGGCCACGATGGTGGCCGAGATCAAGACCTCGGCCGAGACGATTGCGGTGGCCAGCGCGGAAATCGCCAGCGGCAACGCGGATCTCGCCGGCCGCACCGAATCGCAGGCCTCGAACCTGGAGCGCACCGCCCGCGCGATGGACGAGCTGACCGGCGCCGTGCGCCAGAACGCCGCCAACGCCAATGAAGCGAACACCCTGGTGGTGAATGCCACCGACATCGCTACCCAGGGCGGCAAGGTCGTCGGCGGCGTGGTCAGCACGATGGGCGACATCAACACCTCGGCCAAAAAGATCGTCGAGATCATCTCGGTCATCGACGGCATCGCCTTCCAGACCAACATCCTGGCGCTGAACGCGGCGGTCGAGGCGGCGCGCGCCGGCGAACAGGGCCGCGGTTTCGCGGTGGTGGCCGGCGAAGTGCGCAGCCTGGCCCAGCGCAGCGCGGCGGCGGCGAAGGAAATCAAGGAACTGATCGGCGACTCGGTCTCGAAGGTCAACGCCGGCAGCGCGCTGGTCGACCAGGCCGGTGTGACGATGGGGCAGATCGTCGATTCGGTGAAAAAGGTGCACGACATCATGACCGAGATCAGCGCCGCCGGCCAGCGCCAGAGCGAAGGCATCGAAGACATCGGCCGCGCGATCGACAGCATGGACGAGATGACCCAGCAGAATTCGGCGCTGGTCGAGGAGGCTTCGGCGGCGGCGGAATCGCTGACCGAGCAGACCGGGCAGCTCACAAGCGCGCTGTCGGTGTTCAAGCTGGCCGAAGGCGATGCTGTGAACGCGCGTCCGGCGACCTTGGCCTTGCGTTAATTTTTACGCACACACATTTGTGCGGATCGATACCGGCGCCTGATGGCGCCGTTATTGTTTGGGGCGGCGCCGATATGCTGGCCGAAGGAACGTAGGGTGGGCGGGTCTCCCGCCCACGCGGTGATCGCCACCGGCTCCGTTATCGTGCCGGATGATCTTGCCGCCAACGATCACCGCGTGGGCGGCGCATACGCTGACTATGCGCATCGTTATCCGGTGGAGCCGCCCACCCTACGGTCTGCGCATCGTTCATCGCATTCCATCGATGCATCCGGTTATCGTCCCGTTAACACCCGTAATCGAAACGCCAACAAACCCGCCAGCACGGGGCGTCATGGCATTTCGTCACCGTGGCGCGCACGCATCTGCCACCTGTTGAAACGCTTTACAAAGTTGATGCCTGTAGGCATCATCCGAGAAGTCTGCCGCCTCGAAACAGCCTTGCGCGGCCCTCTTGTAGTTCCTCTGACAATACGGCTCATATGGCAGCAGTCCTCCCGCACGCAACCCCAGGCACACCGATGTCCGGACTTGCGCGCGCGCTGGTGCAGGCGGGCCGCCTCACGGCCCCGCAGGCCGAAGCACTGCAAAAGAAGGCCACGACCGACCGTACCCCGCTGATCGACGCCATCATCGCCGACAAGGCGCTCGACGCCGCCGCGCTGGCCGCCTTCTGCGCCGAGACCTTCGGCTATCCGCTGCTCGACCTGTCGACCTTCGGCATCGAGTCGCTGCCCGAAGGCGCGATCGACGCCAAGCTGATGACGGCCCAGCGCGTGATCGCGCTGGCCAAGCGCGGCAACCGCCTGTCGGTCGCGATTTCCGACCCGACCAACACGCAAGCCCTGGACCAGATCAAGTTCCAGAGCGAAGCGGCGGTCGAGCCGGTGATCGTCGCCCACGACGCCTTAATCACACTGCTGGCGAACCTGACGAAAAGCGCCGAGCAGGCGCTGGGCGACCTGGCCGGCGACGATGCCGAAATCGAGTTCGCCGAAGAAGAACAGGCCGCCACGCCGCTGGAAGCGACCAACGAGGTGGAAGACGCGCCGATCGTGCGCTTCCTGAACAAGATCCTGATGGACGCGGTGCAGCTGGGCGCCTCGGACATCCACTTCGAGCCCTACGAAAAATACTACCGGATCCGCATGCGCGTCGACGGCGTGCTGCGCGACCACGCGATGCCGCCGCTCTCGATCCGCGACAAGCTGGTCTCGCGCATCAAGGTGCTGGCCAAGCTCGACATCTCGGAAAAGCGCGTGCCGCAGGACGGCCGCATGCGCCTGATTTTGTCGGCCACGCGCACCATCGATTTTCGCGTCAGCACCCTGCCGACCCTGTTCGGCGAAAAGACCGTCATGCGTATCCTGGACGCGACCCAGGCGCAGATGGGCATCGACGCGCTCGGCTACGACCCCGACCAGCGCGAACTGCTGCTGGACGCCATCTCGCGCCCCTACGGCATGGTGCTGGTGACCGGGCCGACCGGCTCCGGTAAAACCGTCTCGCTGTACAGCTGCCTGAACGTGCTGAACAAACCCGGCATCAACATCTCGACCGCGGAAGACCCGGCCGAGATCAACCTGCCCGGCGTGAACCAGGTCAACGTCAACGAGCGCGCCGGCCTCACCTTCCCGGTGGCCCTGAAATCCTTCCTGCGCCAGGATCCGGACATCATCATGGTCGGCGAGATCCGCGACCTGGAAACGGCGGACATCGCGATCAAGGCCGCGCAGACCGGCCACATGGTGTTCAGTACCCTGCACACCAACGACGCGCCCTCGACCCTGACGCGTTTGATGAACATGGGCGTGGCGCCTTTCAATATCGCCTCGTCGGTGATTTTGATTACCGCCCAGCGCCTGGCGCGCCGCCTGTGCAACTGCAAGCAGCCGCTCGAGATGGGACGCGAAGCGCTGCTGGCGGCCGGCTACCGCGAAGGCGATTTGCAGGACGACTGGAAGCCGTACGGCCCGGTCGGCTGCGAGCGCTGCCTCGGTTCCGGCTACAAGGGCCGCGTCGGCATCTACCAGATCATGCCCATCTCGCCGGCGATCGAGGAACTGATCCTCGCGCACGGCAATGCGATGCAGATCGCCGCCCAGGCCGAGAAGGAAGGCGTGAACTCGCTGCGCCGCTCGGGCCTGATGAAAGTGAAACAGGGGCTGACCAGCCTCGAAGAAGTGCTCGGCTGCACGAACGAATAGGCGAACTGACAAGACTATGGCTACCTCCCTCACCACCCGAAGCCGCGGCACCGCGCAAGTCAAGGAAGCGGTCTACGCCTGGGAAGGCAAGGACAAGTCCGGCAAGACCGTGCGCGGCGAACTGCGCGCCGGCGGCGAGGCGATCGTCAACGTGACGCTGCGCCGCCAGGGCATCATGGTCACCAAGGTCAAGAAGCGCGTCTACCGCAGCGGCAAGAAGATCACCGACAAGGACCTGACCATGTTCACGCGCCAGCTGGCGACGATGATGAAGGCCGGCGTCCCGCTGCTGCAGGCCTTCGACATCGTCGGCAAGGGCCATGCGAACCCGTCGATGTCGAAGCTCGTGCTCGACATCCGCAGCGACATCGAAACCGGCACCAGCCTGAACAACGCCTTCCGCAAGTACCCGCGCTATTTCGACCCGCTGTTCTGCAACCTGGTCGGCGCCGGCGAACAGGCCGGTATCCTGGAAGACCTGCTGCACCGCCTGGCCGTCTACAAGGAAAAGACGCTGGCGCTGAAATCGAAGATCAAGTCCGCCCTCACCTACCCGATCGCCATCCTCGCGGTCGCCTTCATCGTCGTCGCCGTGATCATGATCTGGGTGGTCCCGGCCTTCAAATCCGTGTTCGCCAGCTTCGGCGCCGACTTGCCGGCGCCGACCCTGATCGTGATGGGGATGTCGGAATTCTTCGTGCAGTGGTGGTACCTGATCTTCGGCTCGATTTTCGGTTCCATCTACTTCTTCTTCCAGTCCTGGCGCCGCTCGCTGAAAATGCAGCAGGCAATGGACCGCCTGCTGCTGCGCCTGCCGATCTTCGGCGAGGTGATCCGCAAGGCGACGATCGCGCGCTGGACCCGCACCCTGGCCACCATGTTCGCCGCCGGCGTGCCGCTGGTCGAAGCGCTCGACTCGGTCGGCGGCGCTTCCGGCAACGCGGTCTACCTCGACGCCACCCGGCGCATCCAGACGGAAGTCAGCACCGGCACCAGCCTGACGGTGGCGATGCAGAACGTGAACGTGTTCCCCAGCCTGGTGACGCAAATGGTCGCCATTGGCGAAGAATCCGGCGCGCTCGACGGCATGCTCGGTAAAGTGGCCGACTTCTTCGAGGACGAGGTCGACGAAGCCGTCGCCGCGCTGTCCTCGCTGATGGAGCCGCTGATCATGGTCATCCTGGGCGTGCTGATCGGCGGGCTGGTGGTGGCGATGTATCTGCCGATCTTCAAGCTGGGTTCGGTGGTGTAAGCGGTCCATCCCTAAAACGCAACAATGGCTTTCAAGCCCACCACGACCGCATTACTGTTGCGCGTCGTCCCCCCCGGATGCACGATGTACTGCAGGTTCGGACGCAGCGACACCGAGGGCACCGGGTCCCAGGCGTAATACAGCTCGGTCACATACTCGTAGCTGCTGCCCACGACGGCATCCTGCTCGGTGCGGGCATTGGCCTGGCTCGTGAAATCGGCGAAGCGCCGGTTGTTATGGGTCGCGCCCACGGCAAGGCCGACCGAGTCCTGCGCGCGGCCCGCGAACGGCCCCTTGTACTGCACGCCCAGCGCGAGCTGGCGATCCAGCTGCGCGGTATTACGGTCGGCCTGCGTAAAATTCAGGAACACCGTCGCGCCGCGGCCGTCGGCGCTTCCGCTCACCTGCTGCTGAAAGCTCAGGTAGCCGCCGAACTGGCCGCTGCGCTGCAGCGGATCGAGGCCGGTGAACCCGCGCGGGTTGCGGTTCAGGTCGAGGTACAGGTCATTGCCGTCCGAGGTGTTGTACCACCCTCCCAGCTTGTACGATCCGGGCAGCCCGCGCCAGTCCGGTTGCCAGCCCGCTTCCAGTGGGATCAGCGCCCCGGTCGTGCCGCTCGGGTTGTTCGGCTTCCAGCCGTTGTGGCGCGCGTAGTTGTCATCGACGTAGCGCGGGTTGACCTGGTACACGCCCAGTTGCAGGTAGCTCTCCTTCGAGGGGTGGTATTTGAGGCGCGCGGCCCACTGGCTGGTTGGCCAGTTGACCCAGTAGCCGCCGACCAGGTTGCCCGGCTGGGCGCTGCAGAACGTGAGGTTCTGGAAATCGCAGGAGAAACTGAAGAAGTCCTCGCCGACGGTCAGGCGGCCAAGCTTGAGCTCGAGGCGATCGTCAAGCAGCTTCTGGTTCAGCCACAACTGCGTCAGGTGCCAGGTCTGTCCGCGTCCGTAGACTTCCTGGATCAGCATGTTGTTGCCGATGTGGGCGTCCGCCCCGAGATTGCGTCCGTTACGGTCGGTCATCGTGAACTGGAATGTGCCGCCCTTCCACCCCCAGCGCTTGTCCAGGTCGAGCGTGGTGCCGAACACCCATTGGTCCGTATAGCGGGTCAGGTGGTCGGTGCCGCCCCTGAAGTTGTGCGCGATCTGGCTCCCGTAGCCGAGATTGAAGACCACGCCCTGGTCCGCCAGCTGCGTGCGCTGTCCACCCCAGTCCCCGAACAGGTAGGGGCTGCCGGCAGCGTCGTCCGCATGGACGTTGGCGCTCAGGGCAGACGCTGCCACGACAAGGGCGCCCAGCCTGGCCAGGGAGCGTCGGGAACGAATAAACCGTTTACGCGTTGCCATGTTCGAAGCCCCTATCCAGGCCGGGTTGACATTGAACGTTGGAGTGGCATTGCGGCGCAGAGTTCATCCACGCTTTTTTACCGGCTCGCTAGGGCAGCGCGTAGGCGATCACATGGTCGCCGAGCTTGGTGCCGAAGGAACCGTGCCCGCCCGCGGCGATCACGACATACTGTTTGCCGTCGATCGAATAGCTCATCGGCGTGGCCTGGCCGCCTGCCGGCAGGCGCGCTTCCCAGAGCTGGGCGCCGTTATTCACATCGAAGGCGCGCAGGTAGTTATCCGCCGTGGCGCCGATGAAGGCCACGCCGCCGGCCGTCACGATCGGGCCGCCCAGCATCGGCATGCCCATCTTGAAGGGCAGCGGGAGCGGCGCGCTGTCGCGCACGGTGCCGATGCGCTTCCTCCACACGATCTTGTTGGTCTTCAGGTCGATCGCTGCAATGGTGCCCCAGGCCGGCTGCCTGCACGGCAGGCCGAGCGGCGAGAGGAAGGGGTTGAGCGTCACGCCGAAGGGCGTGCCGTATTGCGTTTGCAGGCCCAGCTCGGAACCGCCGCTCTTCGTGCCCGGCTTCGGCTCGATCGGGTTGTCGGGGCCGCGCGGTACCAGGCGCGAGACGAAGGGCAGCGAGATCGGGTTGGCAATCGCGATCTTGCGGTCGGTGTCGACGGCGAGGCCGCCCCACTCGAACATGCCCAGGTTGCCCGGGAAGACCAGCGTGCCCTGGGTCGAGGGCGGCGTGAAGGTGCCTTCGTAGCGCAGCTGGTGGAACATCACGCGGCAGACCAGCTGGTCATACATGGTGGCGCCCCACATGTCGGCGTCGGTGAGCAGCTTCGTCGGGCGAAACGTGAGTTCGGAAAATGGTTGGGTCGGCGCGACCCGGTCGCCGGACGCCGCGCCTTGCGGCACCGGCCTTTCGGGTGCGGGCACGACCAGCGCGCCGTTGCGGCGATCGAGCACGAACAGGTTGCCGGTCTTGGTCGGTACGTAGACGACCGGCACGGCCTGGCCATCCTTGCCGGCGATGTCGGCCAGGGTGGGCTGCGACGGCAGGTCCATGTCCCACAGGTCGTGGTGCACCGTCTGGTAGAACCAGGCAAGCTTGCCGGTCGACGCGTGCAGCGCAAGCAGGCCGGAGGCATAGCGCTCCTGCCCGGGCGTGCGGTTGCCGCCCCAGATATCCGGGGTCCCCACGCCCATCGGCAGGTAGACGATGTCGAGTGCCTTGTCGTAGGCCGCGGGAGCCCAGGAGTTCGGCGTATTCCAGGTGTAGTACTCGCCGGGCCCGGGGATTTTGTTCGGATCGTCCGCGCCCGGATCGAAGGCCCATAACAAGGCGCCGGTCCGGACGTCGTAGCCGCGGATCACGCCCGACGGCTCGCGCGTCGAATAATTGTCTTCGACCGCGCCCGCCACGACGATCACCTTGCTTGTCACGACCGGCGGCGAAGTCGGCTCGTACATGTTGCGGCCGTCGATCGCCACGGCGGGCTGCAGGTTGAGGTCGCCCCGGTCGGCGAAGTCCGCGCAGCGCGTGCCGGTGAGCGCGTCGAGTGCGTAGAGATGGCCGTCGTTGACGGGCAGGTAGATGCGGCGCGTGCAGGCGGCGGCTGGGGCGGCCGGGGCGGCCGGATCGGCCACCTCGGGACCCGCGCCTGCCGCGAGATCGACATACGACACGCCGCGGCAGGTCACGTGCTGGAAGGTCGGGTCGGGTTTCAGTCCCGGGTCGAAGCTCCATTTGAGCGTACCCGTCTTCGCATCGAGCGCGAACAGCTTCTGGTGCGGCGAGCACAGATAGAGCAGCCTGCCGATCTTGATCGGCGTGACCTCGTCGGTGATCTCGCCGGGATCGTTCGGCCCTTTCATGTCGCCCGTGCGGAAAGACCAGGCCACCCGCAGGTCCTTCACATTCTGCGGTGTGATCTGCTGCAGCGGCGAATAGCGGGTGCCTTCCTGGGTGCGCCCATAGGCCGGCCACTCGGAAGGCGCGATGGCGCCGGCCCTGGGGACCGGTGCGGCGGAGGCGGTGGAGAAGCTGCCGTCGACGGTCTGCGGATCGTTGAAGGACGCGTAGACCAGCACGCCCGCCCAGATCACGAGCGCGCCCAGCAGCGAGCGCACCTCGAGCCTGCGCCCCGTTGCGTGGCGCAGGTTCACGAGCAGCAGCCACACGCCGAAGACGACCAGCACGCCCGAACGCGGCGCGAGCGCCCAGAAATCCGGCCCCGACTCCGACAGCGACCAGATCGCCGTGCCGACGAGGAGCAGCGCATACAGCGCCAGCGCCCCGGGCCGGCGGCGGTACAGCAGCCAGGCCACGCCCAGCAGCGCGAGGCCGGCCACGACGTAATACGCCGATCCACCGAGCGCAAGCAGCCAGGCGCCGCCTGCCAGGAGATACAGCCCCGTGAGCGCGGCGAACAGCAGGCTGACAATATCGATGAATCCGGGCGATCCTGATTGTCTGGACATGACGGTCTCCACCTGCGGGCAGCAAGGCGCGCATCGATGCAGGTCGGATCAGGATACACGACACCCGAAAACACAGCGCGCCGCATGCAGACGGGCTGCTTGCGGCGCGGGCGCAGTACGTGAAACGGCTGGCGCGAACGCTTGCGTTGGCGCCAGCCGCTCAGCTCAGCCCGTGACCGACGCCAGCGCCGCTGGTTCGTCCCGCTTCGGCCGCATGCGGGCAAAGAAGACGATGACGGCGCCCAGCAGCGAAGCGGTCGCGAGTCCGTACAGGCCGCCCTGGATCGAGCCGGTGCGCTGCTCGAGCAATCCGAACGCGGTGGGCGCCACGAAGCCGCCCAGGTTGCCCAGCGAATTGATCAGTGCGATCACGGCCGCGGCAATGCGCACGTCCAGGTAGGACTGCGGGATAGGCCAGAACAGTGCCGAAGCCGCTTTGAAGCCGATCGCCGCAAAGCAGACGGCGACGAAACCGTAGACCGGATTACCGGTCGATGCCGAGGCGAACATGCCCACGCCCGCCACGACGAAAGCGGTGGCCGTCCAGGCTTGCTGGTGCTTGTAGCGCTGCGCCAGGGCGGCAAAGACGTACATCGCCACGATCGAGATAATCCACGGGATCGAGTTGAACAGGCCGACCTGCAGCTCGCTGAAATGCCCCATCTTCTTGATCATGGTCGGCAGCCAGAAGGTTGCGCCGTAGATCGTCAGCGAGATCAGGAAGTAGATCAGGCAGAACAGGAGGATTTGCGGATCGCGCAGCAGGCGCAGGCTGCTTCCATGCGCACCCTGGACGGCTTCGCGTTCTTTCTGTTCGGCCGCGATCTCACCCGTGAGGGCGTCGCGTTCCGCCTTGCTCAGCCATTTGGCGTCGCGCGGATCGGAATCGAGCAGGAACCAGACCGCGGCGCACAGCACCACCGAGAACATGCCTTCGATGATGAACATCCACTGCCAGCCATGCAGGCCGTAGCCCTCGACTTGCAGCAGGCTGCCGGTAACCGGACCCGACAGGATCGAGGCGGCGGCCGAACCGCTGAGGAAGATCGCCATCGCCTTGCCGCGTTCGGCGCGCGGCAGCCAGCGCGTGAAATAGAACACGACGCCCGGGAAGAAGCCCGCTTCGGCCACGCCGAGCAGGAAACGCAGCGCATAGAAGGAGTTTTCTCCCTGGACGAAGGCCATGGCGGCCGCCGCGATACCCCAGGTGAACATGATGCGGGTCAGCCAGGCCTTGGCGCCGAAACGCTGCAGCATCATGTTCGACGGCACCTCGAACAGTGCATAGCCGACGAAGAACAGCCCTGCCCCGAAGCCGAAGGCGGCCGGACCGATACCGAGATCTGTGCTCAGGTGCGGGCGCACGAAACCGATGTTCACCCGGTCGATGTAGTTGGCGATGAACATGATGACGAACAGCGGCAGGATGCGCCACTTCACCTTGCTGATCGCTCCTGCCAGCAGCGGATTGGCCGCCCGGCCTGTATTTGCGTCTTTTTGTTGCACGATTGTCTCCATGGTTGTTTCTTCAACCTGCGTCGCGGACTGCCCGGGCGCTTAGCCTGCGTCCCTGGGCGTTTCCCGCGACATGGCCGATATCAAAATGTGTGGCGCATGCCGAGATTGACGGCGCGGTTGCCGCTGCCGCCATCGCTGGCGTTGCCGAGCGTATAGCTGGCGCCGTTCCGGTTGAGCATGCGCGCATAGATCGCGTAGACGTCCGTCCGGCGCGACAGGTAGTAGCGGTAGCCCAGGCCGAACTGGTCGGCGTCCTGGTCGGCCGCCTCCTTGTCGTTCTTGTGGATCCACGATGCCATCAGCACGTGCGGGCCGAACGGAACGCTCACGCCCACCAGGGCGTCGGTACTGTCGCGGGTGACCGTCGTCGCCAGCGGCGCGACCGCGTAGCCGTAGGGATTGGTGGCATTGCGCAGCGTCGAGCTGAGCGGTCCCTTGTTGACGCCGAAGGCAGCATACAGCTTGGCGGCCTTGAAGGCATAGGTGGCCGCCAGCAGGGTATTGCGGGCGCTGGCCAGG
>Ga0308169_10005587_pt1 | contig 11373 bp, 6 predicted proteins | sample PhyBR1_2_FD_202139 | JGI IMG/M metagenome (GOLD analysis project Ga0308169, IMG submission 202139) | Phyllosphere microbial communities from UC Gill Tract Community Farm, Albany, California, United States - DLSLSB.R1 | ecosystem: Host-associated > Plants > Phyllosphere > Unclassified | place... | reverse complement strand
CGACCTCGCGGAAATTGTCGTAATCGTCATAGCCACCGGTCGGCGGGGCCTTGCCCGCGCCCTTGTAGCCGGTCTGGCTGCCGAGCCAGGCGATGTTGGCGAGACGGAAGGCGCCGTAATGGAACCAGTCGTCGCCCATCCAGCCGTCAATCATCGGGCTCTCGGGCGCCGCGACCTTCAGCGCGGAGTGCGGGGCGAGCAGCGCCATCGCGACCGTGAATCCCTCGTAGGACGAGCCGATCATGCCGACGCGGCCGTTGCTCTCGGGGAGGTTCGCCTTGTTCACTAGCCAGTCGATCGTGTCGTACGCGTCGGTGACGTGATCGACCTTGGTCGGGTTGAGCGGGCCGATGACGGGGCGCGTGACGACGTATTCGCCCTCCGACCCGTATTTGCCGCGGATGTCCTGATACACGCGGATATAGTCCGCCTTGACGAACATCTCGTCGGCGAGCGGCAGCGTGGCGAGGATGCTCGCACTGTCGGAGCGGTCCGCACGCCCCTTGGCGTTGTAGGGTGTGCGGGTGAGCACGATCGGCGCGTTTGCGACGCCCTTGGGATAGACGATGACGGTGTAGAGCTTCGTCCCGTCGCGCATCGGGATCATCACCTCGCGCTTCACGTAGTCCTGCGCGGCGGTCGGCGGCACGAACTTGGCGGGGATGTCGCCGCCGACCGGCGCGGTCTTGTCCTGCGCGATGGCAGTGGTGGCGAGGGCGATCGAGGCGAGCAGGACGAACTTTACGGTCATTTGCGACGGACTCCGGAAGCGTTGGGGCGAAGCTAGGCGCAACCGGGGCGCGGGGGCAATCGGTCCGACAGTCTTTAGTGGCGCGGCATGGTCGATGGCGCGGTCGAGGACGAGAACGGGCGGGCCTTCGCGCCCTTGCCCCAGAGCTTGTTCGGTTTCGCGCCCATCACGAAGCGGAGTTGGCCACCCTGGCGGATCTCGTCGTCGCGCAGATAGCTGCGGGTGAGCGGCGTCCCGTTGAGCGTGACCGACCGGACATAGGGGTTGGCATCCGACAGATTGTCCGTGCGGATCGCGAACTGCTTGCCGCTGGGCAGCGCGAGCGTCGCCTGCGACAGGAACGGGCGGCCGATGACATATTCGTTCGATCCCGGCGCGACCGGGTAGAAGCCGAGCGCGGTGAAGACGAGCCATGCGGACATCTGGCCGAGATCGTCGTTGCCGCTCAGTCCCTCAGGCTTGGCGCCGTATTGGCTCAGCACGATCTGCCCGAGCCGCTCCTGCGTCCGCCACGGTGCGCCGGCGTAATTGTAGAGATAGGCGACGTGGTGGCTCGGTTCGTTGCCGTGGATATACTGGCCGATCAGCCCGGCGATATCCTCCGCATGGCTGTAATCGACCTTCGAGTTATCAAAGTCGAACATCGCGTCGAGCTTCTTGACGGTCTTCGCATCGCCGCCGAGCAGCCGGAACAAGCCTGCCTGATCCTGCGGGACGAACCAGCTATATTGCCACGCATTGCCCTCCGTATAATCGGAGCCGTAATTGATCGCGGTCGGATCGAAGGGCGTGCGGAAACTGCCGTTCGCGAGCCTCGCTCGCAGCCAGCCGGACGTCGCATCGAAACTGTTGCGCCAGTTGCCCGCGCGCTTCTCGAACCGCTCGGCGATATCGGTCTTGCCCATCCGGCGCGCCATCCGCGCGATCGTCCAGTCATCATAGGCGTATTCGACGGTCTTCGACGCGGCCTCCGGCTCCTTGTCGATGGGGACGTAGCCGCGCCGAATATACTCGCCGAGCCCGCCGTAGGAGGCATGGTCGGCGCTCGCGACCATCGCCTGCAACGCGGCGTCCGCGTCGAAGCCGCCGATCCCCTTCATATACGCGTCGGCGATAACGGGGACCGCATGATAACCAATCATCGTCCACGTCTCCCGCCCAGCAAACTGCCACACCGGGAGAATGCCGTCGGGGCTGTGTTGCTGGCTGGCGATCAGCGAGCGGACAATGTCGGTGTTGGTCTTTTCCGGCTGGATCAGTGTCAGCAGCGGGTGTTCGGCGCGGAACGTGTCCCAGAGCGAAAAGGTCGAACGGACCGTGAAGCCATCGGCCTGATGGACCTGGTCGTCGGTGCCGCGGTAGCGCCCGTCGCTGTCGCTCCACACGCTGGGGGCGAGCAGGCTGTGGTAAAGCGCGGTCGCGAAGATGCGGCGCATAGGGGCTTCGGCCTCGAACTTGACCGCGCCCAGCGCCGTATCCCAATCGGCCTGCGTCTTGGCGCGGACAGCGTCGAAGCCGCCGGGTTCGCTGTCCAGATTGGCGAGCGCGCCGGCTTCGTCGACCCCGGAGATCCCGACCTTCACTTCCAGCGGAGCGTCGAGCGGGCCGAAATCGAGCCGCGCTTCCAGTGCCTGGCCGAGCTTTTCCGCCAATGCGTCGCTACCACGGCCCGGACCCTGGAAGCCCTTGTACGGGATATCCTTCTCGCGGTTGACCAGCGCGTGGCCGACCAGCGGCGCAGAGAACCGCATCGCAAAATAGAGCTTGCGGCCGGGTGCCCAGCCGCGCGTCTCGCGAAAGCCGGTGAGCACGCCGTCGTCCCGCATGTGCAGCCCCGACCAAAGGATCTTGCCGGGGTAATTATAGAGCGACGATCGCAGGTCGACCACGAGATGCGCGGCCTTGCCTTTTGGGAAGCTGTAGCGATGCACGCCGATCCGGGTGCCGGCGGTCATTTCCGCGCGTACGCCGGGCCCGTCCAGCGTGACCGCGTAATAGCCCGGCTTGGCGACCTCGCTGGCGTGCGAAAAGCGCGAGCGATAGCCGGGGGCAGCGGGCGTGCCGGGGTCCATCGGCACGGTGTCGCCCGATACCGGCATGACGAGGATATCGCCGAGATCGGAATGTCCCGCGCCCGAGAAATGCGTGTGGCTGAACCCCTCGATCGTCGGATCGTCGTAGCGATAGCCGGCGGCATGGCCATAGCAGGTGCGAATGACGCACGAGGTGTCGGTATCCGGCGACAACTGGACCATGCCGAACGGCGCGACCGCGCCCGGGAAGGTGTGGCCTTCACCACCGGTGCCGATAAACGGATCGACCGCCTCGCTCGGTTTTGCCTCCTGCTGCCCGAAGACAGGTCCGGCAAGAATCGTGGTGACCACTGCACCGATGAGCCACGATCGCGTGAAGATAGACATCAAGATCACCCGTTCAGAGGGAAATAGGGTCGGCTATTGTGGAAGAGGTCACTGGACGGGAAAAGGCGTCGTCATGCGCCGATGATCGCAGGACCATGCCGGGTGCCAGATAAACCATGTCGCGCAGATCCTCGCTACCCGGACACGCGGTGTCGCCCCGTCATCTGCTACTGCTTCGCCGTAAGTCCGGTCCTGGTCGTAAGCGGAATGGCCGGAATGGAGAGGACAGCGGAGGGTCGGCATAGCGTTCGGATATCGACATTTCTCGTCACTCCCGGCAAACTACCGTGATGAAAGTAGCAATCTGCATACCATGCCATGGCGATACGAAAGCTGATTTCACATTTTCATTATCGCGCTTAGTTGCCTACAGTGTCCGTCATGATCCGACCCTCGAGGTTGAGACTTTAATCGCTCGAAGCTCAATCCTGGTACAGTCTCGCACTCGATTGTTCGAGTGGTCGAGAGAGTGGGGGGCTGACTACATATTGTGGCTTGATTCTGACCATAGTTTCCCGCCACAAGCGCTGTTAAGGTTATTGAATCATCGACTTTTCATCGTCGGGGCTAACTATCCGCGTAGAAGCAAGGACCTCATTCCCGTTGCGGTGAAAAAGGGCCCAAGCGGGCGATGGGATCTGGTCGATACAAACGCTAAAAAAGTATCGAACGATCAAGTGGAAGCGGTAGATCGTATCGGTTTCGGATTCCTTTTGATGAATGTGAGGGCGGTGATTCAAGCACTTGGCGATCCCCTCTATCCGATTTTTGAAACTACATCCTTACCGAATGGAGAGTTTATCGGAGAGGACTCGCTATTTTGTGACCGAATGCGAGCCGGCAATTTGGAGATATATGTAGATCATATGTTATCGTCGAAAATCGGCCATGTCAGCGAGGAGATCCTTCTCTTCAAGGATTAACGCATACCATGCCATCGGGACGAACGAACGACGGTTCGGCGTTGCAACAAGCCGTCAAGCGGCAGGAAAAGGGGCGGCGGCCCCCTGAGCATGACCGAAGCCCGTAAACGCTGCGATCGCTCGCTGTGCGCGCTCCGAAAGCGTTAGAGCCACGACCAACCGATCGGATCAACGAACGGCAGCAATCGGGAATTCGATAGAGATCATGAACGTCCAACTATGGGCGAACGCGCTCTTGCCCTACGGCTTTCGCTCGGACCCGAGGTACGACATCGGCACCGTTTATGGCAGCCCTGGAAGCCGCCGTTCGTTCCGACGTTATCGAAGATGCGAAAAAACTTCTAATCATGCGGCCGCTCAGACCGTCGGCTCGCCAGTGAGATACGGATCGACTGGCACTTCCGTCGGGATTGATACCTGCGGCACCGGCCTTGCTGCTGCAGCAGCGAGCCATTCGTCACCGCCCTCCCTGCGGCGGGTAGAACCGTCACCGCGGGTCGAAACGCGTCCGTAGATCGGCCGGTCGCGGTCGGATGGTGAGCCCGCGAATATGGCGGCAATGTTGCCGTAGGTCGACGGGTCTCGACCATCGAGACTCAGGCGATCGTTGAGATAGCAGGCGGTAGCCCATGCGGCCTCCGGGCTGGGCGTCATCGCGATGATGCGCTTGCCCCAGTACATCCGCAGGTTGTTGTGCATCCAGCCATCGAGGAGGAACTGCTTCTGGCAGGCGTTCCAGGTCTCGTCACGGGTCGTACCGTGCAGCAGCGCGTCCAGCGTCTCCAGTTCGGGGCGGGGGTCGCCTGCGTGGTGCGCGAGCGTGTCGGCCGCCCAGCCGGCGACGCGGTCGTAGCGTTCCGGCTCGGCAAGCGCGCGTGCCTGGTAGTGAAACCATTCGCGCCAGCCGAGGAGTTCGTCGGCGAACTTGGCCTTATGCTTGCTCCCTGCATCGGCCGCGGCGACCGCGGCCATCACCTCGCGAACGCCCAGCACACCGAAGTGCAGATAGGGCGATAGTCCGCTCGCGCCGTCCGCCCTTGTGGCGTCGTTGCGCGCCGAGGCGTAGCCGGGCAGGACGTCCGTCAGAAGCCGCCGCAGCCGATCCGCCGCTGCGGAGCGGCCGGCCGGGTGCTGCTCGCTGATCGGCACGCTGTGATCGATCGCGAGACCCGCCACCAGCGCGTCCAGATCGCACTTGTCCAGCGAGTCCGGCGAGAAGGTCAGTGGCCCGGCGTAGGCGGACACCTCCGGCACCTCCTCTTCCGATTCCATCCAGCCGGCGCGCTCGGACTCGTGACGCCGCAAAAAGGCGGACCGGCTGGTTATGTCGTCGCCCAACGCGGCCGGGGGCACGAGGCAGGCGGCGTTGATCGCATAGACCGGCACCGCGGCACGGGTGGCAACCCGGTCGGACTGCCAGCGGGCGACAAAGGTCGGCTGATCCTCCAACACGATCGCCGCCGCTTGGGCGCCGAGCCGGTGCACGAGTCCCTTTTCCCTGTGTCCATCTCGATCGATGTGCTGGACGCACGCGATACCGCGCTTGCGGCATCCGGCACCGAGATCGCGGCTCGCTTCCAAGATGAAGTGGTGAAGGCGGTCGGACGCATAAGGATAATCCTCGCGCACGCCGTGGTAGACGAGCACCGGTAGCGCCATTGCGTTGCCAAGCCGGACGCTCGCATCGATCACCGGGTTGTCGCGAGCTCGTAGCGCCTGCTGTAGCCAGCACAGAACGAAGCTACCCTCCGCATTCGGCGTGCGATCGTTCAGCGCACGCACACGCGGCGCTTCCCGCCAATCGTGCAGGCCGGCAGGCAGAAAAGACGTCACCATCCCCTGCTGCCCCGCACATCCTTGAATGGCCCCGCAAGGTCGGACGTGATCCAGCCGCCGTAGAAGCCGCGGTTGCGCCGCCCGACAAGGACGCTCGCGCCGAGCGCGACGCCGACGGCGCCGAGCGCCAGAAGCGGCAACACCCCGCCTCGCCGGGGGCGCTCCGCGATCCGCGTTCCACTCGAAGTGGGCGCGTCGTAGCGCGCGAGATCGACGTCCTTCGAACGACCGCCAAACAGCTTGCCCGTGGCGCCGCGCACCGCCGGGCGGCTCGCCACGCTCAGGGCGCCGTGAAGCAGGCGAATGCCGAGCCGGCTGTGCGGATTGGCCAGTCGCGGCGCGATCTTGGGCACGGCTTGCGCATCCTCGACCATCGGCCGCATCGTCGCTTCATACGCCGTCAATGCCGGCTCGACATCGGCAAAGCGGATCAGTTCCTGTGCCAGGACGTAGGCGCCAGTGACCGCCAGCGTCGTGCCGTAGCCCGCGATCGGTGTCGCGCACCATGCCGCGTCACCGGTCAGCACGACTCGACCCTTCGACCAGCGCGGCATCCGCACCTGTCGCAGGACATCAAAGTAGAAATCGTCGGTCGTCTCCATGCCGGCGATAACGCGATCGCTCTGCCAACCCGCGTCGGCGAAGCGCTCGCGCAGCCACGCCTTTTGACGAGCGGCGTCCCAGTCCTGCTCGCCACCAGACGGCTGCTGCACCGACAGCATGGCGCGGGCGGTACCGTGCCGGTCGGGGCGGAGCGAAATGCTGCGGCCACCAGGCGCATTGTACCAGCGCCACAACCGATCGTCGTCGGCCCGGCGCGGAATTGTGAAATAGGCGATCGTCAGGTCCATCCAGCGCGGTTGGTTATCGCCGCGAAAGACCATCTCCCGTGTCTTCGACCCTACGCCCTCCGCGACGATGACCGCATCGTATCGTTCGACTATCCCGCTGGCGAAGGTGACGTCTGCGCCGTCATCGCCCTGATCGACACGCGCGATGCTGTCGTCGAACCGATAGGTCGCATGCTGGCGTGCGGGCTCGTACAGGAGCCGGGCCAGGTCGCCGCGCAAGATCTCCATCTCTGCGGTCGGTCCGTCGGCACCCGTGCCATCGGTGAGGAATTGCGCCGCGACCTTGCCGTCCTCGTCAACCCAGGCAGTCCCCTCTTCGCCTGTGCCCTGCTCCAGCGCCATGTGTTCGAGACCCATCCGGCGCAGCACCTCGCGACCAGGTCCGCGCACATCGATGTTCTGGCCGCCGTCGCGGAACCCGGGACTTCGTTCGACAACCGTGACCTCGAAGCCAGCGCGGCCCAGCCACCAGGCGACGATATTGCCGGCGACGCTCGCGCCGGTGATTAGGATGCGACGGGACATGGACATGCTACTCCTCACCTGCCCAACGAACGACGATGGATAAGTCGCACGAAGGGGCGGCAGGTTTCCGATCGCGAGGCTTTCCCGCTCGACCGCCATCCACATAAATAGACATGACCTTACGGTCGGCCTCTCCAACGTGATTGCGCTAACGGCATCCGCGTCAGCGCAATTGCGCCCTGCCCGGTGTTGCCGCTGATCCCGCCGGTTATGGCGTCGCCGCAAGCGATGGACACGCTTGCGCAGAGTACGCCGCTGTGACGCGTGGACCAGCGGCGCCAAATGCGATGCTTATTGCCTTGGCAGAACCCCGGTATGGGCAGCACTGCTAGCAGTGCAAGGCTAGCAGACCCAGATGCAGCCGTTCAACGCCTTTAGCGCCCCCCTTAAGCACCACCATTCACGTTAGGCGAAAGGTCTACCGATGCTATGTCCAACAACTTGCCCCACAACGAAACTTACATAAGCTCGAGCGCGGCTAACGGCGCATCGACGCGAGGCTTACCGTGATGGTAGACAACACGGATAGCCAGTTGGCTGCTGTCGACGTCTGGCGACTACGGCTTTTGACACGGCGGATTCGCGCCTGCGAAATCGCCGAATGTGCCAAACATGCTCGATGTATCGACAGCTGCCTTCGCGGCATCCCCGCGCCCTTTGCTTGATACCTCCCAGACGTATGACTTGTTGTTATCGAACTTGGGGACGGCGTTCGGAATAGCGGCCGCCTCCTTCGCGCTGATCTCCGGCACCTCGACACGGCGGCTCTTGACCATGCGCGCCGTCACACCGTCGAACGACGAGATCCGCCAATAGGAAATGCCGCCGAGTCGGCGATCCATAGGGTCGGACAAGAATGACCAGCGGAAGCCCTTGCCTGCCGCTGGCACTTTGATCGTCGTCGCGTAGCAGGTGAACGACGGGTACTCGTTGGCCCAAGGCACATCCTGCGGCTGGTCCTTTGGCCGCTTCATCTCGTCAGGGGGCGGAAAGCCAGCACCGAAGAGATAGTGCGTGTGCCCCTCCGTCGCGTTACCGTCCCAGTCGACCTTACCCTCACCCTCCACCCCGAGCACGAGAAGCCGGTTTGCCTCGTCGAACCGCCAGCTGGTATGCGTCGCTTCGACGACGGGGTATTGCTGTCGCCAATAGGCGGCCAGCGCCTTGTCGGCGTCGGCCGGTGCGAGGCCAGCAAGCTGCGCGCGCATCCCGAATATCTCGTCGCCGCGCAGCGTCACCTGGATGCGATATTTGCCGGGCTTGTCGAAACCGGCGGACGCATCGACATCAACAGCTTGAATGCGGCTTGGCAAACGCGGCACGATGGGCGCGATCCGCTCAAGCGCAGCACCCTCTGCGCGCAGCGGTAGGCCCCAGCGCGACGGAGGCGGTTCGAGCCCAGTCAGCGATCGGTCGCCGAGCCTCGTGCCGTCGAGCCAGATCGACGTGGCGCCGATCGTCGCGCGCACGACGACGTGATCGAACACCGCAGGCGTGGGTAGCCGCTCGTCGGTGCCATCGCCGCCCTTGCTCGCGACCAACACCGGTTCGGACGCAATGCCCATCTCGTGCAGCAGCGCGATCAGAAGCACCGTCTTCGCCTTACAATCGCCGAACCTGCGCCGCCACGTCTCGTCGACGTTCGCCGGTTGATAATTGCCGCCGTCCAGGCCGACATATACGTAGCGGATACGATCCTGGACCAGTTGCAACGCCGCCATCGCGCGTTGCGCCGGATCGTTCGTCGCGGCAGCGATCTTCGCCGCCTCCGCTTTCACGGGGGATGTCGTGCCGAGCGTTCCTGCACGCACGAACGGTGCGCTGAACGTTCGTGAGACTGCCGGCCAGTTGCTGTAACCACTGAACTGCATCAGCCTCGCGATCGAATACCGCAGCGGCGCACCGTCCGGTATCGTCACGGATGCCGGATCCGCCAAGGTGAGCTGGCGCTCGGTTTCCAAGCCCATGTTGCGGACCACCGGCTGGGGAAGGTCGGCTGACGCCCGAAAGGCTATGCCTGCCCCCGTCGGCGCGATCAGCCGCACACGATACGCGCCGCGAACGCCCGCCACCGGAAACTGCATGAAACCTTGCGGCCGCTCGCCGAGGCTAGTCTGGCGCCGAACCGTAGTGACCGCAAATTCGAGCACATCGCCGACCTGAAGACCCGCAATTTGCAACGTCGCCGTCAGGTTGCCGTCGAGTGCGGACTGTTCGAGATTGTTTTCGCGCTGAATGACCGTGAACTTCTGCGTGGCGAGCACGTCGATGGTCTGGTCATCACGCATGATTGCCAGACGATGGACGATCATTTCCTCATTCGCGGGCGACCATGTCATGGTCAGATTGCCGGCGGCCAGTGCCTCCGGCGTCAGGAGCGCCAGCTTGGTTGCCTGATATTCATCTTGGCCTCGGTCCGTCACGCGAACCTGCTGGTCGGCCGAGATAAGGCGCAGCGGAGCCCCAGGTGGCGTTGGCGCGTCGCTTCCCTTGGGCGCCGCTATCACCCATGCTGGCGCCGGCGCATACCGCACGACACGCACCGGTGCTCGATCCGCCGCATGCACCACAGTCGTACCGCACAGCGCGACAAAAGGCGCCATTCCGCGCCACATTGAGCCCCTGAACAAATCTATTCCCCCGAACGTCGCTGTAGCGTACCTACCGCGACATCTGACCGACAACGCGTCCAGTCGCAAGCCGCTCAGCTAGGCCTATGTCGTGCCGTTCAAGCTCGGCTGTCCCAAGCGGGAAACAGCGTCTTCAGCCGATCGACGGTGTGGCGCCACTTGGGCGTCTTCGGCGCGCAGACGCTGTTCTGGTTGCCAAACATGCCGACCTCGTGGATCGCCGCATCTAGCCCGACGGTCGCGACCCATTCGACGGGGACGAAATATTCGCAGCGATCAAGATCGTCGATGAACTCGCGGTGGTAGCTGGCCTTGGTAAGAATGTTCGCCGCCGGGGCCGCCGAGCCGTCGCCGTCGCGCAATTCGAAGTCGCGCAGCGCGACCGGTTCGCCGCGCACCACGCCGACACCGACGAAGCCGTATCCCGGCGCCTTCACCCAGACCCGGTCGCCCGGATCGAGCAGCCGCAGCGTGCCGCTATACCAGGCACCGCCGCCGGCCGAGATGAAGCCGTAGCGGCGTGCCTCGTCCCAGTCGCGACCCATGCCGTGGCCGAAGGAGACGTAATATTCGCCGTTCCAGGGCTCGCGTTCGCCTTGCCGCGTTTCGACGGTGGCCGCGACCTGCGTTTCGACCGGGTCGATCAGCCAGGCGCGGCTCAGGAGTTGGCCGGCGTCGGTGTCGAACACCTGGAAGCACAGCACGTTGATCGCGATCCCGCGCTTGGCGAGATAGCCGACGATGCGTTCCGAACTGGCATCAAGGCTGGCCGCGACGATGACGATTTGGAGGCTCTGGTTGAGCGTCGCCTCGTCGAGCAGCATGCCGAACCGCGCGCGGAAATCTGCGGCGAGATTGCCCCCGTTCGAGAAGCGCGCATAGACGCGGCCGATCGCCTCGGCATCGAGCGCCTCGGCCCAGGTCGCATAGTCGATCGCCTGCGCCACGACGTCGCGCGGCGTGCGCCCGCGTTTCAGCTCGATCAGGACCAGCCCGCCGTCGGGGGCGATCGCGAGCAGATCGATCCGGCCGCCGAAGCCGGTATCCTCCTGCCGGCCGATAATCATCCATTCGTCGGATAGGATCTGCGGCGCGGCGACGATCATCTGTTCGAGCAGCGCCTCGCTCGGCAGTGCGGTTTCGCCGAGCGGCGCGGGTGCGCTGCCGACCTTCCAGATGCTGTGGCGGATCGGCATGATCAGGCGTCCGCTGCGGCGCGACGCCCGCGCTTCGGTCTCGGCGCGGCGGCACGCTCGGCTCGGATGCGGTCGAGCAGGACGCTGGCGGGCTCGTCATTCGGGTCCTGCAGCACCAGTTCGCCGCGGAATGCCTTGGCAAGGATCGCGGATTCGAGCCGGTCGAGGAGGGCGCGTGCGCGAGCGGCCTCGGCTTCGAGGCAATGGGTGCGAGCGAATGTAGCCTCGATCCGATCCACAA
>Ga0308169_10005586_pt1 | contig 11376 bp, 8 predicted proteins | sample PhyBR1_2_FD_202139 | JGI IMG/M metagenome (GOLD analysis project Ga0308169, IMG submission 202139) | Phyllosphere microbial communities from UC Gill Tract Community Farm, Albany, California, United States - DLSLSB.R1 | ecosystem: Host-associated > Plants > Phyllosphere > Unclassified | place... | reverse complement strand
GCTCCGCACCGGGTGCAGAGCCGACTCGACCCCGCGCAGGCCCTCGAGCCGCGCCCGGCCGGCGGCGGCTTCGAGAACGAGCCCGACACCGACCCCGCGCTCGCCGCGAACCGCAGCTGGGGTCGCGACATCGCCGCCCGCTCGGCCGAATCGACGCTCGGCGTCGACCTGATCGAGGCCGCCCGGGTCACCGACGAGGCGACGCTCGACGCCCTGCTCGACACCGCGGTCGCCGCATCCGCCGACTGGGCGGCACGAGGAGGCGCGGGTCGGGCCGTCGTCCTCCGCGACGCCGCCGCGATGTTCTCCGCCCGACGCGCCGACCTGATGGAGGTCGCAGCGAGCGAGACCGGCAAGACCATCGCCGAGGGCGACGTCGAGGTCAGCGAGGCGATCGACTTCGCCAACTGGTACGCCCACCTCGCCGAGGAGCTCGACTCCGTCGACGGCGCCGAGTTCGCACCCGAACGCCTCACGCTCGTCACCCCGCCGTGGAACTTCCCCGTCGCGATCCCCGCCGGCTCGACCCTCGCCGCGCTCGCCGCGGGCAGCAGCGTCGTCGTGAAACCGGCCGGTCAGGCCAAGCGCTGCGGCGCGGTCATGGTGCAGGCCCTCTGGGACGCCGGCGTGCCGCGAGACGTGCTCACCCTGGTCGACGTCGACGAGGGCGACCTCGGGCGGCACCTCGTGTCGCACCCGTCGGTCGACCGCGTCATCCTCACGGGGGCCTTCGAGACGGCCGCGCTGTTCACCAGCTGGCGCACCGACCTGCCCCTGCTCGCCGAGACCAGCGGCAAGAACTCGATCATCGTCACCCCGAGCGCCGACCTCGACCTCGCGGCCTCCGACGTGATCAAGTCGGCGTTCGGTCACGCGGGGCAGAAGTGCTCGGCGGCGAGTCTCGTGATCCTGGTCGGCTCGGTCGCCACCTCCGAGCGGTTCCGTCGTCAGCTCGTCGACGCCGCGTCGACGATGCGGGTGGGGCTGCCGTCCGACCCGACCACGCAGATGGGCCCGATCGTCGAGCCCGCGCACGGCAAGCTCGAGCGGGCGCTGACGACGCTCGGCGCGGGCGAGTCGTGGCTGGTCGAGCCGAAGCAGCTCGACGAGACGGGTCGGCTCTGGTCGCCCGGCGTCCGATCGGGTGTCGCGGCCGGCAGCGAGTTCCACCTGACGGAGTACTTCGGGCCCGTGCTCGGCATCATGACCGCCGCCACCCTCGACGAGGCGATCCGGCTGCAGAACGCCACCGACTACGGTCTGACGGCGGGTCTGCACACCCTCGATCCCGCCGAGCTCGAGATCTGGCTCGACGCCGTCGAGGCCGGCAACCTCTACGTCAACCGGGGCATCACCGGTGCCGTCGTGCGCCGCCAGCCGTTCGGCGGCTGGAAGAAGTCGTCCGTCGGCGCCGGCGCCAAGGCCGGCGGACCCAACTACCTCGTCCACCTCGGCTCGTGGCGGCCGACCCCGCTCGTCGGAGCCCAGGAGGCGCGCCCCGGTTCGGCCGTCCTGTCCGCCGTCGAGGCCTCGACGCCGCTGCTCGGGGCGTCGAGCGCATCGGCCCACGACGACCTGCGTGCCGCCGCCGCCTCCGACGAGCACTTCTGGGCGACCGAGTTCGGCGTCGCCCGCGACGTCAGCGGGCTCGGACTCGAGCGTGACCTGCTGCGCTACCGGCCCCTGCCGGTCACGGTGCGGGCGGCCGACGGCGCGGACTCCGCGGCCGTCGTGCGGGTGCTGCTGGCCGGTCTCCGGTCGGGCGCCCCGGTCACCGTCTCGTCGGCGATCGAGCTGCCGACGGCGCTCGTCTCGGCGCTGGGCCTCTCGGCGGGCTCCGTCACGCACGAGGACGACGCGGCCTGGCTCGAGAGGGTGCGCGCGGGGGGTCTGCGGACCGAGCGCGTGCGGTTGGTGACGGCTGCGGGAGACCCGACCCGCGCCTCCTCGGCTCTCTCGTCGGCTCTCGGCGGGGACCCGTCGGTGGCCGTGTTCGACGCCTCGGTGACGCCGACGGGGCGGCTCGAGCTGCTGCCGTTCCTCCGCGAGCAGGCCGTCGCGATCACGGCGCACCGGTTCGGCAACCCCGACCCGTGGAGCGACGCGGTCATCTGAGCGTGGTGCGACGCGGTCATCTGAGCGTGGTGCGGCGGGTCCGTGTCATCGGCGGCGGGTCAGCGCTGACCCGCCGCGGATGACGGGAACCCGCCGAACAGCCCGAGGGTCAGGCGCGCTGCACAGCCCCGGGGCGAGCCCTGCAGATCAGACCGCGGGCTGCCCGGCGGCGTACCAGGACGCGAGTCGCCGCAGGCCCTCGTCGACCCCGACGGCGGGCGTCCACTGCAGGTCGTGCTGCGTGCGCCGCTGATCGAACCAGTGCGCGGTCGAGAGCTGCTCGGCCAGGAACCGGGTCATCGGGGGCTCGTCGGCTCCCGGGCGCACGGCCCAGACCCGTTCGACGAGCGACCCGGCGCCCCGTGCCACCCCCGCCGGAACCCGGAGGCGCGGTGCCGGGACACCGGCCGCCAGACAGATCCCCGCCATCAGGTCGGCCACCGTGCGCGGCTCGCCGTTGGTGAGCACGTAAGCCCCGCCGCTGACGGCGTCGACCCGCTCGAGCGCCGCGGCGATGCCGGACGCCGCGTTGTCGACGTAGATCGAGTCGATCAGCGCCGCCCCGTGGCCGAGCAGCGGCAGACGCCCCGAGCGCGCGCGATCGACGATGCGGGCGACGAGCTGGGTGTCGCCGGGCCCCCAGACCAGGTGCGGGCGGACGGCCACGACGCGCAGATCGTCGCCCGCCGCCTGCAGCGCCACGAGCTCGGCCGCCGCCTTCGTGCGGGCGTAGTGGCCGCGGGCCCGGCTCGGCGAGGCGGGAGCGGCGTCGTCTCCGACGATGGACGAACCGGCGTGCGCGACCGACGGCGACGAGACGAACACGAGGCGGGGCACCGAGGAGGCGCGCATCGCCGCGATCAGCGACCGCGTGCCGCCGACGTTGACGGCCTCGAACTCGGCGGGTGCGCCGGCCAGCGAGACCTTCGCGGCCAGATGGACCACCGCCTCCTGCCCCTCGACGGCGGCGGCGACGGCTGCCGGGTCGGTCATCGAGCCGAGCGCGTCGCGGACCCCGGTCACACCGGACGGCCGACGCTGGAACGTCGTGACCTCGTGCCCGGCCGCGGCGATCGCACGGGCGACGGCACCGCCGAGCAGCCCGCTGGCCCCGGTGACGAGGACCCTCACGGGCGGCGTCCGTCGCTCGGGAGTGGCGTGCCGGCGGCGGAGGCGGGCGTGTTCGGCGCGAACGGGCGCGCCCACGCGCCCGTCTCAGCCGAACCCGACCGGGTTCGCCCGGCTGAGGCGACCAGCACCTTCACGGGCGGCGCATCCTGTCGCCCGAGAGCACCGACGTCGCCCAGGCGGCGAGGCGTGAGCGGTCGATCTTGCTGTTGTGACGCACGTCGGTCGGCAGCGCCGGCACGACGAGGACAGCCGCGACGGGTCGACCCGAGGCCGCGCCGACGGCGTGGCGGACCTCGGCGGCGAGTGCGGCCGACGCGAGACCGGCACGGCGGGCGGGCGGCACGGTCTCGGCGACCACCACGACCTGCTGGGTGCCGGCCGGGCCGACGCCGACGACGGCCGCGCGGGCGATGCCGGCCCGCGCCTCCGCCGCCTGCTCGGACGCGACCGGGGTCAGCACGCCGCTCGCCGTCGTGATCACGTGCGGCAGACGCCCCTCGACCCAGAGGCGGCCCTGCTCGTCGAGGTGGCCGACGTCGCCGGTGCGGTGCCAACGGCTCGTCGTGGTCGACCCGCGACGGCTGGCGCGGTGCGTCAGCCAGAGCCGGTCGTAATGGTCTTCGACGTGCGCGGCCGAGACGACGATCTCGCCGGTGACTCCGGGCTCGGCGATCAATGCCGAGGAGGCGCGGCCCGCCTCGTCGAGAGCGGCGATCCGCACCGTCGTGGTCGCGCCGGGCAGCCCCACGCAGACGCCGCCGGCGTCGGTGGCGCCGTCGGCGAGGCGCGCGGCGCGGTCGGCGGTCGCCGCACGGACCCCCTCGAGCGTGATGTCGGTCAGCAGCAGCCCCTCGGTCATGCCGTAGGGGGTGTGCGGGGTCGCGCCGGGCATCAGGTCGCCGGCGGCGGCGAGCAGCGACTCCGACACGGGCGCACCCGCCGACAGGAACGTCTCGACCCCGGCCAGCGCCGCGCGGTCGGCGGCGGCCAGCTCGCCGGAGGTGGCGACCACGTTGGTCAGCGCGGCGGGGGAGAGGAACACCACGGTCGCGTCGACGGCGGCGGTCGCGGCGGCCACGGCGCGCGCCGTCAGGGTGCGGGGCTTCGTGACGTCCATGTCGGGTGTCACGCTCATCGCGCCGAGGGCGGGTCCGAGCAGGGCGAACGGCGCGAAGCCGGCGACGAGCCCGGTGCCCGGACCGACGCCGTACTGGGCGGCGAGGGCGTCGCGCAGCGCGGTCAGCTGCCGGTGGCGGTAGACGACGCCCTTGGCGGGGCCGGTCGAGCCCGAGGTGAAGAGGATGGCGGCCTCGGCGTCGCCGGTGGGCGACTCGGGCAGCTCGGCGAGGGCCTCGTGCGCGCGACGACCGAGCGCGGCGATCTCGGGCAGTGACGTCTCGACGCCGAGGGCGCGTCTCGTGACCCCCGGGAGGCGCGTGGTCGAGATCACGCGACCGGGCCAGCCGAGGGCTCGCGCGGCCGTGAGACCGGGCAGCTGCCCGATCACGTGGTCGGGCCACGCCCCGCGGACGGCGCGGGTCAGCCCGCGGACCCCGAGACCGGCGTCGGCGACGACCACCACGGCCCCGAGACGGAGGCAGGCGTAGAGCACCGCGGTGAGGTCGGCACCGGGCTGCACGAGCAGCGAGACGCGGTCGCCGGGGCGGACGCCGTGCTTGCGGAGCCCGAGGGCGATCTCGCGGACCCGGCGGGAGAGCAGCCGCCAGCTGACGGACCGGGGGCCGTCCGACCCGGCGGGCACCATCTCGATCAGTGCGGTGTCGGAGCTGTCGGCCAGGGCGTCGAGGTACGACCAGAGCGGGCGGTCTTGAGAGGAGTCGACCCGCGCCTCCTCGGCGACGTGCTCGGCGGATGCCGCCGCAGCGGCGGCCGTGGCCTCGTCGGCCCCCGCCTCGACGGCCTTCCTGGCCGCAGCGGCACCGGTCGCGCCGGCGCCGTCGAGCCGTCCGGGGCCTGCCGGGGTCGACGGGTCACCGGGAGTCTCGGCCCCCGCGACGGCGCCGTCGACGGTGGGCTCGGCGGGTGGCGAGCCGTCGGGGAGCCGGTCGCCCAGCCAGGTGAGCACGGCCGCGGCGTAGTCGACGTCCTCGGCGAGCAGGTGACCGGCGCCCTCGAAGCGGTGCACGTCGGCGTGCGGCAGACGCTCGATGAGATCGTCGAGGTAGCGGTCGCCGAAGATCGGGTCGAGGGGCCCCCACAGCATGAGCGCCGGCACCGGCACCTCGCGCAGCGCCTCGGCGATGCGGTTCAGCTCGGGTGCGCTCTCGTGGTCGGCGTCGACCGGGATGTCGGCCACGAAGGCGCCGATGCCGCCGCGACGGGCCGCGGTGCGGTACGGGGCGCGATAGGCCTGCTTCACCTCGGCCGGCAGCGGCGGGTGACCGAGGGCGAGCGTCACGTCGACGAACGCCGTCGTGCCGACCGTCGCGCGCCCGAGCACGCCCCGGGCGAGTGCGAGTCGGAGCGGAGCGGGGATCGGGACGCCGCGCGGCTGGTGGATCGCCGTGTTGAGCAGCATCACACCGGCCAGCATCTCGGGGTGGTCCACCGCCCAGCCCATCGAGACGACGCCGCCCCAGTCGTGACCGAGCGTGACGACGGGGCCCTCGACACCGAGCGCCGCGGTGAGGTCGCCCAGATCGGAGACGCGGCGCGCGAGGGTGTGCGGCGAACCGGTGCGTTCGGAGAAGCCCATGTCGAGCTGGTCGACGGCGACGACCCGCCAGGCCGGTCCGCCGGCGGAGGCCGTCTCGACGGTGGCCGCGACGAGCTCGCGCCAGAGGTACGACCAGGTCGGGTTGCCGTGCACGCACAGGATGGTGCCGACCGGCTCGACGTCGAGCCGGGCCAGCGCCTCGGCGTTGTCGAGCACGTGCCAGCGTCGGGAGGCGCGGTGCGAGCCGAGTCCGTACGGCACGTCGACGAGACGCGACCACGCGGGGTCGAGCCCTGCGAGCCCGTCGGGCGGGAGCAGGGCCGGTGCGGTCGACCGTGCGGCGCGGGGGAGGCGACTCACCAGGCGAGCTCCATCATCGCGGTGTTGATGCCCGAGCCCACTCCCATCAGCAGCACCCGGTCGCCGCGCGACAGGGTCTTGGACTCCTCCACGAGCGTGATCGGGATCGACGCGGGGCCGACGTTGCCGAGGGTGGGGTAGGTGAGCGGCACGCGCTTGCGGTCGATGCCGGCCGCCTTGACGAACGCGTTGGTGTGCACGTCGCTGACCTGGTGCATGACGTAGCGGTCCATGCCCTGCCAGTTCCACTCGGGCTTGGCCTCGCGCCAGGCCGAGACGACGAGCTCCATGCCGCGCTTGAGCAGGGCCTTGGCGTCGGTGAACATGCCGTCGACGCTGCCGACGCAGAGGTCGTAGTTCTCGGTCGCGGCGCGGGTCACACCGCCGAGGATGCGGTGGCCCTCGGGGTGCAGGTCGGCTCGGCCGATGACCGCGGCGGCGGCGCCGGAGCCGAGGGTGAGACTCGCGAACTCGCTCATGAAGTCGTCGCGGTCGAAGCCCTCGGTCAGCAGGCGGTCGATCGTGTTGACCTGGACGTCGTCGGCGTCCTCGCCGTCGATGATCACGGCGTAGTCGATCTGCCCGGCGTCGATCAGCTGCGCGGCGAGGGTCATGCCGTTGACGAAGCCGAGGCAGGCGTTCGCGATGTCGAAGTTGGTCGCCGACGACGGGAGCCCGAGCCCGTGGTGCAGGCGGACGGCGACGGACGGCTCGAGGTGCGGGCGCGTGACGGACGTGTTGATCAGCAGTCCGACCTGGTCGGGTCGGACGCCGGCCTCGGCGAGGGCGCGCTTGCCCGCGTCGATGGCCGCGACGTCGAAGCTCTGGTCGGGGCCCCAGTTGCGACGCTCGTGCACGCCGGCGACGCGCTGGAGGAGACCGGTCGGCATGCGGAGGCGCTTGAGGACGGGTCGGAGCTTCTCGTCGATGCTCTCGGAGGTGGTGACCCGTTCGGCCATCGTGCTGGCGACCGACAGCAACGCCGCGTTGCTGTGCCGGGTCGTGGCGTTTCCGTTCACCGGAACTCCCTGTCGAATTGTCTGGGTAGGCGTATGCCGGCGCGGCTGAACGAGCAGTGACGATCAGGGCCGGGAGATCGTGGCATCGAATCGATGCATCCTGACGAGTTTACGGCTCCCGTCTCTGAGCGGTTGCCAGGTTGCCGGGGCACAGACATGCCGATCGGGGCATGTTCGGACGTCATCCGCGGGGGTCGCGGGGCAGACGGACGACGGCGCGACGACCGCCGCGCGTCCACCAGACGAGGTCGGCGACGGCCCAGGCGATCGCCCCGGCCGCGGCGAGCAGCACGACGACGGTGACGACGGTGACCGAACCGCCTCCGACCAGCAGGGCCGCGACGATGCTCGCGACGACGATCAGGGCGCAGACGACGGTGACGACGGGCAGCACGCGACCACCCTGCTTGGTCAGCAGCCAGTTCGGCACGTCGGGGTCGACCCGGACCGTCTTCTCACGCATCCCGCCAGGGTAGTCTCGCGCGCCTCCTGCGGTCCCGCGCCCCGGGGTAGCCTCGACGCATGAGCACCCCGCGCCGACCCTTCTGGATCCTGACCAAGACGGGCAGCGTCCTCCCTCCCGTCCTCGAGGCGGCGCTCGGCGTCTTCGGCCTCGTCGTCCAGATCGCCACGCTGACGTCGGGTCGCCCGGTCGAGCCGGTGGCCTACGTGGTGCTGGTCGTCGCCCTGCTGCTCATCGCGCAGGGCGTCGCCGACCTCGTCTGGTGGTCGCGCGACGGCCGCCGGGACGCCGCACGTCAGGGCTGAGTCCTCAGCGGCGGACGACCAGAGCTGCCGACCACCGAGCCGCCGGCGAGTACCCGGCCTTCGAGCCCGTCGACTTGACGCGGATCTCGTGACCGACGTCCGACGCCCTGGTGCGGTACGTCAGGCCCGTGGCGCCGGCGATCGCCTTGCCGTCGCGCGTCCACTGCAGCGTCACTGCGGTGCCCGCGGTCCAGGTGCCCTTCTTGGCGGTGAGCGTGCTGCCGGCCTTAGCCGAACCCGAGATGGCGGGGGCCGGGGCGGTGAGCCGCAACGGGACGACCGTCGCCGCCTTCGAAGTGCGGGCGACCGCGGTGTGCCCCGGCTTGGTGCCGGTGACGACGACCGTCAGCGCTCGGTTCGCGTCGGAGGCCGTGGGCACGTAGGTCGGCGCCGTGGCCCGTGAGATCGACTTGCCGTCGCTCTTCCACTGGTACGAGAACGACGTGCCCGCCGTCCAGGTGCCGGTCTTCGTGCCCATCTTGCCGCCGACCTTCGGCGTCCCCGTCACCGCCGGCGTCGCACTCGCCAGAGGAGCGGGCGTGACGGCCACGGCCGCCGAGGTCTTCGACGCCGTCGTGTATCCGGTCTTCCTGCCCGTCACGACGAGGGTGATCTTCTTGCCGGCGTCCGCCGCGGTCGTGACGTAGCTCGCTCGTGCGGCCCCGGCGATGGCCGTGCCGTTGCGCAGCCACTGGTGGGTCAGCGCGGTGCCGCTCGTCCAGGTGCCGGTCTGGGCGGTGAGCGTCGCGCCCACGGTGGTCTTGCCGACGATCTTCGGCACGGGGGCGGTCAGGGTCTTCAGCGCCGGGGCAGGAGCCGGAGCCGGAGCCGGAGCAGGGGCAGGAGCGGGAGCGGGAGCGGGAGCGGGAGCAGGAGCCGGAGCAGGGGCCGGGGCCGGAGCAGGCGTCGGGGTCGGCGTCGGTCGGGCCGGTGCGGTCGGCACGCTGACGGTGGCGGGGCTGCCGGGCGTGTACGCGTACTGGCTGACCCAGTCGATCTGGAGGTGGCCGTCGACCTTCGCGTCCGGCTTCGTGCCGTTGGTCGCGGTCTGCAGCACCCAGTGCATGGGCGTCTTGGGGATGTTCGTCGTGGTCGACGCCACGACGATGCCGTCGAGCAGGTAGCTGATCTTCTTCGGCGTCCAGTCGATCGTGTAGGTGTGCCAGTCGGTGTACGACGTGTGCGTGTCGACGGCGAGGTCGTTGTTCCACGGCGTGCCGAGCTGGTGGTTGAAGGCCTTGGTCGAGCCGTCCAGGCTGCCTTCGGGGAAGTTGATCTCGCCGTTCGCCCAGGTCTCGGCGTCGTCCCAGAGGAGGAACGCGGTGCCGTAGCCGGGCAGGGCGTCGGCCTTCATCCGGATGCTGTAGCGCCCGTAGGTCTGGCCGCCCCACTGGCCGTTCATCAGGGGCACGGGTGCGGCGGCCCGCGGCACGCCGTCGGAGCCGGTGTGCAGGTGCATGTCGAGCAGCCCGTCGCGCACGGAGAGGATGTCCGACTCGTAGCGGCCGATCTGCCAGGTGTCGCCGAAGCCGTCGTAGCTCATCCACTGCTTCGCGTACGGACCGGGGAACTCGCCCTGGGCGATGGGGGTCGTGAAGTCGTCCTTGAAGTTCTGCGTCCACCCCGCGAGGTTCCCGTTCAGCAGGGTCTTCGAGGCGGCCGCCGCGTCCGTGGCCGTCTTGCCCGCGATGATCGAACCGGTGGCGGCCGAGGCGCTCTGCGTGCCCGTCGCGACGAGAGCCGTCGCGAGGAGTGCGCCGGCGATCATCGTGGCGCCGATCGGCAGCGATCGTGAGTATGTCCGTGTGACCATGTCGCGGTGTGCCTTCCTGGGGATTCCGGAAGGGCGAGCGGGTGCATCGGGGGGTGGATCTGGCGCGACCCATCGATCGCTCGATGGGGTACAGCGCCCCGCGGTTCTTCGGGTTCCTCGGGGCGCGTCCAGTGTGCGCTCGGGGGACGGATGCCGTCATCCCCAAGACGGGTCGCCCTCGTTGGGGGGAGCGACAGGGCGTCTGTCCTCCTCCCTGTACCCCTGTCGACGCGAGACGTCTCGGACTCCCAGGCGGAGGGGCCCGGATGGAGGCGCGGCGGACGACCGAAGGCCCCGATCGCGGACGATCGGGGCCTTCTGAATGGAGCCGCCTGTCGGATTCGAACCGACGACCTTCGCTTTACAAGAGCACTGCGCTACCGGACTGCGCCAAGGCGGCTGACTCCACCACCCTACAAGCCCGGCGGCGAGGTCGGGAGCGACCCGGGATGGGCGCACGCAGTGCATCTTCGCGCCCGCGATTGGCGCAGGAGCGGTCATCAGTGGTGAAGTAGGGGGAGACGGCGTCGGCCGTCGCCCGGCCCGGATCACGAGGAGCCCCCATGACCAACATCCTGACCGCCATCGGTTCGATCGTGCTGCTGCTGATCAGCTTCGCGCTGTTCGCCTACTCGTTCGGGTCGGGCGAGCCGAACGCGATCATCTTCTTCGCCGGCATCGTCGCCATGACCGGCTCGTTCTGGCTGCCGATCACGTTCGTGGGCACCAGCCAGAAGACCTGGTGACCTCCTAGGGTCGCAGACCACGAGACCCCGGTGCCTCGGCACCGGGGTCTCGTCGTGTCACGGGCGGGGCGGGCCGCTCAGATGCCGATCGACCTCGACGCGCTTGCGCGGCTTGTCGGCGTCGCGCGGCCGATCACGACCCCCGACGTAGAGCCAGCCCAGCAGCTTCTCGTCGCCCGTCAGACCGTGCGCCGCGTGGACCTCGGGGGCCCGGGTGTGCGTGCCGGATCGCCAGAAGACGCCCCAGCCCTCGTCGTCGAGCACGAGCGACAGCAGGTGGGCGACACCCGAGGCGACGCTCTCCTGCTCCCATTCGGGCACCTTGCGACTGGGCTTCGGCGACGAGATCACCGCGACGACCAGCGGTGCCCGCAGCGACTTCTGCTCGAGCTTCTCGGCGTCCTTGCCCACGGCGCCATCGGCCGCCGCCAGCGACCGGCCGATCAGTCGGCGGTCATCGCCCCTCAGCTCGATGAGCCGCCAGGGGCGCATCGACGAGTGGTCGGCGACGGTCGCCGCCGCCTCGACGGCTGCGACGAGCTGCTCGTGATCGGGGGCGTCGTCGGTGACCTTCGACCGCGATCGACGCCGGGCGGCCGCAGCCGCGACGGTGCTCACCTGGTCACTCGGCGGTGGAGGAGGCGTCGTCGCCCTCGCGGAAGCTGAGCGAGACGGAGTTCATGCAGTAGCGGTCGCCGGTCGGCGTGCCGAAGCCGTCGGGGAAGACGTGGCCCAGGTGCGAACCGC
>Ga0308169_10005585_pt1 | contig 11377 bp, 12 predicted proteins | sample PhyBR1_2_FD_202139 | JGI IMG/M metagenome (GOLD analysis project Ga0308169, IMG submission 202139) | Phyllosphere microbial communities from UC Gill Tract Community Farm, Albany, California, United States - DLSLSB.R1 | ecosystem: Host-associated > Plants > Phyllosphere > Unclassified | place... | reverse complement strand
TCCACGACGTCCTCCGAGCCGCCCATGTCCGATCTCGACTCCGCCCCCGGCACCATCATCGACCCCGCCCATCGCATCGATCCCCACACCAGCGCCTCCGTCACCGAGTGGGCCGAGAAGCTCCGCGTCAGCGAGGGCGAGCTCATCGACGCCGTCACGGCGGTGGGCGATCGCGTGGCCGATGTCGAGCGCCACCTGAAGTCCGGTGGCGCCCAGGTCAAGCAGGACGACCTGCGATGAGGATCGCCTGCCTGGCCTGGGGCTCACTGCTCTGGAAGACCGGTCCGCTGCGCCTGGCATCGGGCTGGAAGGACGACGGCCCGGTGCTGCCGATCGAGCTGGCGCGCGTCGGCGACAAGGGCGAGCTGTCGACCGTGGTGCTGGAAGGCGCCGCGCCGCAGAAGACCTGGTGGGCGCTGCTGCAGGACGAGGACCTGGCCGTCGCCCGCGAGTCGCTGCGCCTGCGCGAGGCGATCGACCCCAAGCATCCCGAATGGGTCGGCAGCCTGCCGGCCGTCGCCGACGACGCCCATCCCTGCGCGAGCGAGATCGCGCGCTGGCTGGAGCGCCAGCCATGCATCGATGCCGTGGTCTGGACCGCACTGCCGCCGAGGCACCTGGACATCGAGGGACGCGTGCCCAGTCTGGACGAGGCGATCCGCTACCTCGACCAGCTCGAGGGCGAGACGCGCGAACACGCCGAGGACTACATCCGCCAGATCCCGCCCTCGCTGGCGACGGCGTATCGCCAGGGCATCGAGAAGCGCCTGGGCTGGACGCCGCGCGCCGCGCCGCAGGACGAGGCCAGCGACAACTAGAGGGTTGCCGAGGTGCTTGCGCGTGCCCGGCGCCAGCGCGCGATCGGGGCTCAGTGCGGCCGCGCGGCTTCCCTGCCAGCCGCGCTCGGCGACATGCCGAAGCGGCGCTTGAAGGCGGTGCTGAAGTTGGCCGCGTGCGCATACCCCACGTCCAGCGCGATCTGCGTCACGCTCAGACGGCCCTGCGCCAGCAGCAGACGCGCCCGCGCCAGCCGGGCCTCCGCGACGTACTCGAAGATCGGCTGGCCGAAGACCTGGCGGAAGCCGCGCGCCAGGCGGCTGGGGCTGGCGCCGAAGCGCCGCGCGAGGTCGCGCATCTCCAGCGGATCGCCCAGGTGGGCGTCGATGTAGTGCCGCACGGGCGCCAGGCGCTCGCGCAGGACGTCGGCGCGCGTGGCGCCGATCGCGGTCTCGTGCCGGCCCGCCAGGAAACCGTGCAGCAGCTCGAAGGCCTTGGCCTCGGCATAGAGCGCGCGGAAGGCATCGTCCGGCCCGCTGTCGTCGAGCAGCGCCGTGGCGATGGCGTGCTGCGCCGCATCGAGCGGGAACCGGCTGAGCTCGAAGCGCCGGGGCGGCGCCCGCATGAAGGCGGCGAAGGGGCCGCCGAGCGAGCCATCGTCCTGTACCGGGCCCAGCCGCTCGGCCAGGAAGGCGCGCGAGCAGCACAGCGTGACGGAGCGCTCCCGCACCGGGCTGGCGAAGATCTCCTCCTTGGCCGCGCCCGGCGGCTGCAGCAGCGTGCTCACGCTCATGCCGCCGACCACCTGCGCCGCCAGCGCGCCATGCTGGCCGACATGGCTCTCGCCCTCGAGCCGGAAGTGCAGCTTGATGAAGTCGCCGCCGCCATAGATCTCCCGGCCGGCGCCATGGTGCGTCACGTGGCCGAGCGAGAGATAGAAGCCGGGCTGGAAGCACAGGAACTCGCGCCGGCCCTCGGCCGCGCCGGTCGGCGTCACGGTGATGCCCTGGGTGCGGCCCCAGTTGCGCGAGGCGGCGAGTCGGTAGGTGGAAGGCAGGCTGAACGGCGTGTCCATGCGCGGGCTCGGGTTCCGGGTGGAGAACGGGAGTCCGAGCATAAGACGTGAGCGCTTCAGCCGCTGCGCGCCAGGTGACGCAGGGCCTGCTCGATGACCTGGGTCGACTGGTCGACCAGGCTGCGCTGCCAGGTCGGCTCGCCGGGATGGAAGAACGCGAGCAGCTCGCGCCGGGTCGGCGACAGCGTGTCGCGGCCCTGGCCGGCGGCCCACTCGCGCTGGTCGCGCACCAGCAGTTCCAGCATGCGCCGGGGCCGGCCGGTGCCGAACTCCAGCACCGCCGCCGTGACGCACGCGTGCGGCAGGGCCTGCTCGTAGCCCGGCGTGCTGTGGCCGGTGACCGGCGCGAAGTCCTCCGGCGCGTCGGTCTCGTGCACGGCGACGACCCAGGCGCCGAAGGCCGCGCGCATGCGCGCCAGGTCGGCGCCGCGCTGCAGCGCCACCAGCGTGCCGTAGCCATAGGGGCCCAGGCCGGTGTGGTAGTCGACCAGGCAGACCTCGGTGGCCGCCGCGCAGTGGCGCCGCAGCACGTCCTCGATGGTCCGGCGCGACCAGGTCGGCGCCTGGCCGCCGAAGCCCATGCCGAGCGGGAAGGCGTACTGCCCGGCCATCAACGCGTTGTAGAGCGCCTCGTCGCCCTGCGTGCGGGCATACGCCGCCAGCGTCTCGTCGGCGGCGCTCACGCGGCCGGCGTCGTCGGGGTCGAGCTCGATGGTGTCGCGCAGCGGCGCGTACTTGCCCGAGTCGGGCGCGCGCGCGTGGTCGACGAAGTTGCGGCACAGGTCGACGTTGTCCTCGGTGTAGCGGCGCAGCCAGGAGGCGCCCCACGGATTGATGGCGTGCACCACGACCACGGCGGTGTCGGCGGGCAGGGCGCGCGGGTCCTGGCGCAGCAGCCAGTCGAGCTGGCAGCCGGCGCCGGCGAACAGCTCGACGCCGTGGATGCCCGAGGTCAGCACCAGCACGCGCCGGGCGTCGGGCGGGCCGATGCGCACCACGTCGGTCGCCAGCACCTCCCCCTGGGCGCCCGCGAGCGGATGGAGATGGGTCTCGGGCGCGAGGCCGCGCAGCGTGCAGGTGGCCAGGAACTTGGCGCGCGCGGTGGCGTAGTCGGCGCAGAACAGGGTGTCGGTGGCGATCATCTCAGTCGATCTGGAAGCCGGATTCCCGGATGATGGGACGCCACAGGGCGAGTTCGTCGCGCACCGCGTCGCGCAGCGCCTGCGGTCCGCCGGGCGCCGGTTCGAAGCCCACCGCCAGCAGGTTGGTGCGGGTCGCGGGCAGGGCCGCGGCCTCGCTCACGCCGGCGCCGATGCGCTCGATCAGCGCCGCCGAGGTGCCCGGCGGCGCGAACAGGCCGACCCAGCTCGAACTCCCGAGCGCGGTGAAGCCCTGCTCGCCGAAGGTCGGCACGTCCGGCATGCTCGCCACGCGGCTCGGGCCGGTGACCGCCAGCACGCGGATGCGGCCGGCGCGCTGCGCGCCCAGGAAGCCGCCGAGCGCGTCGATCGCCGCCGGGATCTGGTTGCCCATCAGGTCGGCCAGCAGGGGCGCGCCACCCTTGTAGGGCACCGGCATCAGCTCGATGCCCTCCTTGCGGCCCATCACGTAGCCGACGAAATGCGGCGAGCTGCCGGCCGCCGGGATGCCGAAGCTGCGCGCGTCCGGATTGGCGCGGGCCAGCGCCAGGTACTCCTGGAGCGTGCGCACCGGCTGCGCCGCGCCGACCGCGAGCGCGACCTCGAAGGTGGCCAGCCGCGCCACCGGCGCGAAGTCCTTGACCGGGTCGTACTTGACCGAGCGCGAGGTCAGCGGCAGGGTCGAGAACATGTGGCTGTTGCCCAGCAGCAGCGCGCTGCCATCGGGCGGCAGCGCGCGGAACTGCTCGGCCGCGATCTGGCCGCCGGCGCCGGGGCGGTTGTCGACCACCACGGTGGCGCCCAGGCGCTTCTGCAGCTCCTCGGCATAGATGCGGGCCACGGCATCGGCGGTACCGCCGGCCGGATAGCCCACCACCAGCCGGATCGTGCGGGCCGACGCCGGCGCGGCCGGCTGGGCCGCGGCCAGGCGGGGCAGGGCGGCGGCGGACAGCAGGCCGGCCGGCAGCAGGGGGAGAAAGGCGCGTCGCTTCATCGAATGCACTCCGGGGTTGCGGGACAGGAAAGCCGATCGCGGCGGGCGCGCCACGGCGCCCGCGAGCGGGAAGACGAGCAGAGGGATGCCGGCCCCGGCGCCTGCCGGGTGGCGGGGTCAGCCGGCCAGCAGGGCCTCGCCGCGCGCCAGCTGGCGCATGTAGGTCTCGGCGTCGAGGTTCGCGCCGCAGACCACCAGCCCGGTGCGCAGGCCCCGCAATTCGTCGCGCAGCGGACCGAGCAGGGCCGCCAGCGCCGCCGCGCCGGCCGGTTCCACCGCCAGCTTGGCATCGCGGAACAGCACCGCCATGGCGCGGCAGATGGCGTCGTCGTCGACCGTGACGATGCGCTCCATGTGGCGCCGGCACAGGCCATAGGCGGTCGGCGTGGTCATCGGCGGCGCCAGGCTGTCGGCGATGGTGGAGAGCTGCTGCATGCGCTGCGGCGAGCCGGCCTCGAAGCTGCGCCGCATGACATCGGCGCCCTCGGGCTCGATGCCGATGACGCGGCAGGCCGGCAACAGCTTGCGCAGCGCCGCCGCCACGCCACCGCCCAGTCCGCCGCCGCCCACGGCCACCAGCACGACGTCCAGGCCGGGCTCCTGCGCGGCGAACTCCAGGCCCACGGTGGCGGTGCCCAGCGAGGTGGCGATGCCCTCGAACGGATGGATGAAGGTGCGGCCCTCGTCGCGCACCAGCGCCTCGGCCATGGCGAAGCCGCTGGCGCCATCGGGCGCGATCAACAATTCGGCGCCATAGGCCCGGGCCATCGCCACGCGCGCCGGGTTGGCCGAGGCCTGGACCACGATGCGCGCCGAGACCCCGGCCTCGCGCGCCGCGAAGGCCGCCGCCACGGCGTGGTTGCCGGCGCTCATGGCCGTGATGCCGCGCGCCTTCTGCTCGGGCGTCAATCCGCGCACCACGTTGAGCGCACCGCGCGCCTTGAAAGTGCCGGTGCGCTGGAACAGTTCCAGCTTCAGGCGGACATCGGCGTGGCCGAGCAGCCGCTCGATCGTGGGGCCGTGCAGCGGCGCGGTGGGCGTGCGCAGCAAGGCCGGCGCCAGCGCGTGCGCGGTCTCGCGGATGGCCTCGATGTCGAGGTCGGGCAGGTCGGCATCGGTGCCGGTGGTGGCCGGGGAGGAGGAGTTCGGGTTCATGGCGGCGGATCTCAGGAGGAGATGCTGCGATGGCAGCGGGCGATGGCTTCGATCTCGACCAGGGCGCCGGGCACCATCAGGTCGGCCCGCACGGTCGAGCGCGCCGGGGCCGGGCAGGCCAGGGCGGAGAACGTGGCGGCATAGCTGCGGTTGAAGGCCGCGAAGTCGTCGACCCGCGTCAGCCACACGGTGGCCTTGACGACATCGGCCAGTCCCAGGCCCCGGGCCCGCAGGATGGCGTCGATGCGCGCCAGGCAATGGCCGGTCTGGTGGTCGACGTCGTCGCCAGCGATGCGGCCATCGGCGTCGAAGGCCATCTGGCCGCTGACGAAGACGAGTTCGCCCTCTTGGCGCGATGGCGAGAAGAACGGGGCGGCGGGAGCGGCGGAAGCGGTCGGGACGGGCGGCATGCGGCCAGTCTAGGAGCGCCGCGCCGGCGCGTCCTTTGCGCGCCGGTCAAAAACCTTTGCGGAACCGGCGCGACCGCGCGCGGTTCCGGCGCGGCCTCAGAACGCCGGTACCAGCGCGCCCTTGAACTTGGTCTCGATGAAATTCCGGACCTCGGGCGACTGGTAGGCCTTCACCAGCCGAGCGACCCAGGGCTTGTCCTTGTCGGCGCGGCGCACGGCGATGATGTTGGCGTAGGGGCCCTTGGGCGATTCCTTGATCACGGCGTCCCTGGCCAGCGAGAGGCCGGCCTTCTCGGCGAAGTCGTTGTTGATGGCGGCAATCGTCAGGTCGTCGAGCGAGCGCGGCAGCTGGGCGGCGTCGAGCGGCACCAGCTTGAGCTTCTTCGGATTGGCCACCACGTCCAGCGGCGTCGCGGTGTTGTTCTTCACCGCCTCGGGCTTGAGCGTGACCAGCTTGGCGTCCTGCAGCAGCAGCAGCGCGCGGTTGCCGTTGGAGGGATCGTTCTGCACGCCGACGGTGGCGCCGTCGGGCAGGTCGGCGATCGACTTGAGCTTGCGCGAGTAGTAGCCCATCGGCGCGGTGAAGGTCAGGCCGGCGGACACGACGTCGAAGCCGCGCGCCTTGTTCTGGTTGTCCAGGAAGGGCTGGTGCTGGAAGGCGTTGGCATCCAGGTCGCCGGCGGCCACGGCCGCGTTGGGCAGCTGGTAGTCGTTGAAGACGGTGATGTCGAGCGTCAGGCCGTCGCGCGCCGCGACCTGCTTGACGACCTTGAAGATCTCCTCCTGGCTGCCGACGACGATGCCGACCTTGACGGTCTTCTTGTCCTGGGCCTGCGCGAGGGCGGGGGCGAACAGGGCGGCGGAGGCCAGGGAGAGCGCGGCGAGCAGGGCGGCGCGGCGGGGAGCGGGAATCGGCATGGTGGCGGGTCGGATCACGTGGATCGCTGGATCATTGGGAAAAGGGGTGCGACTGTAGCCGCTCGGGCACCGCGATCCAACGACACGTTGGTCAGAAGCTCATGCCGGCGCCTCGAGCAGGCCCGCGCGCCGCATCACGTGGGCGGTGGCGGCTTCCTCCAGGGCGTAGACGCCACGCTTCTCCTTCCAGATCAGCGCCTTGTCCTGCAGCGCGGCCAGGGTCTGCTGGACATTCGAGGTCTCGGGACGGACTTCCTCGTCGGGCGCGATGTCGCGCAGGACGCGTCGATAGCTCTCCATGGTCCGGGCATCGAAGGGCGCGTAGTCGGCGCCCTGCGCCGCCAGCACCCGCAGCACGGCCGACTGCAGCGGCGTCAGCGACTGGATGATGCGCAGCGTCTGCGCATCGGCCTCGCGGATCTGCGCGCGGACCGCCTCCTCGAAGGCCATGGGAGTGCCCTGCGCGGTCAACTCGAAGTCCAGACGCAGCGCGTCGGCGGCGGCGCCGAGGATTTCGGGTCGATGGTTGGCTTCCTCGAAGAGCTGCATCACGCGCTCCGGCGCGAGCGGCGCCGGCAGGTCGACGCCCCGGCAGAACCACTCGATGTAGTCGGGGCCGAGCCGGGGGAACTCCACCAGCGGCGCGCCGAAGAAGGCCTGGTCGCGGCTGTTGCGCAGCATCGCCAGCTTGTCGCGGTTCGAGCCGGTGGCGACGATGCGCAGTCCGTGGTGGCGGGAGCTGTTGAGCTCGTCGCGCGCCGCCTTGAGGGCGAACAGGGCGTCGTAGCCGCTGTCGGTGGTGATGGCGTGCTGCGCCTCGTCGATCAGCAGCACGGTCATCGTGCCGGTCTCGTCGGACAGGGCGGCCAGCGCCGCGCTCAGGGAGATCTGCTGGCCGAGGCCGATACGGTCGAGGGAAAAGGACAGGCCACCCACGCTCACCTTGTCCATTCCCGCGGACTTGGCCAGGCGCTTCACCAGGCCTTCATGCCGGGCGAGTTCGGTCCGCACGGCCTCGACGATGACCGCGCCGGGGTCGGCCTTGCGGTTGGCCCAGAGGTCGACGTACATCACGGTGGCGCCGGTGGCCTGGAGGGCGGGGCGAAGATCCTCGCGCACGAAGGTCGACTTGCCGGTGCGCCGCGGTGCCGACAGGAACAAGCCCGAGGATGCCGCCGAGCCTACGGCCTGGCTCATGAGGGCCGCCACCATGCGCCGGGCGAGATCCGGCCGTGCAAAGAACTTCGTCGACATCGTGTGTATCTCGTGGTCGAGCGCGCCGGCCACGCTCGCGGACGGGGCTCTATAGCGGACTATAGTCGACTATAGTTGATTATTCCTCGCACTTCTGGAGCCTTGCCGGGCTACTCCTTATTCATGCCGGGCATAAGGACGTAGCGCATCCATCGTTCGCCCGGCGCCGATTTTTTCGCATACTCGCAGGCTTTGCCGGCCACGGCCCGCCGCCCGTCCGCTTCCATGACCGCCGTACCTTCCCCCTCCCCCACGACCGGCGATGCCGCGCCCGTGATCCGCCTGCGCGACGTGCGCAAGTCCTTCGCGCTGCCCGACGGCAGCACCTTCGACGCCGTGCGCTCGCTGTCCCTGGACATCGCCGCCGGCGACATCTTCGGCCTGATCGGCAAGAGCGGCGCGGGCAAGTCGACCCTGCTGCGCCTGATCAACCTGCTGGAGCGCCCGGATGCCGGCCAGGTCATCGTCGGCGGGCGCGACCTGATGACCCTGTCGCGGCGCGAGCTGCGCGAGACGCGCCAGACGCTGGGCATGATCTTCCAGCAGTTCAACCTGATCCAGAACGCCACCGTGGCCGACAACGTGGCCTTCCCGCTGAAGATCCACGGCCGCCATTCGCGCGCCGAGATCGCCGAGCGGGTGCGCGAATGCCTGCGCCTGGTCGGGCTGGAGGACAAGGCGGGCGCCTATCCGGCCCGCCTGTCCGGCGGCCAGAAGCAGCGCGTGGCGATCGCCCGCGCCCTGGCGCCCCGGCCGGCGGTGCTGCTGTGCGACGAGCCGACCTCCGCGCTCGACAGCGAGACCACGCGCGAGCTGCTGCAGACCCTGCGCGACATCCATCGCACGGTGGGCGTGACCATCGTCATCGTCACGCACGAGCTGTCGGTGGTGGAGGCGCTGTGCCGCCACGTGGCGATCCTGGAAGGCGGCGAGCTGATCGAGCAGTTCGCCGTCGATACGCCGGCCGCCGACCGGCGGACCGTGCTCGGCCGCGAGATCGACGCCCTGGTGCGCCGGCGCGAGCGCGATGCGCGCGAGGCCCTGGCGGAGGGATCCCGCGATGCCATCGACGTGCGCCACCTCGACGTGCGGGGAGCGGTCCATGCCTGAGAACATCGTCGCCATCCTGCCGGAACTCGGCGTGGCCATCGGCCAGACCTTCATGATGCTGGCCATCGGCCTGAGTGCCGCATTGCTGATCGGCGGCCCGCTGGGCATCCTGCTGTTCCTGCTCGGGCCCGGCCAGTCGCTGGCCAACCGCCCGGCGTTCCTGATCCTGAACTGGCTCGTGAACACCGTGCGCTCGTTCCCCTTCATCATCCTGCTGGTCGCGCTGGTGCCCTTCACGCGCATCGTGGCGGGCACCTCGATCGGCCCGCTGGCCGCGTCGGTGCCGTTGTCGGTGGCGGCCATCCCCTACCTGGCGCGGCTGGTCGACCAGTGCCTGCGCGAGGTGCCGCGCGGCGTCATCGAGGCCGCGCACGCGATGGGCGCGAGCGAGCTGCAGATCATCTGGCGCGTGCTGATCGTCGAGGCCCGCTCGGGGCTGGTGCTGGCGTTCACGGTGCTCGCGGTGAGCTTCCTGTCGTACTCGGCCATCGCCGGGGTGGTGGGCGGCGGCGGCATCGGCGACCTCGCCATCCGCTATGGCTACTACCGCTTCCAGACCGATGTCATGGTGCTGACCGTGGCCGTGCTGGTGGTGCTGGTGCAGCTGATCCAGCTGGTGGGCAACACGATGGCGCGCCGGCTCGACAAGCGCTGAGCAAGCGCCGAGCCGTCCCGCCGCACCGCATCCTTCCTCTTTCCATTCCTCCTTCCTCCGCTTCCGTCCCGTTCCGGTTCCCGCTCATGAAAACCTCGTCCCTGCGCCGTTCCCTCCTCGCCTTGTCGATCGCCACCCTCGCCCTCGGCACCCTGCCGATGCATGCCGCCGCGCAGGCGCCCAGGAAGGACCTGGTCATCGGCGGCACCGCCGGCTCCAATTTCGACCAGCTCAAGTGGGGCATCGTGCCGATCCTGGAGAAGAAGGGCTACAAGGTGAAGCTGGTCGAGTTCAACGACTACGTGCAGCCCAACCTGGCGCTGGCGCAGGGTTCGCTCGACGCCAACTTCTTCCAGCACCGCGTCTACCTGACCAAGTTCGCGGCCGACCAGAAGCTCGACCTCGTCGAGCTGGTGCAGGGTCCGATCGCGCCGATGGGCGTCTACTCGACCAAGCGCAAGACCCTGGCCGAAGCGAAGGAGGGCGATCGCTTCACCCTGCCCAACGACCCCAGCAACCTGGCGCGCGCCCTGCTGCTGCTGCAGCAGAACCAGCTCATCACGCTCAAGGCCGGCACCGATCCGATCCGCGTCTCGGAGAAGGACGTCGAGCAGAACCCGCGCAAGCTGAAGTTCATCCCGCTGGAGGCGGCGCAGCTGCCGCGCTCGCTGGGCGACACCGAGTACGCCATCATCAATGGCAACTTCGCGATGTCCTCGGGCCTCAAGCTGACCGAGGCGGTGGTGCTGGAGAAGACGCCCGACCACTACCTGAACGTGGTGGCCGTGAAGCGCGCCGACCAGGACGCGCCGTGGGCGAAGGACATCGCCGCGGCCTATCGCTCGCCCGAGTTCCGGGCCGTGGTGGACAGCCGGTTCCCGGGCTACGCCAAGCCGGCCTTCCTGCGCTGAGTCGGGCCCGGCCGGGCCCGGGCCGCCCCCGGGCCGCTCAGATGTTGGCCAGCAGCCCGCCGTCCACCCGCACGACCGAGCCGGTCACGTAGGCGGCGTTGCGGCTGGCCAGGAAGGCCACCACGTCGGCGTACTCCTGCGGATCGCCATAGCGCCCGACCGGGATGCTGGCGGTGCTCTCGGCCGTCACGTCGGCCACCGGACGACCCTCGCGCTGCGCCTTCTGCTCGTCGAGGAACCGGATGCGGCCGGTCGCCACGCGGCCCGGCAGCACCACGTTGCAGGTGATGCCGTCGCGGCCGACCTCGCGCGCCAGTGTCTTGGACCAGCCCACCAGCGACAGGCGCAGGGCGTTGGACAGGCCCAGGTTGGGGATCGGCGCCACCACGCCCGACGAGGTGCTGGTGACGATGCGGCCGAAGCGGCGCTCGCGCATGCCCGGCAGCACGCGGTCGGTGATGGCGACCACCGACAGCACCATGGCCTGGAAGTGCCTGTTCCACAGCTCGGCGCTCTGGCCGGAGACCGGCGTCGGTGGCGGTCCGCCGGTGTTGTTGACCAGCACGTCGATGGCTCCGAGCTCGCGCTCGACGTGCGCGACGTGGGCGTCGATCGCATCGAGGTCGGCCAGGTCCCAGGTCAGCGCCAGGGCCCGGCCACCGGCCGCGCCGATCTCGGCGGCCACGCGTTCGGCCGCCGCGCCGTCGATGTCGGCCAGCGCGACCCGCGCGCCCTCGCGTGCCAATGTGCGCGCGATGGCGCCGCCGAGGCCGCCGCCGGCGCCCAGTACCAGCGCGGTGCGCCCGGTGAGTCCCAGATCCATGGTGTGTGTGTCCTTCCTGTGGGTTAAATGAGCTTGCCCGGATTCATGATCTGGTTGGGGTCGAGCGACTGCTTGATGCGCATCATCAGGTCGAACTCGACCTCCGACTTGTAGTGCCGCAGTTCGTCGCGCCGCAGCTGGCCGACGCCGTGCTCG